>JAEEGK010011622.1_pt1 | contig 20083 bp, 9 predicted proteins | sample 8958771 | NCBI WGS metagenome assembly JAEEGK01 (sample SAMN16246547, study PRJNA631951) | gut metagenome | biome: gut microbiome; feature: rumen; material: SC-attached | host: Bos | place: Iran: Karaj | collected 2018-10
GGAGTCTATCTCAATGAAGAACCTCATCTCTTTCGCTCGCAAGCGTGGCGGTAAGGGTATGGCTGAGAAGCTCGCTGCAGAAATCATGGACGCATACAACAACCAGGGTGGCGCGTTCAAGCGTAAGGAGGACATGCACCGCATGGCAGAGGCTAACCGTGCATTCGCACACTTCCGTTTCTAATCCTTATTAATTATTAATTATTCATTATTAATTAAAGTTAGATTATGGCTAAGCACGATTTGCATTTAACACGTAATATCGGTATCATGGCTCACATCGACGCCGGTAAGACAACAACCTCTGAGCGTATCCTCTTCTACACCGGTAAGACTCACAAGATCGGTGAGGTGCACGAGGGTGGCGCAACCATGGACTGGATGGAGCAGGAGCAGGAGCGTGGTATCACTATCACATCTGCTGCTACAACATGTTTCTGGAACTATAACAACCAGCAGTATAAGATCAACCTCATAGATACTCCGGGACACGTTGACTTCACCGCTGAGGTGGAGCGTTCACTGCGTGTGCTCGACGGCGCTGTCGCAACATATTGTGCAGTAGGTGGCGTAGAGCCACAGTCTGAGACTGTATGGCGTCAGGCTGACAAGTACAACGTTCCTCGTATCGGCTACGTTAACAAGATGGACCGTTCTGGTGCTAACTTCTTCGACGTAGTACAGCAGATGAAGGACGTTCTGGGTGCTAACCCAATTCCTCTCTGTGTGCCAATAGGTGCTGAGGAGACTTTCAAGGGTCTCGTTGACCTCATCAAGATGAAGGCTATCATCTGGCACGATGAGACAATGGGTGCTGAGTATGACGTAGAGGAGATTCCTGCTGACCTTGTTGACGAGTGCAACGAGTGGCGCGACAAGCTCCTTGAGTCTGCAGCAAACTACGACGATGCTCTCATGGAGAAGTATTTCGAGGACCCATCAACCATCACTGAGCAGGAGATTATCGCTGCTATCCGTAAGGGAACCATATCACTCCAGTGTGTGCCTATGCTCTGCGGTTCTTCATTCAAGAACAAGGGCGTACAGACCATGCTCGACTACGTTTGTGCACTGCTTCCTTCACCAATGGACAACGAGGAAGTTATCGGTACAGAGCCAGGCGACGAGTCTGTAGAGGTTAAGTTCCTCGCTAAGGAGGATCAGCCAACAGCTGCTCTCGCATTCAAGATTGCAACAGACCCATACGTAGGTCGTCTCGTATTCTTCCGCGTTTACTCAGGTAAGGTAGAGGCTGGTTCATACGTTTACAACCCACGCTCTGGCAAGAAGGAGCGCGTAAGCCGTCTGTTCCAGATGCACTCTAACAAGCAGAACCCAGTTGACGTTATCGCAGCTGGTGACATAGGTTCAGGTGTAGGCTTCAAGGATATCCGCACTGGTGATACCCTCTGTGATGAGGATCATCCAATCGTACTTGAGTCTATGACATTCCCTGATACTGTGATCTCTATCGCAGTTGAGCCAAAGTCACAGGCTGATATCGCTAAGCTTGACAACGGTCTTGCAAAGCTTGCTGAGGAGGACCCAACATTCACCGTACGTACCGACGAGCAGTCTGGTCAGACTGTCATCTCTGGTATGGGTGAGCTTCACCTCGACATCATCATCGATCGTCTGAAGCGTGAGTTCAAGGTAGAGTGTAACCAGGGTAAGCCCCAGGTTAACTATAAGGAGGCCATCACTAAGACTGTTATGGGTTACCGTGAGGTTTACAAGAAGCAGTCAGGTGGTCGCGGTAAGTTCGCTGACATCATCGTTAACGTTGGTCCCGTCGATGAGGACTGGAACATCAAGGAGAACGGTGGTCTGCAGTTCGTCAACGAAGTCAAGGGAGGTAACATTCCTAAGGAGTTCATCCCCTCTATCCAGAAGGGTTTTGAGGCTGCAATGAAGAATGGTATCCTCGGTGGCTATCCCGTTGACTCGCTGAAGGTAGTCGTTGTCGATGGTTCGTTCCACCCCGTTGACTCTGACCAGCTGTCATTCGAAATCGCTGCCCAGATGGCTTACAAGTCTGTCTGCGCACAGGCTAAGCCCGTACTGATGGAGCCCATCATGAAGCTCGAGGTGGTAACACCTGAGGAGAACATGGGTGACGTTATCGGTGACCTCAACAAGCGTCGTGGTCAGGTAGAAGGTATGGAAGAGGCTCGCTCTGGTGCCCGTGTCGTTAAGGCTAAGGTGCCCCTGTCAGAGATGTTCGGTTATGTTACCGCTCTGCGTACCATCACCTCTGGTCGTGCTACCAGCTCTATGGAGTACAGCCACCACGCTCCTCTGTCTTCAGCTCTTGCTAAGGCAGTGCTCGAGGAGGTTAAGGGTCGCGCTGACCTGGTATAAGAAACGCCTGGAGTGGTTTTCCCGCTCCATCCTATAAATAAAATCCCGGAATCGTTTGCTCGGTTTCGGGATTTTTTGTATTTTTGCATCGCGAAACCATTAACTGTTATGAACGCGTACTATTATTACGGTCTGGCCGCAATGTTTTACATCACTACGTGCTGGACGTTTGCCATCATCCGTTGGTTCCATACCTGTCAGGAACCTAAAGAGCGCCATGCCTATATCTGGCCTGACCGTAAGTTGCAGTGTCTGGTCTATTCCATGGCAACGCTACTGCTGCCCTATGTCATCAATCCCACTGACGAGGATGCGTGGACATTGATGAAAAGCTACTTCCCTGCTACCTACTATTTCTATACAGGTTTGCTACTGCTATGCTATGCAGGCAGTGTAAAGCAGTGGAACCGATGGAAGTCAGTCAGCTGGGTAGCTGCCTGCGTCGTCATTGCCACCATGCTCATACCCGTTCTCAACGCTTGGCTGCCCTTCGAATTTATGAGCACTGAAGGTAGCCGTTTCTGGCATTATGCCATTACCGTCGAGAGTCTTTTGATGTTGGCCTTCTGTTGTCTGGCCATGTGGCAGGTCTGGACCTGGATTCGTGAGGCACGTGATGCCAATTACTCTAACCCTGACGATTTCCCTGTGAAGTATGCCAGCATCATCTTGATCTATCCCTTCATTCTCACGCCGTTGCTCTGGCCAGCCTACATCCTCGACTCACGTCAGGTGATGGCCATTCTTCATATCCTGTTGGGTCTTTTCAATATTGCGTTGCTCCTCACCGTCATGCCCGCATGGCGTCGTAAGCACATCATGCCCTCTACCGCAGATGATTGTGACGATAATAACAAGGAAGACCTCGGACTTGAACCCCAGATAGAACAGACAGCTCTTGAGATACGGAACTTCGTTGAGTTGCAACGTGCCTACCTTGATCCTCACTTGAAGGTCGACGATGTGGTGGAACACTGTCAACTGGGACGCACCTACGTATGCATGACTTTCCAGCGACGTTTCAATTCCTTTGCAAGCTATGTCAATGGTCTTCGACTGGAATATTACGAGCAGCATCTTGCCGAGCACCCCAACGAGACCAAGGAAGCCGCTGCCCTTGCCTCCGGTTTCAGTTCTTATAACGCCTACTACCGCGCTAAGCAAAGAAAATAGAAAAAAACAAAGAAACAAAATAGAAAATGCCGATTTCCCGATGGAATCGGCATTTTTAAGTGTATTTCTTGCACCTTTTGTACAATTTGCAATGTTTCTTGCACGGCAATGCAACATTTCTTGCGCTGCAATGCAATAAACTTGCATGCCAGATGCAATGAACTTGTATAATTTTCAATGTTCTTTCTCATCTTTTATTATTAATTTTGCATCGTGATTAGAAATCACCTATAACAAGGTCGTCATAAACCTTAACCATTTTAAATTATCGAAATGTCTGAAGAGATCGATTTTCTGTTATCGAATCCTTTGACGGTGGTTCTCTTGGGAATTGCCGTCGTCTGCATATTTTTTTTCATCCGCGAATGTTGGAAGAATATTAAGGATTCCCAATGAGGGGCCATCAACCACCCAACGACAATCATAAACAATTATATACAATGTATCAATCAATCAAAATGAAACAAAAGACCATTCATTTGGCGAGGGCTGCGATGACGCTACTCCTCGTCATGCTCTGCACCATGGGTGCATGGGCAGATCAGACACCCGTCTCGTTGACGTCCGACGGCAACGGAGGCTGGTACATTGACATGCCGGCAAAAGACGCAGCAACCAGTGTTGAAAATGCCGCCGTGTTGACACTCACCGCTGATGACATTTCGGCAGGTAAAGGAACCTTCAAAGTCTATGACGACGGAGGCAAGAGTGGAGTATATAGTCATAGCTATAATGGCTACCTCATTGTTACCACCCCTGAAGGTTACAAAGTGCAACTGAGCGGCTCAGTAGCCACAGAATCTGGCTATGACTATTTGAGAGCTTATGATGGCACAACTACCGACAATCGTTTGGGTGAAGAAAATTATACGGGATCGATGAATGTCGGTCCTTTGAGAAGCAGCAATCAGAGCATGCTGCTCTACTTCCACTCGGATGGCAGTTCTACGGATAGTGGTCTTAACTTAATGGTTAAGGCTGTTTCGCCATATATGTTGATGGACATCACCGGACTGAGTGACAACTATGATTACAACAATGGCAATGCCATCGATGTTACTTACACCGTCACCGACTATAACGGAGACGCCATAGACCCCATCCATTATAACGCAGTCATCACCAAGGGTGGTGCAACTGTAACTACTGTGGCTGCCAAGGGTATGTACACCCTGACTATCACAGGTATTGCTCCCTATATCGGCACCCTGACTGCCAACTTCTGGGTGAAAGGCACCCTGGCAGGAACAGGTACTGTGAACGACCCCTATCTGATTGGTGATGACAACGACTGGCACGTCTTTGCCGAAAAGGTGAATGGTGGCGAGACAACCGCCTGTGCCAAACTCTCTGCTGATATTACTACCGCCATTACCGATATGGTGGGTACCTCTTCAAATAAGTATCAAGGCATCTTCGATGGTAATGGTCACACCCTGACCTTAGGGCTGGCTACCAATGAAGCCTATTGTGCACCCTTCCGATATACCGATGGAGCCATCATCAAGCGCCTCCGCTTAACGGGTAGCATTGAGACGTCTGCCAAATATGCTGCCAGTATCGTGGCTTCAGCAGGCAACACCTTCATTCTGAACTGTTGGTCGAGCGTGAACATCAACTCTACTTACAATGGCTGGGCCTATCATGGCGGTATTGTCTCATCACAATCTTCATCGTTGAATCTTATCGACCATGTCCTGTTTGACGGTAGCATGACTGGTACAGGCAGTCAAGGCTGCGCAGGTATTTCCTACAGTTCCAGCGTTATCATCCGTAGCAGCCTCTTCGAGCCCACTAGTTTCACTATAGACCACGGCACTTCCGGTACCTTTGTCAACAGCTCTTGGTTAGGTGACGGCAGTGAAAAATGTTATTATAAGTACGCCGATTACTCTGACCTCAATTATAAGTCTGGCAATAACGCCTTGTCATATACCAATGAGAAATTGGCAGAATATTTAGGCCAGGGCTGGAGCGTTAGCGGCGAGAAGGTCATCCCCGACCTGAGTGCCATCTACATACCCACTAGCGGCAAATACACCAACAATAAGGAGGCCACCTGGAGCATCAGCGACGACTATAAGACTCTGACGTTCGCAGGTACTGGCGAAATTGTCAACTACTCATCAGAGTATTATCGCCCCACCTTTATCTATAAAGGCAGAGTGACCAGCGTTGTGATACCCGAGGGCATCACATCCATCGGTAATATCTGCCATGGCTTCGGCAAGCTGACTACCGTCAACTTCCCCGCTTCTTTGACCACAATCGGTGGAAGCGCATTCTATAGCTGTGGTGGTCTGACGGCCATCACCATTCCCGCAACTGTTACCGCCATTGGTGACTATGCGTTCTATAACTGTGGAGAACTGGATGTAACGCTTGGACATACCACCACTGCACCTGAAGTGCAGACCTATTCTTTCCAGAGTGTGACTGGTACGCTCAACGTACAGAACACCAACATCTTCAATCAGGTGAGCGACCAATGGGGCTACGGCACATGGACTGTCAACTGTCTGAATCCCTCTGTTGACTTTGCCGAGGCTGTTGTTACTGGTGTTAACAGTGTGAAGGCTACTGGTGAGCCGATAGTAGTTACTCCCAAGGTCTTCATCTCCGGCAAAGAGGTGGACGCTGCCAACTATGACCTGAGCTACACGCTCAACGGCAATTCTGTTGCCACCATTCAGGCTGAAGGCACCTACACCGTGACCGCTACTGCCAAGGGCAGCTATACGGGCACCGTGAGCACCACCTTCGCTGTTCTGCCCGCCAACATCACCTATCTTGACGAGAATGGTGCTGAGCAGACCTGCTCAGACTATACCATTCTGACCAGCGACATGACCAACATCGGATCCTACGACAGCAATAATCCTACTTGGTATGTGGCTGCTGGCGATCTGACATTCGATCACCGCATCACGAGCTACAGCACCAACCTGATTCTGTTCAATGGAGCTACGCTGAACGCCACCAAGGGTATCTATGCATATAGCTACAAAACGACTATTTTTGCACAGTCGGACGACGCTGCCACCATGGGTCACTTGATTGCACAGGGAACTAAGGGCAATGTAGCCATAGGTGGAAATAGTGATTCATATTCAGGCACCATTGTCATCAATGGTGGTAAGATTGATGCTACGGGAAGTTCGGTAGGCTCTATCTCTCCCGCTATCGGTATTTACTATTATAATGCTAGCTGCAACATAACCATCAACGGTGGTATCGTGACTGCCACCAGCGGTAATCCTACTGGCAATGTTTATGCCATTTGTGCTACTGGCAGCAGTTCTTCCGGTGGCAGCATCACCATCAATGGCGGTCAGGTTACGGCTGTCGGCCAGTACGGCATCGGTGGCAAAAACACTACTTCCATCAACCTTGGCTGGAAGAAGGCTACCGACTTTATTCAGGCCGATCGCTATATGGGCGTTGTAACGCTGCAGAAAGCCTTCCTGTTGAGCGACGGCACGACCATTGCTACAGCGAACAACATCGCCGGCGAGAAGATTACTCCTGTTCCCAACGTGAACGACCTGACTTACGCCAGCGTGACGGTAGCAACCATCTACGAATATAACAACGGCAAAGCTGTCGTTGTAGAGCCTGTCGTGAAGAGTGCAGATGGCATTACGCTCACGAAGGACATCCACTACACGCTGACCTACAAGAATAGCAGTGATGTCACAGTGGCTCCTGCTGACTTGAAAGAGAAGGGCAGCTACACAATGACCATCAGTGCTATTGCCCCCTACACGGGTTCGCGCGTACTGTCCTTCCGCATTGGTAACGGTGAGGATCTGGACGGCTATTCCTTCTCTTATGCAGAGGATGCCGAGGGTAAATACTACGAGATTGGCAGCGAGAGCGACCTTAAACAGTTGGCCGCCTACGTCAATAGCGGACACGAGGCCACTGGCCTGCGTTTCAAGCAGACGACGGATATTGCCATGAACGACAACCATCAGGCCATTGGTGGCTATGACGGCAGTAACAACCGCTATTTCAAAGGCACCTTCGATGGCAATGGCAAGACCATTACAGGTCTTACTATTAACAAACCTAACGACAACAATCAGGGTCTCTTTGGTGAGATCAGCAATGCTGTCATCAAGAACGTGACGCTGATAGATGCAAACATTACCGGTAGATCCAATGTGGGTGGCATTGTTGGCTATGGCACCGGCGGATCAGACAACAAGAACAGCATTGACAATTGTAAGGTGCTGAATGGCACCATCGCCGCTACTGCCGGCGGCGCTACCTATCATGGCGGTATTGTCGGATACTCTTATTACATCGACATCAATAATTGTGTTGTCAGCGGCACCATCAGCACTGCTGTTAGCAATGAGTATTATGGTGGTATCATTGGTTATGCAGGCTCTTACTCCACTATCACCAACTGTGAGAATGCCGCCAGCATCGTGGGCGAAGGAAACAATCATGGAGGTATCCTCGGCTTTGAATTCTGCAGCAGCAACTTCTCTGTATCGGGATGCTTGAATACAGGCACTGTGGAGGGTAGCAGCAATGTCGGTGGTATCGCTGGCCACATTGATTATTCTTCCAACTATACCAACAACTACTATGCAGCCCCCTGTACTGTAAAGGCTCTGAATGGCTCTGACTACAATGGCCATGCCGAGCGTGTATTGGGCACCAAGAAGGGAACTAACATGGCTGGCATCAGCAGTGAAAATGCTGTCATCACCAGCAAGCTCGACGGTAATCTGTATTTCAAGAGTGGCGAAGCCACACTGACGCTGACCGCCAATATCCCTGCCGGCTATTCGTTCGTCAAATATGCCAGCGCAGAAGCAGAGGTAGGCAATGCCAGTGTGATTGATGGTGAGCACGCGCTGACCATTGGCAACACCGACATCACCATCTCTGCGCTTGTCAGCAGCAACAATGCTACCGACCTGAGCACAGTGACCATTGCCGACATTCCTGACCAGCGCTGGGAGGGCAATGTGGCTATTACTCCTGCACTGAACGTGACCTTGGGCAGCACGCCGCTCGTCTTAGGCACCGACTACTTTGTAGAATGGACTGACAACGCTGTTGTCGGTGAGGCTACGCTCACCTTGACGGGTATCAACAACTACAAGGGATCTGTCGTCAAGCACTTCAATATCGTTGACTTCGCGCTGTTGGATCCCTCAAAGAGCAACAGCTCTTCCAACCCCTATCTGATAGCTACAGCAGAGGACCTGAAGGTATTGGCCACCATCGTGAACAATGGTTCGCGCAAGAACGGCTATTACAAGCAGACGGCCAATATCACCCTCACCGAAGACCATATAGCTATTGGAAATTACAACAACCGTTTCCAAGGAAACTTCGATGGCGACGGAAAGACAATCAGCGGTTTGACTATCAACATGCCTACTGCTGATTATCAGGGACTGTTTGGTTATACAAATAGTGCCACCATCAAAAATGTGGTTATCGACGATTGTGACATCACAGCAAAACAATATGTCGGTGGTGTTATCGGATATAGTTATGATACAAGCGTAGACAACTGTCGTGTTAGCGGTGCCATTAAGACTGCCGCAGAAGTCACGGGTTCTTACCACGGAGGTATCATCGGTTATTCGTATTGGTACAACACCACCAATTGTTTCAATGCTGCCAGTGTAACAGGTAAGGGCTCTTGTTATGGCGGTATTGTAGGATATCAGGGCAAGAATTCTATCACGAACAGCATCAACGTAGGCATCGTGGAGGGAACATCATACGTCGGTTCTATTGCCGGAAATATTAATTCAGATGTCACTCTTTCCAACAACCATCATTTGCCAAGCACTACCGGTGGCATCGGATCCTATGAATCTACTGTAGGAACCGACCGTGAGGGTGCAGACCTGCTTTTCACCATTGCCGCAGGTGCCAACACGCAGATAACGGCAACACCATTTGTTTGGGAAACTACCAATTATTATTATAATGGTATGGAACTCACGCTGAGCTACGAGTTGCCTGCTGGAAAATTCTTCGACCAGTACACTGTATCCAACGGTATCATCAGCAATCCGTTTGTCATTGACGGCAAACACACCTTGTCTGGTGTCACTGAGGGTGTCATTACTCTTGCTGGCTCGCATACCGACAAGATGACGCTTGCAAATGAAGCTGTCACTGTTAATATAGGTACAATCCCCTATACGGGCTCAGCCATTACTGTTGCTCCTATCGTAAAACGTCTGGATGCAACGCTGGTTCAGGGCACTGACTATACCATTACGACAGAGCCTGCTGTCGTTCAGGCTGCAGGTGAGTATACCATGACCGTCACTGGTAAGGGTAACTACACGGGTACGAAGGTTGTCACCTTCTATGTGAAGGAGGCTATCCTCATCAAGAATGCTGAGGAATGGGCAACCTTCGCTGCCAATGTCAACGCTGGTACAGACTGTGACGGTTACTACAAGCTGGATGATAACTTCGACAACACAACAGCAGCAGTTACTGCTACTGTAGGTACTGAGGCTCATCCGTTCACAGGTCTCTTCGACGGTAACGGCAAGACGCTGACGGTCAACATCAACGAGACCAGCACACAGGGTACCGCTCCGTTCCGTGAGATTGTCGGTGCAACTATCAAGAACCTTACCGTCAACGGTAGCGTTACGGGTACTACCCACGCAGCAGGTCTGGTGGGCTTCGCACGCTCAGGTGTCAACTACATTGACAACTGCGTGGTAAACACGAATGTTAGCTGTTCGACTGGTTCTAATCGTCACATTGGTGGCGTGGTAGGTCATGGCATCCAGTCTACTGTCAATATCAGCAATACCGTTTATACGGGTACATTATCTAATAATACATATGCTGGTGGTCTGCTTGGTTGGAGCGACGGTAGCAATCTGAATATCACTCACTGTTTGGTTACTGGTAGCAAGAATGGTTCTTATTTCCATCCTATTGCTATCAAGAACAATACAGCCGAGATGAAGTCTGTAAACGTCGATGATGTCTTCTACACCCACGATGCGACACTGACCGATGACAACTACATCGCTGCTACGGGAACAAAGGTTTATGAGGGTGCTCAGGAAGCATTCTGTAAGAAGAGGTGGACTCTCAATGAGAAAGACTACTACTCTAAGGAGACTGCGGTCATTGGTAATGTAGACGATCTTATTGAGTACACTGGTTCTGCCATCACGCTGACACCGACCGTTACCTACGAAGGCACAGCATTGACTGCCGACACCGACTTTACCTTCGCAACTGATCCTGCAACTGTTCAGGAAAAGGGTGAATACACGCTGACCGTTACCGGCCAGGGCAACTACGCCGGTACACAGAGTATGAAGTTCCATGTGGTAGGTGGCGTACTGGATGGTGAGGGTACTGAAGCTGATCCATACCTTATTACTAGTGTTGATGACTGGAATAAGTTTGCTGGCAACATCAGTAGTGGTGATTATAACTATAGTGGCAAGTTTGTCAAGATGACTGAGGACATGACTGTCAGCACGATGGCAGGTAACAGCGAGGCTAACAGCTTCCAGGGTACCTTCCTCGGCACGGCAGGTAAGACCATGACGCTCAACCTGACGGCTACTGCCGAAAACTGCGCTCCCTTCGGTTATCTGAAGAACGCTACCATCAAGGATCTGACCATTGCTGGTACTATCAGCACTGGATTTAAGTATGCAGGCACCATTGCAGCTCATACCTATGGTACTACCCATATTCAGAACTGTATCAGTACAGCTGAGATTACCAGCACATTCGAAACTTCTGCAGACGCAACTCATGGTGGTTTCGTAGCTCTGAACGAGGGCTCTGCTAAGCTGTATTTCAACAACTGTGTGTTTGCAGGTAAACTGCTCGGAGCCAACGCTACTTCTAATGGTGGTTTCCTTGGTTGGAACGGTGGAAGTACTATCAACTATACCGACTGTCTGTTCGCTCCTGCTGAGATTACGATGAGCACAAGCAGTAGTGCTACCTTCAACCGCAATGGTAATAACTCGTTTACTCGTGCTTACTACCTGACTCAGTACGGTGATGCTCAGGGTGTTTACGTTGTTACTATCGCTCCTGCAAACGATGTATACACAACAGTAGAAGCAACCGACGCTAAGACGTACTATGCACTATGCGACATTACTGGTTTGAATGATTTTTATTCTTATACAGGCAATGCCGTTGCTGTGAATCCTGTCGTTAAGCTGGGCAGCAACACTACACTGACCAAGGGCACCGACTATACGGTGACCATCAAGAACAGCAGCGACGTTGTTGTTGATCCTGAAGACCTGAAGGATCTGGGTAACTATACCATCACCATTGAAGGTATAGGTAACTATACAGGTTCTCGCACTATTGCATTCAGGATTGTAACGACCGAGAATATTGGCGGTTATGTCTTTGAGATAGGCACAGATGATGAAGGCAAATATTATAAAGTTGCTACCGCTACTGACTTCGAAAATTTGAAGGCATGTGTCAACAGTGCTGATAATACGACAGCCAGCATGCGCTTCAAGCAAACTGCCAATATCACTGTTAGCTCGATGATGGGAACCAGTGAAAATAGAAGTTTCCAGGGTGTCTATGATGGACAAGGCAACACGCTGACACTCGACATCACGGCTACACAGAATATCGCAGGTCCCTTCCGCTATATCAAGGGTGCTACCATCAAGAATATCACCATTGCCGGAGCCATTAAGAATAGTGGTAAGCAGAACGGTGGTGTAGCTGGCTATTCTTATGGTGATGTGACTATCTCTAATTGTACTGTTAATGCCAGCATCACCAGCAGCTTCAATGGTGACGCGTCTAACGGTGGCTTCATTGCACATATCCAGACAGGTAGCGCAATCTTCAATGATTGTGTATTCACAGGCCGTCTGCTGGGTGAGTCAGCCAACTGCTCTGCAGGTTTCGTAGGATGGAGAGACAATACCAACATCCCCATTACCTTCAACAATTGTTTGGTTGCTCCTGCCGAGGTAACTATGGGTGCATCGGGCAGTGCTACCTTCAACCGAAATAAGACAGATAATAACACCTACACCAACAGCTACTATCTGACATCTTATGGTGAAGTTCAGGGTGCTCAGGTTGTTACTACTGTTCCTTCAGCAAATGTCTACAAAACAGTAAAAGCAGCTGACGGCAATACTTACCATGCGCTCTGTGACATTACGGGAGTTGAAAGGCTTTATCTTAACACAGGATCGGCCATTGATGTTACTCCTGTTGTGAAACTCCTGGATGCTACACTGACAGCAGGCACCGACTACACATTTGCCTTCGCTCCAGCCGAAGTGATAGCTAACGGTGACTACACCATAACCGTAACAGGTACGGGCAACTATGCAGGTTCACAGCCCATCAGCTTCCGCGTCGTAGAAGGTGAGAATCTTGGCGGTTATGTCTTTGAGACAGCTACTGATGAAGAGGGTCGCTACTATGTTATTGCAGAAGAGGCAGACCTGGAGAATCTGGCAGCTTATGTCAATAGCGAACATACTGCTGAAGGCAAGCGCTTTAAGCAGACGGCCGATATCACAATGACCGCTGAACATACTGCCATCGGTAGAAATAACAGCAGCAAGTTCTTCAAGGGTACATTCGATGGTAACGGAAAGAGCATTAACAATCTCTATATCAACAAAACTGGTACTGACAATAATAATGACAGCTACCAAGGTCTGTTTGGATATATCTCTTATGCTACTGTCAAGAATGTGAATATTGTTGATTGTAATATTACTGGTTATTATGATATAGCAGGTATTGCTGGTTATAATTATTACGGTACTGTCAGCAACTGTACGGTCAGTGGCTCTATCCAGAAAGCAGCTGGACGAAGTCCGAACAACGTTGCAGGTATTGTTGGATATAATAGCAATGGAACAATCACTGATTGTGTTAACCACGCTACCGTTAGCGGTCATAACTGGGTAGGCGGTATCTCTGGTGATAACTCTGGTACTATCAAAAACTGCATTAATGATGGTGTTGTTACCGGTACAGGTACTACTAATATTGGTTCAATCGCTGCGCGTAAGGGAGCTTCATTCTCCAACAACTACTATCCTGCCGGTCTTGGACTTACAGGTGGTGTAGGTGCCCAGAATGTAGCCACTGGTACTGACCAGCCTGGTGCTGAAGTCATGTTCACCATCACGGCAGGTAATGCGGCTACACATCTTACCACAGAACCTGTCAAGGAATATAACTCGACCAAATATTACAAGAACGGTATGGAACTCACTATGAGTTACGATGTACCTGACGGTAAGTTCTTCGACCAGTACACGGTATCTAACGGTACTATCACCAATCCTTATGACATTGATGGTAAGCATATCCTGTCAGGTGTTACCGAGAATATAACCATTACGGGTTCACATACTGACAAGATGGATGTTGCAAGTAATGCTGTCACCGTTCGTTGTGGAATTATTCCTTATACTGGTGATGTTATCACTGTTGCTCCTGTTGTAGAGCGTGTTGGCGTGACGCTGGTTCAGGGAACTGACTACGAGGTTTCAACTACTCCTGCCGTTGTCCAGGCTGCTGGCGCATACACCTTGACCATTACAGGTAAGGGTAACTACACGGGTACTAAGCAGACAACCTTCTACGTGAAGGAGGCTACCATCATTAAGAATGCTACGGAATGGGCAACCTTCGCTGAAAATGTCAACAACGGTACAGGCAATGACGGTTATTACAAGCTGGCCGACGACTTCGACAACAGCACAGCAGTTACCGCTACAGTAGGTACTGGAGAGCATCCGTTCACAGGTCTCTTCGACGGTAACGGCAAGACGCTGAACGTCGAGATTAGTGAGACCAGCACACAGGGTACTGCTCCGTTCCGTGAGATTGTCGGTGCAACTATCAAGAACCTTACCGTCAACGGTAGCGTTACGGGTACTACCCACGCAGCAGGTCTGGTGGGCTTCGCACGCTCAGGTGTCAACTTCATTGAAAACTGTGTGGTGAACACGAATGTTACCTGTTCGACTGGTTCTAATCGTCACATTGGTGGCGTGGTAGGTCATGGCATCCAGTCAACTGTCAATATCAGTAATACCATTTATACGGGTACTCTGAACAACAGCCAGAACTATGCTGGTGGTCTGCTTGGTTGGAGCGATGGTGGTAAGCTGAATATCACTCACTGTCTGGTAACTGGTAGCAAGAGTGGTAACGGTAAGTTCCATCCTATCGCTGTCAAGAACAATACTGCCGTGATGGAAGTAAACGTCGATGGTGCTTTCTACACCCACGATGCGACACTGACCGATGACAACTATATCGCTGCAACGGGTAAAAAGGTCTATGCAGGTGTTCAGACTGCCTTCTGTAAGAAGGAGTCAACCTTCGGCGAGACAGATTACTACTCAAAGGAATCTGTTGTAATTGGTAATGTAGACAACACCATTGGGTACACAGGTGATGAAATCACTCTGGCACCGACCGTTACCTACGAAGGCACAGCATTGACAGCCGACACCGAATTCACCTTCGCAACTGATCCTGCACCTGTTCAGGAAAAGGGTGAATACACGCTGACCGTTACCGGCCAGGGCATCTATGCCGGTACACAGAGCATGAAGTTCCATGTGGTAGGTGGCGTATTGGATGGTGAGGGTACTGAAGCAAGTCCGTACCTTATTGCTACTGTTGCTGACTGGAATAAGTTTGCAGGCAACATCAATAGTGGTAATTATAACTATGGTGGCCAGTTTGTCAAGATGACTGACGACATCACCGTCAGCACGATGGCAGGTAACAGCGAGGCTAACAGCTTCCAGGGTACCTTCCTCGGCACGGCAGGCAAGACCATGACGCTCAACCTGACGGCTGCAACTGACGGCTGCGCTCCCTTCGGTTATCTGAAGAACGCTACCATCAAGGATCTGACGATTGCTGGTACTGTCACCACTGGATATAAATTTGGTGCAAGTATCGCAGCTCATACCTATGGTACTACCAACATCAAGAACTGTATAAGCACAGTGGAGATTATTAGCACATTCGAAGAATCTGCAGATGGTACTCATGGTGGTTTCGTAGCTCTGAACGAGAGTTCTGCTAAGCTGTATTTCAACAACAGTGTGTTTGCAGGTAAACTGCTTGGTGCGAACGCTCACTCTAATGGTGGTTTCGTAGGCTGGACAAACGGTAACATCTATTATACCGACTGTCTGTTCGCTCCTGCTGAGATTACGATGAGCACAAACAGCAGTTATACCTTCAACCGCAATGGTAGGAACTCGTTTACTCGTGCATACTATCTGACAGCATTCGGTACATCTCATGGCGTAATAGCATATACGAGTGAGAATGTTCCTGCAACAGGTCTCTTCGGTCAGATTACTGCTGCCGATGGCAATACCTATTATGTACAGGGCTCGGTAGGCAATATCAATGACAGCTATGCCTATACAGGTGCAGTCATCAACATCAATCCTACCTACTCCATCTCTAACGAGAGCGTAAGCTTTGTCAAGGACACCGACTTCGAGGTGACTATCACCAAGGATGGCAATCCTGTTGCTGAGGTTCTTGAGTTTGGCGATTACGTTTTCACCATCTCTGCCAAGGATGGTGGCAAGTGCAAGGGTAGCTTTACTAAGAATGTCAATGTCTATGGCGCAGTGCCTACCAACTTCAAGTGGTCGGAGGTTACCGCCTCAACAGCCACGCTGGTTTGGGATGACAATACTGGTACCAATTGGACTGTTGAACTCAGCGAGAACAGCGACTTCAGCACACTCGTTGAGAGCAGGGACGTCACTGCCAAGACAGTCACATTTGAAGACCTGACTGCCGAGACAGACTACTATGCTCGTGTTCAGGCCGTCTATGGTGAGGTGCGCAGTAATTGGAGTGCAACTTGCTCTGTCCAGCCGTCAACCAAGCAGATTATTGGCTCCGGTACGGCAACATCAGGCTCTGTGCCATTTAATAACTTTTATTATTATAATATGTCACAGCAGATTTATACTCCTGCTGAATTGGGCAACAAGGCTGGTAGCATTCTTAGCATCGACATCTTTAGAACTGATAACAATACGTGCTACAACACGATTGATGTCTATCTGGTGAACACCAGCAAGAGCAGCTTTGAGAATAATACCGACTGGATGACGGTAACGGATGCCGATAAGGTGTTCAGTGGCAGAGTGGACTTCCCCAGCAACGCTTGGGGTACCATCACGCTGGATACACCATTCGACTACGACGGAACCAGCAACCTTGCCATGGTTATTTATCATCACAAGAATGGTCAGTACAGTTATGGCAGTGGTCGCAACTTCCGTGTGTTCACTGGCACAGGCAATCAGTCGATATGGTATAACAGTGATAGTACAGATCCTACGCTCAATCCTACTATTGGCGGTTCGACAGGAACTTCGAAGAACCAGCTGCGCATCCGCTTTGCCGAGAAGATCAATATGAACGAGCATGGCATCATGACATATGCCAGCGACAATGTGCTTGACTTCTCGAATGTCAGCGATTTGACGGCTCATTATGCTAGCAGCTTCACCACCAATCACGACAAGACTGGTGTGCTGACAATGACTCAGGCAGAGAAGACTCCTGCAGGCGAAGGTCTGATGCTGAGAGGTACTGCCGGCGAGACATTCTACGTGCCCGTGCTCTGTGGTATTAATCCTACCATTAGCAATAACCTGATGGTTGGTCTTACCACTGCTACACCGGTTAATACAACGGATGGTGACTACACGAACTACATCCTCTCGAAGCAGAACGATGTCATCGGTTGGTACCCGTTGGCTGCAGCATATACGCTGAAGGCACACAGCGCTTACCTGAAGCTGCTGACCACTGATGTCAACGCTGCTCGTGGCATTGCCATGGACTTCGGTGACGGTGAGACGACGGGTATAGCTATCGTTGACAATGATCAGACAGATAAGGATGCCTGGTACACTGTTGACGGTAAGAAGCTCGACGGACAGCCTGTTAAGAAGGGCCTGTACATCCACAATGGACGTAAGACTGTAATCAAGTAATAGTAACAAAGAATATGAAAAAGAAAGAATATATCATTCCGGAAATCCATGTCGTGTTGCTTCACATGCAGCAGCGCCTTTTGACGGGAAGTGGTACTGATGTCTATACTGACAAACCAGCAGATGGTGGTACCCAGCTGTCGCGTATGGATGAAGAGTTCGATTTGGACGAAGACGACTTCGATATCGATGAGGATGTAGACTACTAAGTCTTATCTGATACTATGATGAACTCCACAGAGGCCATGTGCTTCTGTGGAGTTTTTCTTTGGGAAGGCTTAAAAAAACTTAAATATTGAGGGCAGGGGAGTGCAGTGGTTGCGTATGTTATAAAATATGCGTACCTTTGCAGCCCGAAAAGCTCGTCGCTGAGCAAATGACTCTTTAGCGGCAGCCAATTATTAACAATTTAAACAATAAACAGACAATGAGTCAGAAAATTCGTATCAAGCTGAAGAGCTACGACCACAAACTCGTAGACAAGTCAGCAGAGAAGATTGTGAAGGCCGTTAAGGCTACTGGTGCTATCATCAGCGGACCAATTCCCCTTCCCACACACAAGCGTATCTACACCGTTAACCGCTCTACCTTCGTTAACAAGAAGAGCCGTGAGCAGTTCCAGCTGTCAGACTACAAGCGTCTGATTGACATCTACAGCTCAACAGCTAAGACCGTTGACGCTCTGATGAAGCTCGAGCTTCCCAGCGGTGTTGAGGTTGAGATCAAGGTATAGTATAATCTTATTCTCAAAATAGAGCGACATTCCCGTCAGTCGGGGATGTCGCTTGTTTTTTTCTGATTTTAATGCACGCATTTGGGATAGAGCCCAAATGAGTGCATATGTTTTATTCCTATTGAATTATTTTTTGCATACCTTTGCACCACGAAACTATAAATCTCATGGGTAAAGATTTTTTTAAGGAAATTGATTCTGTTATTCGAAACGAGCGGCTCTATGCCAATGTGGACCTGATGCGTGAAGACGTGATGAAGCGTTTTGGTATCAGTCGCCATCGTCTGAATGACCTCTTGAACGAGTATGCCGGTGGATTGTCATTCCCTCAGTACATTAATAATATTCGTGTTGAGGAAGCTCAGGAGTTGATAGTCCATCACCCAGAGATGTTCATTGCCAAAATTGCTTTTGAAGTTGGTTTCACTCCTCCTAACTTGCGTCATCAGTTTAAGCGTCGTTATGGAATGACTCCTACGGAATATCGCTCTCGTTTGGTGTAAGGCCCAAATGCGTGCATCTTTTTCTTGGCAGAATAGATACTTTTGCGTAATTTTGCAACGTTTATGGATGAAGTAGTTTATTTACCAAATAAAAACGAGACAACAATAGCTTTCGTGAAGCGTGTGGTTGCAGAACAATCCAACCGAGAACTTCTGCGCATTGTTGTGCAGTTGGTTGAGATTGCTCTTGGCGAACTGAAAGGTCGTCCTTGTGATGTCAAGGTGACAGCTTCGAAGCAGCGGTTTACCTTGACGCTCCGCCATGCGGGTAACCCCATCGATAATCGTATGATATGCTTGATGGACGATCATATTGATCGTGCGAAATACCAGCCTGATGGTGACGGCTGGGTTTTGACTCTTCGCCGTGACATCCCTTCGTTTTACATTTCCACTGAGGAAGATTAAGAAACTGAGACTATTCTATATAAGGTATGAGAAATGTTCTTCAAGTCCTGCTATTTGTTTCTATACTGGTTTTTGCCAGTTGCGGAAGAAATAATTCAGCAAGACATATTCTAAATTTGGGTGATACACCTTATCAGGAAGACTCCGTATTGGTGGCTTATGGCTATCATCCGGATCGTGCAATCGTGATGCTCGACTCTGCCTTGTTGCTTGGCAATATCAATGAATACCGTGCCCAGTTTATCCGTGCCAAGATCTTTAGCAAGTCGCTCCTCAAGCAGCGGCAGGATTCTGCCATCCTGATCTGTAAGCAGTTGCTGAAGCATGATTCCGTGATTAAAACACTCCATGAGCAGGAGAATATTCTCGATCTGCTGATGATCACCAGTCGTACCAAGACCGACTTTGAAGGCTATATTAAGTGGGCAACCCAGAAGGCCGAGGTATGCCGTCTGCAGGGAGAAAAGACAGAACAATGGCGTACTGAGGCAGAGATTGGTATGGTGATGGCTCATCTGGGACAGCCGGAGGAGGGTATGGCGAAAATTGACGAGGCCATTCGTCAGCTTGATGAGTCCGGCAGTATTGACCGCATGGATGCCTTCATCATTGCTGTGAAACGTAAGATTACTGTACTGAATGAGCAGGGGCGCTATGCTGAGGTGATACCTTTGGCACAGCGTATTCTCCATCGGCTTGAGCATTATGAGCAGCATGCCATGGACTATGCCGAAGACAGCTACCGCCTGTCATGGAGCGACAGCCCTGCCGATCGCGACCGCTATATTGACTTCAGCCGTGCCCAGGCCAATGGCTTCCTGGCTGGTGCCTATGCCATGACGGGTGATATCGCTCATGCCCGT
>JAEEGK010011623.1_pt1 | contig 20082 bp, 13 predicted proteins | sample 8958771 | NCBI WGS metagenome assembly JAEEGK01 (sample SAMN16246547, study PRJNA631951) | gut metagenome | biome: gut microbiome; feature: rumen; material: SC-attached | host: Bos | place: Iran: Karaj | collected 2018-10
GTCCACCGGCTGAAGACATTCTTGCTCTGAAACCGTGAACCTTGGCATGAGACTTTTTCTTAGGCTGAAATGTCATCTTCATAAGGAAACACCTCCTTTTAATCAATCTCTTCGCTTAGTGATATTCATATGAATATCAACAGGATCTCACTACCTGAGATCAGTCAGAAACGACACAAAACAGATTTTAATTAATTAAAGAAAGAGTGTCAAGCAAAAATAGCGGTTTTTATTTAATTTTAGGGAAAAATCAGGATTTTAAAAAATCAAAAAAATGTTAATAAATTTTCTTTTCCACAGAGTTATCCACTTTAAATATCACCTAAAATCTTATCCCCATTTAGTGTAAAAGTTGTGGATATGTGTTCCAAATTATAAACTTTTTTATGTCAAACAGCTAAAAAATCCAGTAAAATTCTATATTTTATGAATTTATAAATTAGTGACCTGTTTTCCACATAATTTACATTATAATCTTCAAAAAAACTGTTTTACCTATTTTCAGTACTTAATCCACAATTGTGGAAAACCCGCAAACGCACAATTGAGAATAACCCGATTTGAATTAAAAATCCATCCATTATAAAATGGTACGGCAGTCGCCTTTTGGGACCTATTAAGCTGCATATTTTATCAGGAGAAATACGTAAATAACCTATGAATGCTGAGAAGTTTACCAACGAAGAATACTGGGAAGAGATCAAGAGAAAGATACAAAGGGAAGCTGCAGTTTCCGATATTACATATCATCTCTGGTTTGAAAACCTGGAATTCTGTGAAGTATCAGGAAATACAGTATATATCAGATCCGAAAAAGAAGACGAAAGAGCGCTTGGCTACTTAAATAATAAGTTCAAGCTCTATTTTGAGACAGTCATAGGCGAAGAACTTGGCCAGATCATATCGGTTAAGTTTATTCTTAATAACAGTAATACCGTTATAGAACCCGAAGAAACCAAGGTTGATAACGATACTCTCAATCCTGACTACACTTTTGAGTCTTTTGTCGTTGGAAATAACAATAAAATGGCTCATCAGGTATCTGTTGCGGTTGCCGAAGATCCCGGTAAAACATGGAATCCCCTGTATATATACGGAGGTCCCGGACTCGGTAAGACCCATCTTATGCAATCAATAGGTCATTTTATATTAAAGAAGGATCCTTCTAAAAAAGTCATATATGTTACCAGTGAACAATTCACAAATGACGTTATTGAGTCACTCAGAAGCGGTAACAGTGCCGATTCAATGAGTAAACTCCGTGATAAGTACCGTACCGTTGATGTCCTTATGATCGACGATATACAGTTTATTATAGGAAAAGAAGCTACCCAGGAAGAGTTTTTCCACACATTTAATACCCTTCATGATGCCGGAAAGCAGATAATTCTTTCATCTGATAAGAATTTTAAGGAATTTAAGTCCCTTGATGACAGATATATATCAAGATTTGCATGGGGAATGACCGTAGACATCACTCCTCCCGACTATGAAACAAGATCTGCCATCCTTAAAAATGATGCCGAAAAGTACAATATTAAGATCAGTGAAGAGATAATCGACTATATCGCTTCAAATATCAAATCAAATATAAGAGAGCTGGAAGGTGCACTTAATAAGATAATAGCCTTTTCAAAGCTCAATAATAACAGTGAACCTGATATGGATTTTGCAAAGGAAGCCCTTAAAGACTTCATTTATCCCGCAGAATCAAACATGATCACCTTTGACCGTATAGTTGATGTTGTATGTCAGGAGTGTAATGCAAGCAAGGACGCAATAATGTCCAATAAAAGAAATGCCGATATCGTCTATCCTAGACATATAATCATGTATCTGGCTTACGATATGCTTGGAATAACATACCAGCAGATAGCCCACAATCTTCACAGAAGCGATCATACTACCGTAATAAGCGGATGTAAGAAGATAGAAGCCGATATTAATTCAAATAAAAGTGGAAAAAATACCCGGGAGAAAGTGGATAGAATAAAAAAGATACTTTCAGGGTCATAAATCACTGATTTACATAACTTTATAAATGTGAATCAAGGTTTGTAACTTATTTAATAACCGGCACTATTTCACATACTTATTCATTCCATTTTAGCCTTGAAAATAGTATAATAAATAAGGTTATGCACATAGTTCACACCCCCTATTACTTATTATACTGATAAAGATTTATATATAACATAAAAAGAGACCCTCATTCACCAAAAGGAGTTTTTCACAATGAAGATATCCTCTTCCAAATCATCATTACTTGCGGGTATTCAGACAGTGCTCAGAGCTCTTCCCGCAAAAAGCACAATGTCCATTATGGAGTGCATTCTTTTTAATACCACCGGAGGAAAGATTACTCTTACTGTTAATAATCTTGATCTTGGAATAGAAACTGTTATAGACGGAAATATAGAAGAAGCAGGTGTGGTTGCACTGGATGCAAAGCATATTTTTGAGATCATCAGAAAAATGCCTGATTCAGCATCAGATATTGAGATCATTACCGATTCAAATTATCAGACTGTTATAAGATGTGAGCAGGTTGTCCACAACATGCCCGGAAGAAGTGATGATGAATTCACATATCTTCCGGATCTTGATAAGAATGACAATATAGTCATGAGTCAGCTTTCTCTCAGAGAGCTTATAAGAAAGACTATTTTCTCGATTGCAGAGATAAGTGAGGATACTCCCGGTCAGCAGACTATGAGGGGTGAACTCATGGAGATAAAAGAAAACAAAGTAAGAATGTGCAGTCTTGACGGACATCGTATTTCAATGTGCACGATGGAACTCAGGGAAAACTATTCTGACAAAAAGGTTATTATTCCCGGAAAGAGCTTAAAGGAACTTTCAAGGATCATTAACGGCGGTGCCGAAGATGATATCGAGATCATTTTTAATCCCAATCATATAAGCTTTGAATTCGGATCTACAAAGGTTGTATCCAGAATAATCGAAGGCAATTTCTTTGATGTAAATAAGATGCTCGTAGGAGATTATGAGACAAAGGTTAAGATCAATAAAAAGAGATTAACGGAATGTCTTGACAGATCCACCATTTACGTAAAAGAAGGCGACAAGAAGCCTATTGTTCTTGATATTAAAGATGACAGTATCTCTATCAAGATAAATTCGGCAACCGGTAACATGAATGAAAATGTTCCCGCTTCAAAGTCCGGAAAAGATATGATAATAGGATTTAATCCCAGATTTGTTATAGATGCACTCAATGTAATAGACGACGAAGAGATAGAGCTTGATTTTGTCAATTCAAAAGCACCCTGCTTTATCAAGAAAGATGACATGTCCTATGTCTATGTAGTGCTTCCCGTAACCATAAGTGCGGTATAAGAGATGAGAGAATTTTATCTTAAAGATGATTTTATAAAATTGGGTCAGCTTCTGAAAGCAGCCGGATTATGTGCTTCCGGAGTTGATGCTAAATATGACATCGTTAACGGTGAAGTTAAATTAAACGGCAATACTGAAATCCAAAGAGGTAAGAAGATTGTTGCCGGAGATGTTATAGAGTACAAGGGAAACAGTCTGATCGTAAAGAAAAAGGAAAACTGATGTGATCATAAAATCATTGGAACTTACGGATTACCGTAACTATGACAGACTGAACATAGAATTTGATAAAGGTACCAATATTTTCTACGGGGATAATGCCCAGGGTAAGACAAACATCCTCGAAGCTTTATATATAGCGGCTACGACCAAGTCACATAAGGGAAGCCGCGACAGTGAGATAGTAAAATTCGGTAAAGAAGAATCTCACATAAGGACCGTGGTTGAGAATGATGGAATACCCACGAGAGTGGATATGCATCTTAGAAGTTCCAAGTCAAAAGGAATTGCGATTGACGGAAACAGGATAAAAAAAGCTGCAGATCTTATGGGTATCTGCAAAGTAGTCTTTTTTTCTCCGGAAGATCTCAATATTGTAAAAAACGGTCCTACATACAGACGTAGATTTATAGATATGGAGCTGTGTCAGTTAGATCAGTTTTATCTCTATAATCTCAACAATTACAATAAAGTTTTAAACAGAAGAAATCAGGTTCTGAAAGATATTTACTTTGACAGATCCTTAGAAGAATCTTTAAACATCTGGGATGATCAGCTTATATCTTACGGAACAAAGATCGTAGAAAGAAGAGATAAATTTGCGTCCGAGCTCGAAGAAGAGATAAAGGAAGTTCATTATAAACTATCCGGAGGACGTGAAAATATAAGTATTATCTATGAACCCAGCACCACTGTTGATGACTTTGAAAAAAATCTGAAGGCATCAAGAGCCAGAGACCTGAAATCAAAGATGACTTCGATTGGTCCCCACAGAGATGATTTTGCATTTATGGCCGGTGATATAGACATCAGAAAATTCGGATCTCAGGGACAGCAAAGAACTGCAGCATTGTCTCTCAAATTATCAGAGATAGATATGATGAAAAAAATTTCTGGTGAAAGTCCGGTACTTATGCTTGATGATGTTTTATCGGAGCTTGACAGAAAGAGACAGGGATTTTTGCTGGACAGTATAGGTGATATTCAAACTTTCATAACCTGTACCGGAATAGACGACTTTGTTAATGACAGATTTGTCATGAACAGAGTGTTTTATGTTGAAAACGGAAATGTAAGACAGATGTCTTAAATTATTAACCTTTGGCTTTTAAGAGAAAGAGGTAACATGGACGGCAGTTTGGAAAATACCAAAGTTACACAGGAATACGGCGGAGACCAGATTCAGATTCTCGAAGGACTCGAGGCAGTAAGAAAGCGTCCCGGTATGTATATAGGTACAACCGCAAGCAGAGGACTTCATCACCTTGTTTATGAGATAGTTGATAATTCGGTTGATGAAGCACTTGCCGGTTATTGTACTCGGATTGAAGTAACGATCAACGAGGATAATTCCGTAACGGTTAAAGATAACGGAAGAGGAATTCCCGTAGGTATCAACCATAAATCAGGACTTCCCGCAGCGGAAGTTGTATTTACCATTCTCCATGCAGGCGGAAAGTTCGGCGGTGGAGGATATAAAGTGTCCGGCGGTCTTCACGGTGTAGGTGCATCCGTTGTTAATGCACTTTCCGAGTGGCTTGTTGCCGATATAAGACAGGAAGGACATATCTACAGACAAAAATTCGAAAGAGGTCATGTTGTAGAAAAGCTCCACATCATAGGAGATTGTGAAAAGGATGATACAGGAACGACAGTAACATTTCTTCCTGATAAAGAGATCTTTACCGAGACTACGATCTATGATTTCAATATTTTGAAACTCAGACTTCGTGAGATGGCCTTTCTTACCAAAGGACTCAGGATCATTCTTAAAGATGACAGATCCGCAGAAGCTGCTGCCGCAATACTTACCGACAGCCAGATTGAAGAAGCCAAGGAAGCTGCTGAAGGTAAAGAGGATTCCGAAGAGCAGATAAATGAGCTTTTAAACAGAGCTAAGAAAGATGCCGAGGAAAGAGGAGAGGATGCTAATTTTGACACTACTGTCAAAAAAGAATCCCATTCCGAAAAAGAAAACCAGATAAAGAGTACCGCAGGTAAAGTTCTTGAATTCTACTACGAAGGCGGTATCAAAGAATATGTTCAGCATTTGAATAAGAGTAAGACTCCCATCTATGAAGACATTCTCTATTTTGAGGGTGAGAAGAACGGAGTCTATGTTGAAGTTGCTTTCCAGCACAATGATTCTTATAACGAATCTGTATTTGCGTTTGTTAATAACATCAACACTCCCGAAGGCGGAACCCATCTTCAGGGATTCAGAAATGCAATAACAAAAACTTTCAACGACTATGCGCGTAATAAGAAAATGCTCAAGGATTCCGAACCTAATCTTTCCGGTGAGGATATCAGAGAAGGTCTTACCGCAATCGTAAGTGTAAAGATAGCGGATCCTCAGTTTGAAGGACAGACCAAGCAGAAGCTTGGAAATTCCGAAGCCAGAGGAGCGGTTGATAATATCGTAAGTGAAAAACTTACCATTTATCTCGAGCAGAATCCTGACGTAGGAAGAGCAATATGCGATAAATCAATACTTGCACAGCGTGCAAGAGAAGCAGCGAGAAAAGCAAGAGATCTTACCAGAAGAAAAACAGCTCTTGAGGGAATGGCTCTTCCCGGAAAACTTGCAGACTGTTCAGATAAAGATCCTTCACATTGTGAGATTTATATTGTTGAGGGAGACTCCGCAGGAGGAAGTGCTAAGGAAGCCCGTAACAGAGCAACTCAGGCTATTCTTCCCCTTAGAGGAAAAATCCTTAACGTTGAAAAGGCAAGACTCGACAAGATATATGCAAATGCCGAGATCAAAGCGATGATTACCGCATTCGGAACCGGTATCCATGATGACTTTGATATTTCAAAGCTTCGCTATGACAAGATCATCATCATGACCGATGCCGATGTAGACGGAGCTCATATAGCTACACTTATGCTTACCTTTATTTACAGATTTATGCCTGAGCTTATCAAGACAGGACATGTATATCTTGCTAAGCCTCCTCTCTATAAACTGGAGAAGAATAAGAAAGAATGGTATGCATATTCCGATGAGGAACTTAATAAGATCCTGGATGAAGTAGGAAGAGATCAGAACAATAAGATCCAGCGTTACAAAGGTCTCGGAGAAATGGATGCCGAGCAGCTTTGGGAGACAACAATGGATCCTGAGAGAAGAATCCTTCTCAGAGTCGGATTTGATGAAGAAATGACAAGTGAGATTGATCTTACTTTCACAACTCTCATGGGAGATAAAGTAGAACCCAGAAGAGAATTCATCGAAGAAAACGCTAAATTTGTTCAGAATCTTGATATCTGATAATAGTTAAAGACTTTCGTTCGAAAGAGGAATTATGGAAGATACTATTTTTGACAAAATACAGGAAGTAGATCTCAAAGAAAAAATGGAGACCTTCTACATCGATTATGCTATGAGTGTAATCGCGGCAAGAGCTCTTCCCGATGTAAGGGACGGACTGAAGCCTGTTCAGAGAAGAGTTCTCTATTCCATGGTAGAGCTCAATAACGGACCTGATAAGCCTCACAGAAAGAGTGCACGTATCGTCGGTGATACGATGGGTAAATACCATCCTCACGGTGACAGCTCCATTTACGGATCACTTGTATTTATGGCTCAGCCATGGTCCATGAGATATCCTCTTGTAGACGGTCACGGAAACTTCGGTTCCATGGACGGTGACGGTGCTGCGGCAATGAGATATACCGAGGCAAGACTTTCCAAGATCAGTATGGAACTTCTTGCCGATATCAATAAGAATACCGTAGACTTTATCCCTAACTTCGACGGAACGGAGTCTGAACCTGTAGTACTTCCCAGCCGTTATCCCAATCTTCTGGTAAACGGAGCAACCGGAATAGCGGTAGGTATGGCTACCAACATTCCACCTCACAATTTAAGAGAAGCGGTTAACGGTGTCATCAAGATCATCGATGATCGTATCGAAGGAAAAGAAACCACTATCGAGGACGTAATGGAAATCATCCAGGGTCCCGATTTTCCTACCGGCGGACTTATCCTCGGACACCGCGGCGTGGAAGAAGCTTACAGAACCGGAAGAGGTAAGATCAGAGTAAGAGCGGTAACCGAGATTGAGCAGCTACCCAACGGAAAGAGCCAGATCATTGTTACCGAACTTCCATATATGGTAAACAAGGCAAATCTTCAGATCAAGATTGCCGAACTTGTTAAGCTCAAGAAGATAGACGGCATTACCGATATCAGAGATGAGAGTAACAGAGAAGGTGTCAGAGTTGTAATCGAGCTTCGTAAAGATGCAAATGCAAATGTCATCCTGAACCAGCTCTACAAGCACACACAGCTTCAGGATACTTTCGGTGTCATCATGCTGGCGCTTGTAAACAACGAACCCAAGGTATTAACTCTTCTCGAAGTACTTCAGCAGTATCTGAAGCATCAGGAAGAAGTAGTTACCAGACGTACCAAATTCGATCTGGGCAAAGCGGAGGAAAGAGATCATATTCTCCAGGGACTCCTTAAAGCTCTTGATTTCATCGATGAAGTCATCAGCATAATAAGAGGATCCGCTACTCCCGCCGAAGCAAAAGAAAAACTCATAGCAAGATTCGGACTTGATGATGTTCAGGCTCAGGCTATCGTAGACATGAGACTGAGAGCACTCACCGGACTTGAGAGAGACAGACTTCTTGCAGAGCACAATGATCTTCTTGCCAAGATTGAAGAACTCAGAGCGATACTTGCTGATGAAAAACTCCTTCTCGGAGTTATAAAAAAAGAAATCTCCGAAACCGCGGATAAATACGGTGATGAGAGACATACTCATTTCAGCAATGACATTTTCGATATTCCCGATGAAGATATGATTCCTCACGAGAATACCGTTATTGCAATGACCAGACTCGGTTATATCAAGAGAATGAGCGTTGATAATTTCAAAGCTCAGAACAGAGGCGGTAAGGGAATCAAGGGTATGGCCACAATTGAGGATGATTACGTTGAAGATCTCCTCATGACTACTACCCATCATTCACTGAACTTCTTCACCACGGCGGGAAGAGTTTACAGAATGAAGGCTTATGATATTCCCGAGTGCTCACGTACTTCAAGAGGTGTTGCAATTGTTAATCTGCTTCAGCTTGAACCCGGTGAGAAAGTAAGTGCGATCATTCCCATCTGGGGATTTGAAGAAGGAAAGAATCTCTTCATTGCAACCAAAAACGGAACCGTTAAGAAGATGAAGATGGACGAGCTCATGAATGTCAGAAAGAGCGGACTCAGAGCCATTACACTTGTAGACGGTAATGAACTGATAGATGTTAAGATCACTGATGCGGATTCCGAAATCCTTCTTGCTACCAAGCAGGGTATGTGCATCAGATTCAGAGAAGAAGAAGTGCGTACCACCGGAAGAGGAAGTATCGGTGTTATCGGAATGAATCTTGCGGGCGGTGATGAAGTGGTTGCAATGCAGCTTGCTTCTCAGGGTAAGTACATGACCTTCATTTCCGAGAAGGGAATGGGTAAGCGTACCGACATAGATGAATTCAACGGACAGCACAGAGCAGGTAAAGGTGTTAAGTGTTACAAGATAACCGATAAGACAGGTGATTTGCTTGCTGCAAAAGCCGTTAACGGTGATGAAGAACTTATCATGATCACCGATGGCGGTCAGATGATCAGAATACGTATAGACGATATAAGCGTTCTTTCCAGAATCACTTCCGGAGTTAAACTCATGAATCTTTCCGGTGGTGAGAAGATAGCCAACGTTGCTAAGGTCCGCGACAGACTTTCCAACGGAGAAAAAGAATTCGCCTCACTCGAAGAGGGTGAAGAGGCTATGGATAAAGAAAGCGAGAATATGGCCGGTTCCTTTGAAGAGGATGATGACGATGACGAGGTGATCATTCCCGTTCAGGACGACAGTGAAGAGGACGGTTGATAAAAAATGGATTACACAATATTAAGAGATCTTGCGATCATTATCGTATTTGCTAAGGTTTTCGGACTTCTTGCCAGAAGAGTAAAGGCGCCGCAGGTAGTAGGTGAGATCATTGCAGGTCTTTTGATCGGTCCCAGCGTTCTTCACTTTGTTGATCAAAGCGATTTTATAACACAGATGGCGGAGATAGGTGTTATCCTGCTCATGTTCTCCGCAGGACTTGAGACTAATCTTAAGGATCTTCTCAAGACAGGATTTAAAGCATTTCTTATAGCGGTTGCCGGAGTAACGGTACCTCTTATAGGCGGAACAATTCTCTATATGTGCTTTTATGGATTCTCGGAAGTAGGATCTTCCGAATTCTACACAGCACTCTTTGTGGGAGTAATCCTGACCGCTACCAGTGTAAGTATCACGGTTTCGACTCTTCGTGAGATGGGTAAACTGAAGGGAGAGATCGGACAGACGATAATGAGTGCAGCTATTATCGATGATGTCATCGGTATCATAGTTCTCACTTTCGTTATCGGATTTAAGAATCCCGATTCAAATCCCGGTAAAGTAATCATCAATACCGCATTGTTCTTTGTAGCAGCTCTCGGTATAGGATGGGTCATCTACAAGATATTTAAACTTGCGGATATGAAATATCCTCATACCAGAAGAATTCCCATTATGGGACTTGCACTTTGCTTCTGCCTTGCATACGTTGCAGAGACATATTTCGGAATTGCGGATATCACAGGAGCTTATGTTGCGGGCGTAGTTCTTTGTTCCATTAAAGACTCAAGTTATATTGCAGAGAAGATGGATACCAATTCCTACATGCTCTTCGGTCCCGTATTCTTTGCTTCCATCGGACTTAAGACAAACCTTACCGCAATAGACGGAAGTCTGATACTCTTCTGTATCTGCTTCGTACTGGTAGGACTTATCTGTAAGATAATCGGATGCGGACTTGTGGGAAAACTTTGCAGATTCTCGTGGAAAGATTCTCTTAAGATCGGTGTCGGCATGATGACAAGAGGTGAGGTAGCGCTGATCGTATCTCAGAAAGGTCTCAGCGTAGGAATGATCGGTTCCGAATATTTTACCGCAGTAATCTTGCTTATAGTTGTATCAAGTATTTCAACACCTATCATACTCAAAGCTTTATATGCTGCGGATGAAAAACATCCGAGTCAGGTACATGCGAAATAAAAAAGTAAAAGTACAAGAAACAGTAAACGCTCCCACTTCCGTAAACAAGGAAATGCGGGAGCGTTTTCATAATGCAATTATAAGTGTTACTTCGGACAGAGACAGACCTACAATAGGAACGCTTTCCGAAAAAACAATTCACGCCGTCATAAAAAATTATATAGAACCAGATGAAGATAAACAGGAGATCCCTATCGGTACCCATGTAGCGGATATATATACCGGTGATCATATATGTGAGATACAAACAAGAAACCTTAAGAGACTGTGTGAGAAACTGACGGACTTTCTTCCGATGTATAAGGTAACGGTAGTTCATCCGGTCATAAGAAAAAGAAAAATATACTGGATCGATCCGGATACGGGAGAGATGACTAATCCAAGGCGCACATCACCTAAGATCGGAAGTATTGAATCCGCAGTCAGGGAAGTATACGGAATAAGAGAATATATAAATGATCCTAATCTGAGCGTTCGATTTGTTGTAATAGATGCGGATGAATTCAGGATAAAAGACGGCTACGGAAAAGATAATAAAAAATACGGAACGTGGCTTGATAAAGTTCCAACGGACCTGATCGAAGATATCACATTTGAATGTGCTGAAGATTATCTTCAGCTTCTTCCTCCGGAAATACCTGAAGAGTTTACCGTAAATGATGCTGCAGAGCTTGGTATGAAAAGAGATGAGGCAAGCCTTATAATCGCATTCTTATATAAAGTCGGTGTGATCGAAAAGATAGGAAACAAAGGAAGATCCTATCTGTATAGGTTAAAGTATTAAATAGATGGAACAGGGGGACGGTTCTGTCGTTCCACATGAGTCATGTGGAACGGCAGAACCGTCCCCCTGTTCCATCTTTAGATTTCATCCGGATCGGAGGGCTGAAGTGAGAAGATAAATTCACTTCCCTCACCGGGAGTTGAGATTACATTTATATTTTCACTGTGTGCCATAAGTATCTCTTTTACAATTGAAAGACCAAGACCTGTTCCCTTCTTGTCCTTTCCTCTGGAAGAATCTGATTTATAGAAACGATTAAATATCATCGAGATGTCTTCGGGAGGAATTCCTATACCGTTATCTTTGACAGATACGTAGATCTTATTTTTCTTTTCCGCAGTTTCGATCTTTATTACGGAATCATGATTTGAGAACTTAACCGCATTATCCGTAAGATTATATATGATCTGTTCAATTCTTCCTTTGTCAGCATGAACGAATAATTCATCACCGGTAAGTACAAGTTCGATGGCGATGGATTTTTTTCTGCAGGTTCCTTCGAATGTTTCCGCCACTTTTCTGACAGTATCATTGATATCAAAGTCGGTTATATCAAGATGCATGCCTTTTGTGTTCAGATTGTTGAGAGCAAGCAGTCCGTTGGTAAGTTTGGTAAGACGCTCGGTTTCATTAAGAACGATTCCAAGATATTTTTCGTGCATCTCAGGAGGAATGGTTCCGTCCAGCATTGCTTCGAGATAGCCCTTTATGGAAGTAAGAGGTGAGCGGAAATCATGTGATACGTTTGCGATAAACTTCTTCTGATCATCTTCCGAATCCGCAATCTTACCTGACATATAATTAAGCGCCGCGGCAAGATAACCCATCTCATCTCTGCTGTCTACATTTACTTCATAATGATAATTACCGTCGGCAAAACTTTCGGCACCTTTTGTGATCTTCCGGAGAGGCACATATACAAGCGTGGTGAAAAATATCAATATGATGAGAGACAGAAGGAACATAATGATAAGAGTAATGTATGAAATATTAAGAAGAGAATTACATTCTGCTTCAATCTCATCCATTGAGATATGAATAGTGACATATCCTTTGGTTCTGTATTTGGTGATGATGGGACATATTACGGAGAGAACCTCCTCATCAAATGAACCGAAGAAATTACCAACAAAATAATAAGAACTGCCTCCCGATGAAGGATCAAAATTCGGAATAACTACGGCTGTATCCGGATCGGAACTTGCGGTATCCAGAATAATGATACCGTCGGGAGAAATGATCCGGATATCCGCATCCATATATACACTCAGTGAATCGAGCTGAAGAGTAACCGTTTCCAGTGAGGTTCGGGATGAATATAATCCCTTCGCGTAAGTATCTGCGATAAGGGATGCCTCGGAATACAGGTTCTGGGCTTTTTGATTAATGATGTAATCTCTGGTTATACGAGGCACGAAAAGAGAGACGGCCAGAAAAGAAAACAGACCGAATATAACATATCCGATGATAAATTTCAGATAGAGTGTGTGTCTCATACTGTTTCGAACTTATATCCTTTACCCCAAATGGTGGAGATCCGCCAGGAATCACCTTCACCAATCTTCTCTCGAATTCTTTTGATATGAACGTCAACAGTTCTGGTATCACCGCTGTATTCGTAACCCCATATACGATCCAGGAGCTGTTCTCTGGTAAATACTCGATTGGGTGATGAAGCAAGGAAATACAGAAGTTCCAGTTCCTTGGGTGGCATATCGATGGTATTTCCTTTATAGGTTACGGAATAGTTTGTAAGATTGATCAGAAGATCCGGATATGCAACAGCATCTATATCGGAGTCGACAGTTTCTTTGACTTCGGCAGTTTTGGAAGCGGATCTTCTCAGAACTGCTTTGACTCTTGCTACCATCTCTTTTGAATCAAAAGGTTTTTCGATATAATCATCAGCACCGAGCTGAAGTCCCAGAACTTTGTCAAAGGTTTCACCCTTTGCGGAAAGCATGATGATAGGCAGTTCGGAGTTGGTACGTACTCTTCTGCACACTTCGTATCCGTCTATTCCGGGAAGCATGATATCGAGAAGCATCAGATCCGGTTTGAATTCAGGTATTTTATCAAGAGCCGATTCACCATCATTAACGATGAGAGTGTCATAACATTCCTTAACGAGATAAAGAGATATAAGTTCGGCAATGTTATTGTCATCGTCGACGATCATAATCTTTTGTTTATCAGCCATAATCATTCTCCCTCTATTTGAACTTTACTATCGTGACTCCGGCGTCACCCTCACCGTATTCGCCGAGTCTGAATTCTGCGATGTTTTTCTGTTTTCTGAGATAAGCATGGACAGCATTTCTGAGAGCTCCCGTTCCTTTACCGTGAACGATACGTACGGGGGACATATGTGCAACATAAGCATCGTCGAGATATTTGGATACAGCCGAGACAGCTTCGTCGGTGGTCATACCGAGAAGATTGATCTCGGGAGAAATGCTGAGGGATTTCTCCATCTTCAGTGAACCGGAGAATGTTCCGGATGTACCGGGCTTTTCTTCGGGAACGGCATTATAATCGATCTTCAGATCTTTAACATTAACGGCCATCCGCATGGACCCGCACATTACAAAAAGATCACCTTTAGAATCGGGTTCACTCTGTACAATACCTTTCATTCCGAGAGAATGTACAATGACATGAGTATCTTTTGTAAGTTTGGAAGGGTCTGTAGCGGCAGCCTTTTTGCCGGAAGATTTTTTGGGAGTATCTTCTTTATCATTTAATTCTTTGATCTTTTCCCTAAGAGCTGTTCTTTCTTTTTCCAGATCTGCCATTCCGGATGTGATTCCGGCCTTTTGCATATCACGGATGGTTTTGTCAGCAAACTCTTTAGCCTCTTCCAGAATCTTTACAGCTTCATCGTTGGCACGTCTCATGATACCTGCTTTTTGCTCATCAATCTTAACGTTCTTATTGTGAAGCTGATCCTGAAGGGTACGGATCTTGGCCTTATATTCGGCGATTTCTTTACGGTCATTCTCGGATTCGATACGCGCCTGCTGAAGATTCTGTATCACATCTTCGAAACTTTCGGCATCCGCATCAATGTGCTTTTTGGCTTCCAGGATGATATCTTCGGGAAGTCCGAGCTTTTGCGAAATCGCAAAGGCATTACTCTTACCTGGAACGCCGATAAGAAGTCTGTAGGTAGGACTTAAGGTTTCAACATTAAACTCACAGCATCCGTTTTCAACACCATCGGTTTTTAGTGCGAAGATCTTGATCTCGGTATAGTGAGTTGTAGCTATGGTTCTGATACCGAGATTGTGCATGTGTTCAAGTATTGAAACTGCAAGAGCGGCACCTTCGGAAGGATCCGTTCCCGCTCCAAGTTCGTCAAAAAGGCAAAGGGAATGCCTGTCGGCTTTTTTGAGAATGTCGACAATGTTGACCATATGGGATGAGAATGTGGACAATGACTGCTCTATGCTCTGCTCATCACCGATATCGGCAAATATATCATTAAACACGCAAAGCTCGGAATGAGAAGCTGCGGGAATATGGAGTCCGGACTGTCCCATAAGACATAAGAGTCCTACAGTTTTAATAGAAACAGTCTTACCTCCGGTATTGGGTCCGGTGATAACAAGAAGATCAAAATCCCTTCCGAGTGAAATATCTATAGGAACAACTTTTTTCTTATCAATAAGCGGATGTCTGGCCTTTTTGAGGACAAGGTAGTGCTTTTTGTTGTACGAGGGCCTGGTGGCATCCATATTCAGAGCCAGTCTGCCTCTTGCGAAGATCACATCAAGTGTGGTCTGAGTTTTCTGATTCAGAGAGATCTCTTCGGTATGAAGTCCGCACTTTGCGCTTAAGTCCGCCAGGATCCTCTCGATTTCTTTTTCCTCCTCACGCATAAGTGTCCTGATCTCGTTATTGAGATTTACTACGGATGCGGGCTCTATAAAATAAGTAGAACCGGTGGAGGACTGATCGTGGATCATGCCGGGAACCTGGGACTTGTACTCGGATTTAACGGGCACGCAGTATCTGCCGTCTCTCATGGTGATGACAGCTTCCTGAAGATAGGTTCTCATGGAACCGTTTATCATGGAGGTAAGGGATGAATGGATCTTATCTCCGGTCTGAAGGATCTGTCTGCGTATTTTCCTAAGCTCCGGCGAAGCATCGTCAGCAATCTCTTCTTCGGAAAGAATACATTTTCTGATCTCACCCGATATAAGAGGGAGCGGAGAAAGAGAAGCGAAGAAATCTGAAAGTGAATCGGTAAACTCCGAATCATCCTCTCTTACGGCCTTAGCCCCTTCTTCCTGATCTACGGAATGCCTGGTGCCTGTATTAAGCGCAGAAAGAGCGGAGGCAATCCCGCCTCCGGATTCCTCCCCGTATTTAACGAGCCTTGCGGCGTTCTCAAGCTGTGCCGCTATCTGTAATAGTTCGGATGCAGAAAGGGAAGCACCCGAATCAAGCGATTTAACGATGTATCGTAAGTCGGCATTACCGCCAAAGCTTGTTCTTCCGCTTTTTATAAGTCTGGACAGAGCATCAGCGGTCTGGGTCTGCCATTCATCGATCTGTTTAAGATCACATACGGGACTAAGTGTTTTTATCAGCTCTTTTCCGGGAGCCGAATCAGCTTCTTCCGATAAAAGAGAGAGTATCTTGTCGTATTCTAATGTCTTTAAAACTCTGCTATTCATAGTATCTTAAGTATATCACAGGAAATCCCGTATTTCTTTACTTTTTTGGACCGTAAAGATATACTGAAATAACCATGGAAGATGTTAAAAATACGGAAAAATCCAATAAGTCTAAGACGGATAAACCGGGGGCTTTTCAACAGAGTATTATTACCGAGCAGATCAGGAAAAGGCCCATCAATAAATACCGTCTTCTGAGAAAAACCGCGATAACTGCGCTTCTTGCCATATTATTCGGTATTGTGGCATCCGTTACAATATGGCTTTTGGAACCTGTCTTGAGTAAATGGGTTTCTAAAAACGATGTGGCACCGGTAAGGGATGAAGTCCATTTCATTGATGCGGGTGATGAGATCACTCCTCAGGAAGTACTGGTAGATTACATGGATCAGGAAGCTATTCTCGGAACCGAGACTACGGATGATACTTCACTGACAGAGATTCCTCTTACGGATGAGCAGATTCAGGCACTTTTTTCCAAAATGATCCTCGATCAGAAAGACTACAGACTTCTGTATCAGTCTATGGCTTTGTATGCCATGGAGATAAACAAGTCGGTTGTTACGATCACGGCAATCTCCTCCGACACTGATTGGACAGGAATGATAGAACAGCGCAGCAACCAGTCTTCCGGTCTGATCGTTGCAACGGGAAATCTTGATATATATATTCTGGCGGATTACACCCCTCTGGCAGATGCAGATTCTTTTAAGGTGAGATTCAGCAATAACTATACCACCGAATGTAAACTCAGGGCGGTTGATGCGGCAACGGGACTAGCCATGTTTTCCGTCAAGTACACAAATCTGAGCTCGGATCTGGCAACAAATCCTCCCGTAGCAAGTCTGGGAAGCACATATGCTACGATCGGAACACCTGTGGTTGCACTCGGAAGTCCCATGGGAACCGTCGGATCCATCGGTTACGGAATGATCAGTGCCTCCAGAAGTACCATAGAATACGCGGATACCGCAGATACAATGCTTCAGACCGACATATACGGAGCAAGCAATGCCGGAGGTTTTCTTTTTAACTTTACCGGTCAGGTAATCGGGGTCATAGCACCCGATCAGGATAAAAGCGATGTGGATGGACTGATATGGGCTTACGGAATAAGTGAGCTTAAGAGCAGAATTGCCGCAATGGCAAACGGAGATCCTACAATATATCTGGGAATAATCGGAACATACGTCACAAACGAAGCCAATTCCGAACTGGGTGTTCCGTTTGGAGCATACGTACTCAGGACAGATATGGATTCTCCTGCGATGCTTGCAGGTATCAGAACAGGAGATGTAATAGTAAGACTCGGAGATACTCAGATCACGAATTATTCCGACTATATTACGGCCCTGCAGAAATATGAAGTCGGTGATAAGGTTACTGCGGTTGTAATGAGAAAATCACAGCAGGAATACGTCGAGCTCGAATATATTATGACAGCCCGTTCATCAGGAACCATATATGAATAAACTAAAACAGTTTTGAAAGGATAGAAATGAAACATATCTCTGAATTTAATGAAGGCGATCATATAAGAGAAGTTTTTTTGTGTAAAGGAATCTCTCATGCAGTCACCAAAAACGGAAAAGAATACCTCAATGTCCAGCTGATGGACAGAACAGGAACCGTGGATGGTAAGATCTGGGATCCCGGAGATCCCGGAATAGACGACTTCGATAAGTATGATTATGTAGAAGTAAATGCTGATGTTAATGTCTGGAATAATGCTAAACAGCTCAACATCAAAAGGATCCGTATAGCCGGTGAGGGAGAATACGATCCCGCGGAATATCTTCCCGTAAGTTCCAGAAACAACGATGAGATGTACAAAGAGCTTCTGTCCGTTATAGACAGTATAGAAGATAAGCATTACAACGCTCTTCTCAAAAAGTTTTTCGTGGAAGATACCGAGCTTGTTAAGAGATTCAGAACATGCTCTGCTGCCAAAACAGTTCATCACGGATTTGTGGGCGGACTCATGCAGCATACTTTGGGAGTAGCTTCGGTGTGTGATTTTCTAAGCAAGTCCTATCCTGTTCTTAACAGAGATCTTCTTGTAACCGCTGCTCTTTGTCATGATATTGCCAAGACCAAGGAACTTACTCCATTCCCTGAGAATGATTATTCCGATGAAGGTCAGTTACTCGGACATATAGTAATGGGATCGGAGATGGTGGGAGCTGCCGCAAAAGAAATCGAAGGATTTCCTAATATAAAACTCACTCAGCTTCAGCATTGTATACTTGCTCATCACGGAAAGTATGAATTCGGATCCCCCAAGCTTCCCGAACTTGTTGAAGCAATGGCACTTAATCTTGCGGATGAGTGTGATTCAAAGATAGAGATATACACAGAACTCTTTGAAGCAAATGCGGAAAAGAAGGGACAGTGGCTCGGACCCAGAAAATTCCTGAATGACTCTAACGTAAGGTCAACCATAACAACGGAATAAGAAAATGAAAGAATACTCTTTTAAGAAAAATGATGAAATCATTCTGACCATTGATGATATCTCGGACGACGGATCCGGGATAGGAAGGAGTGACGGATTCATTTTTTTTGTAAAAAACACATTACCCGGAGACCGCATCAAAGCTAAGGTGATGAAGGTCACCAAAAGCTACGGCTTTGCAAGATGCATGGAGATCCTCGAGTCTTCAAACGGCAGATGCAAAGCTCGTTGCAGCGCATTTGAAAAGTGCGGAGGCTGTTCTCTTCAGAATTACAGATATGAAAAACAGCTTGAGTACAAATTTAATAAAGTAAAAAATGACCTGATAAGGATCGGAGGAATATCCGCAGAAGAGGTAGAACAAAAGCTTCTTCCAATAGTCGGTATGGATGATCCTTACAGATATCGTAATAAGGCTCAGTATCCCGTGCGTATGGGAAAGGATGGAAAACCTCATGCAGGTTTTTTTGCCGGTCATACTCATTCTGTGATTGAAACCGATGATTGCCTGATCGAACCGGAGATTAATTCGAAACTTCTCGATGCAGTTCTTAACTGGATGAATAAAAATCATGTCAAAGCGTATGACGAGGAGACCGGAAAAGGTCTGGTAAGACATGTGCTCATAAGACACGGATTTACTTCCAAAGAATGTCAGGTAAATCTTGTAATTAACGGAAGTAAGATACCGGATGAAGCAGGACTTATAAAATCTCTTACGGATATAATGCCGAACGATCTTAAATCTGTAACCGTATGCCCGAATACCAGAAGAGATAATGTAATTCTCGGCGATTCATACAGAAGCATTTACGGGGAAGGATATATAACTGACACACTTGTCGGAATCACGTTCAAGATTTCACCTCTTTCTTTCTATCAGGTTAATCCTGTTCAAACGGAAAAACTATATGGTCTTGCAAGAGATTATGCCTGCCTTACCGGTGAAGAGGAAGTGCTTGATCTGTACTGCGGAATCGGAACCATCTCTCTTATGCTGTCTAAAAAAGCAGGACATGTTACAGGAGTTGAGATCGTAGACAGAGCCATTAAAGATGCGAAAGAAAATGCCAAGATAAATGCAATCGGCAATTCGGAGTTTATAACAGGCGCTGCGGAAGATGTTATACAGACTATGCTTCCCGGTGAGGGAAACAGAAGAACTCCCGATGTTGTTGTAGTGGATCCTCCCAGAAAGGGATGTGCAAGGAGTTGTATCGATGCGATACTTACTCTTTCACCGAAGAGAGTGGTATACGTAAGCTGCGACCCCGCAACTCTTGCCCGTGATATCAAGATCTTCCGCGAAGGAGGATACGAATTTGTCAAGGCAACACCTGTAGATATGTTCCCTCATTCCAGCCATGTTGAGACAGTAGTTTGCTTGAGCAAAAATTTTTCGAAGCCGAAAGATTATATTCAAATTGGAATTGATGCGGAGGATTACTATAGAATCAAAGAATCGGAGAAGAAATCGGG
>JAEEGK010011625.1_pt1 | contig 20080 bp, 14 predicted proteins | sample 8958771 | NCBI WGS metagenome assembly JAEEGK01 (sample SAMN16246547, study PRJNA631951) | gut metagenome | biome: gut microbiome; feature: rumen; material: SC-attached | host: Bos | place: Iran: Karaj | collected 2018-10
AATTGCCAAGGGTGGACTTTACCCTATTTTCAAAAGGAGGGGTGATAGTTGTTCTATGCTGAAATCGTTGATGCTGTTGAGAAGGTAAAGAAACGGTATCAAGAAGACGATCCTTTCAGGCTGTGCAGGGCGATGGGAATATTCTTACTGCCTCAGCCGTTTGGTAAGAACGAGCACGCTATCAAAGGTTTTTATCTTCAAGAGAAACGGATCAAGACCATTACATATAACTGTGACCTGCCGGAAGTCCTCCAGCGGATAATCGTGGGTCACGAGATCGGACATGCCCAGCTTCATACAAAGGGCGGCGTTCACACCTTTCACGACGTGGGTATGTTTGATGAATCCTCTCGGCTTGAGAAGGAAGCAAACCTCTTTGCGGCAGAGCTGATGCTTGAGGACTCAGAGGTGCTTGAAGCATTGAATGCCGACAACACGTTTTTTTCCGCAGCTTCGTCGCTTTATGTTCCGATGGAGCTTCTCGACTTCAAGTTCCGTGTAATGAAGTGGAAAGGCTACAAACTCATGGAGCCTCCAATCACCGCACGGAGCAATTTCCTGCGCGATTTGGAGGTACCAATCAATGCAGACGACTACGAATGCTAAGCCGCTGAAGGTGTATGTGGCGGTGAAAGCTGATTTTAGAGAAGATGGTCTCATGCTCCCCAAGGAGATCACCTGGGAAGATGGAGAAAAATATAAAATAGACCGGGTAACCGACATCCGTCAGGCAGCGGCGATGAAAGCCGGAGGCCAGGGAGATCGGTACACGGTCATGATCGGTGGACATCAGAGTTATTTGTTTTTTGAGAGAAGTGCTAACCTGACCGGGAACAATATCGGACGGTGGTTTGTTGAAAGAAAACAGAATTGAGGATAAATAAAGCCCTGCCAAGCCTATAGCTGGCGGGGCTTTCGGACAATATGGAGGGAAAGAAAAATGACAGAACAGGAGAAGAGAAAGAAACGGTGTTGCTTTACCGGCCACCGCCCTGAAAAACTTGATCGGCCAGAAGCGGAGATCGTCGCCTGGCTTGAATCCGAAATCCGCAAAGCAGTAGACGATGGGTTCGTAACTTTCATTTCAGGAATGGCTCGCGGTGTCGATATTTGGGCGGCAGAGATAGTTTTACGCCTGCGAGACGATGGCTTGCCTATCCACTTGATCTGCGCCAGCCCTTTTGAAGGTTTTGAGCGAAGTTGGGCGGAAAGCTGGAGGCGGCGGTATGCAGATGTGATGAGGAGAGCTGACTTGGTAAAATACATCTGTAAAAGCTACAGCCTAGCATGTTTTCAGATTCGCAATGAATGGATGGTTGACCGTTCTGCAAGAGTTATAGCGGTCTTCAATGGACAAGCCGGTGGGACGAAAAACACGATCAGATATGCTCAATCAAAAGGGATTGAAGTAGAAACTTTCAACTAAACAAGTGAATCGAACCTCACCTGTTCATGGCTCAAATGGATGGGTGAGGTTTTTGTATTTGTTGACCACAAAAATGAGTTTGAAAAGATTTCCCGCTTTGTTTAGCAAAAAATCAAACATCGCGTTTGAAATTTCAAACGCGGCAGTTGAAAATCTTTCGATTTTATGGTATAATACATGTTAACCTAACACAGGGAAGCGAGGAATAGACAATGGCAGTAAGTTATAAGAAACTTTGGCATATTTTATTAGACAAAAACATGCTCAAGAAAGACCTCGAAGCCTTAGCCGGAATCACTCATTACCAAATGACTAAGCTTAGCAAGGATGAAAACGTCACAACAGAAGTGATCGGGAAGATTTGCAAGGCGTTGGATTGCACTCCTGACGATATTATGGAGTTCATTGACAAGAGCCAGGATTGAGTCCGGTTTTTCGGACACGCCATCATATATGCTTAAACTGAAGCATTTTTACTATTTTTGAAAGTGAGGACTTTAATATGGCCCGAACAGTGTCAAAGCAAAAAAAAGAAGCGTCAATGGAAGAAGCTCTGTGGAAATCCGCAGACAAGCTCCGTGGCTCTGTTGAACCGGCAGAGTATAAACACGTTGTACTGAGCCTTTTCTTTCTGAAATTCGCAAGTGATAAGTTTGAGGCACAGCGTAAGAAACTGATCGCCGCAGGCTATGCGTCTCAGATTGAAAAGACGTTTGCATATACGAAGGATAACGTCTTCTATCTTCCCCCGGAGAGCAGATGGTCTTATATCATGGAAAACGCAAAGCAAGACGATATTGCTTTGAAGATTGATACTGCGCTCTACACGATTGAAAAGACCAACCCTGCGCTCAAAGGCGCTTTGCCTGATAACTACTACTCCCGCCTTGCAATAGATACCAACAAGCTGGCGTCTTTGCTTGACGAGATTGACAAGATCAACACCGACGATCAGGAGAACGACATCATCGGTAGAGTCTATGAATACTTCCTCGGTAAATTCGCTCTTGCAGAAGGTAAAGGCAAGGGTGAATTCTACACGCCCAAGTGTATCGTAAATCTTATTGCCGAGCTGATCGAGCCTTATCACGGTATCCTTTATGACCCCTGTTGCGGTTCCGGCGGTATGTTTGTGCAGTCAATCAAGTTCGTAGAAGCTCACAGCGGAAACAAGAAAGAAGTTTCTATCTACGGACAGGAGTACACCAATACCACCTTTAAGCTGGCGAAAATGAATCTCGCTATTCGTGGTATTTCTGCTAACCTCGGTGAAATGGCAGCCAATACTTTTACGAATGACCAGCACAAGGATTTGAAGGCTGATTTCATTATGGCAAATCCTCCCTTCAATCAGAAGGAATGGCGAGCGGATAACGAACTGATTGACGATCCTCGTTGGAGCGGCTATGAGGTTCCGCCGACAAGTAACGCTAACTATGGCTGGATTCTGAACATCGTATCAAAGCTCTCTCAAAACGGCGTTGCGGGTTTCCTTCTTGCCAATGGCGCATTGTCCGACGACGGAACTGAGCTGAAAATCCGTCAGCAGCTCATTGAAAATGATCTCGTGGAAGCGATCATCATCCTTCCTCGCAGCCTGTTCTATACGACTGACATAAGCGTTACGCTTTGGATTCTCAACAAGAACAAGCACAAGAGAACTGTCGAGCAAAATGGCAAGCTGATCCAGTATCGTGGTCGTGAGGGTGAAATCCTCTTTATGGATCTGCGTCAAATGGGCAGTCCGTATGAGAAGAAATACATAGAGCTGACGGAAGAAGACAGAGCTAAGGTTACGAGCGTATATCACGCTTGGCAGCGTGAAGGCTTTGAGGAAAACTACGAAAATGTACCGGAGTTCTGCTATTCGGCACCTAAGAGCGAAGTCAAGGAAAAAGGCTATACACTCGTTCCGAGCCGTTATATTGAGTTCATCAACAGGGATGAAAACATTGACTTCGATACCAAAATGAAGTCGCTGCAGAGCGAGCTTCAGGAATTGCTTGTTGCCGAAGAAAAGTCCAAGCAGGATCTTTTGACTGTATTCAAGGAGTTGGGTTATGAGATCAAATTATGATGTGCTTGGGAATCATATCCGCACGATAGACACTCGGAATAGCGATCTCGTTTCCGAGCAGGTGCTTGGCATAAACATAGATAAGTTCTTTATGCCCTCGGTTGCCAATGTGATCGGAACAGATTTAAGCCGGTACAAACTGATTACAAAAGGCAAGTTTGCGTGTAATCCTATGCACGTCGGTAGAGATGAAAGGTTGCCGGTGGCGCTCTATACCGCTGACGAACCAGCTATCGTATCCCCCGCTTACTTTATGTTTGAAATCAAGGACGAAAGCGTTCTTGATCCCGAATACTTGATGATGTGGTTCAGACGCCCGGAGTTTGATCGGGTATGCTGGCTAAGAACCGATGGAAGTGTACGTGGAGGGATAACTTGGGAAGATATGTGCAGAATAGAGCTTCCGGTTCCTTCCCTTGATGTGCAAAAGGAGATAGTTGCAGGCTATAAGGCTATCACTGAGAGGATCGCCTTAAAGAAAAAGATAAATGATAATTTAGATGCCACTGTTCAGGCGATCTATCAAGAGTTCTTTGTCCACAATCCCGACAAGGGCTCTTGGAAGCAGGGTGTTGTCGGCGATGTATTGCAGCTCCAAAGAGGCCACGACCTTCCAAGAACACAGATGCTTGGCGGCGAGTATCCCGTTGCAGGTTCTACAGGTACTATAGGATACCATAATCAATTTACTGCCACAGCTCCGGTTATCGTAATGGGGCGAAGCGGAAACATTGGTAACCCTCGCTTATACTTGTGTAACTGTTGGACTCATAATACTTCGCTCTATGTAAAGCAGCTTTTTAACTCGGAAGCTCTTTGGGCATTCTATCTGCTAAAAAGTCTGAATTATGATGGATTTGTGGGTGGTAGTGCCGTTCCTACATTGAATAGGAACGATGTCCATGCTTATGGAATAACCATTCCACCGCTTGATCTTCAGCGGATCTTCTCTCAAAAGGCATTGAGACTGATAGTTGAGAAAGAAAACAACCTTGCTGAGATTAAAAAGCTGGAGGATCTGCAAGGGACTGTTCTTGCAACCATTTCAAGCCGCTAAATTATCATTTACTCGACGGGAAAGGAGGGAAAGAAATTGGAAAAGGATGCTCTTGTAAAGATAGCAGAAGAATTACATCAGGAAGCATTTGACGCAAACGCTTATTACTTGATAATGCTTCAATACCGAGATTTCAGGAAGAAATACGAACCTGAAATGCAACTGTCACCGGCGTTCTATCAGGTCATTTACGGCGCTCTGATGAAAGCCTGCTTTATGGAGATAGCAAAGCTATACGACAGTTCCAGCAATGTCGTTAGCATCGGTTCAATGCTGGATTTGTGTAGGAGCAACATTCACCTTTTCCCGGAGTACCGTGACACATGGACAGTTGAAGACCACGGTACAACGTATTCTTTCCCGGTTCCATATCAGCACCATTTGAAGCCAGAAGAAGAATGCTTCTTCAAACAACAGGTTGAGAGCCAGCGTCGGTTATTTGAAGTGTTTGATGTTCCTTCTCCTGATACAACGCCCGTCAGCGTTGACCTAACTTTTTCCGAGTTCTTAGGTCTGTATCAAAAACGATTTCATTCTTTGAGTAAGAAGCAAGAGAACATCAGAAAGCAGCGCAATACAATCTACGCACATAACGACGAAGAACGAATAAAGGATATTGACGCCATAACGAAGAAATATCCGATCTTCTATCCAGATATTAAGGAGCTTATCGACTTTGCTCTTGACTGTGCCGGGCTGATCATTGGTAGCCTGACAGATGTATGTAAGGCGACGCAATACTCTAACATTGACGATTGGGAAGGCACACTGATGTTAGCGAGGCTGGGGCTAAAGTATCAGGAGTATGACCAGCAACAAAGAGAAAAAGCCTTCATGGAAGAATTGAACCGAGAATTGAGAGGTGGCAAAGATGTCGTACTTTAACGAACACGCTTTGGAAATGTCTATAATGGAGCTTTTCCAAGATGAGGGGTATCTCTACCTTCAAGGCGACAAAATCCATAGAGAAAGGTCGGAAGTCCTGCTTGTAGACGACCTAAAGCAGTACCTCTACAACCGCTATGCAAAGGATGGTATCACACCGAACGAGGTGGATAGCATCGTGTTCTCTTTGCGCTCTATTTCCGGTTCTATCTATGAGGCAAACAAAGCTGTCTATAAGATGATAAGCGACGGCTTTATATTCAATCGGGAAGACAGGACTCAAAAAGACATCTACATTGAGCTTATAGACTTTACAAACCCCGATAACAACATCTTCAAGGTCGTCAATCAGTTTGAGATCGAAGGAAACGAGAAGCAGCTTCGCATACCGGACGGCATTGTGTTTATCAACGGTATTCCCGTTGTTGTTCTTGAGTTCAAGAGCGCAGTAAAAGAGAACACCACGATCATGGATGCCTATACTCAGCTTACTGTCCGATATCGTCGTGATATTCCTGAGCTGTTCAAATACAACGCCTTTATCGTAATCAGCGACGGCGCAAACAACAAGTACGGCTCCTTCTTCTCTCCTTATGACTTCTTCTATGCTTGGCGTAAAATCGAAGCCGACGACAAAGAGGTTGACGGGATTAACTCGCTTACCACTATGGTAAAAGGCTTGTTCCGAAAGGAACGGTTGCTTGCGGTTATCAAGGATTTCATTTATTTCCCGGATAGCTCGGACAGGGATCTCAAAATCGTTTGCCGCTACCCTCAGTTCTTTGCGGCTAAGAAGCTGTTTGAGAACATCAAGCTGCACCTTCGCCCCGAAGGGGACGGTAAGGGCGGCACATACTTCGGCGCAACGGGTTGTGGTAAGAGCTATACCATGATGTTCTTAACCCGTATGCTGATGAAATCAACATACTTCCATAGCCCCACTATTCTGATTATCACCGATAGAACCGATCTTGACGACCAACTTTCAAAGCAATTTGTCAGCTCGAAAAAATACATTGGCGATGAAACCGTCGTCAGCATTGAATCCCGTGAAAAGCTCCGGCAGGAGCTTAGCGGAAGAACCAGCGGCGGCGTTTATCTGACTACGATTCAGAAGTTTACCGAGGACTTGGATCTTCTTACCGACAGAGCAAATGTCATTTGTATTTCGGACGAGGCACATAGAAGCCAGATCAATCTTGATCAGAAAGTTAAGATCACATCCGATGGCGTCAGCCGCACTTATGGCTTTGCCAAGTATCTGCACGACTCGCTTCCCAATGCAACCTATGTTGGCTTTACGGGTACTCCTATTGACGCCACGATTGAAGTGTTCGGCGGCGTGGTAGACGCCTATACAATGACCGAAGCAGTCAGAGACGGTATCACCGTAAACCTCGTCTACGATGGACGGGCTGCAAAGGTTACGCTCAATCAGGATAAAGTAAGAGAGATTGAGGAATACTATGACCGTTGTGAAGCAGAAGGAGCCAATGAGTATCAGATCGAGGAGAGCCAGAAAGCGGTTGCTCACCTTGATATGATTATTGGCGATCCTGATCGGCTTAGAGCTGTTGCCGAGGACTTCATTAACCACTATGAAACCCGTGTTGCGGAAGGAGCCACCGTCGCAGGAAAAGCGATGTTCGTTTGCTCCAACAGAAACATTGCTTACGACCTCTACAAGATTATTATAGAGCTGCGTCCTGAGTGGGCAAAGAAGAAAGTTTGCGCTGATGGCGTTGTCCTGAGCGAGCATGACAAGAAGGAGCTTAAACCCATTGAAATGATTAAGCTCGTAATGACAAGAAACAAGGACGATCAGCCGGAACTCTTTGAGATGCTTGGCACAAAGGAAGACCGGAAAGAGTTTGACCGCCAGTTCAAGAACGTCAAGTCAAACTTCAAAATCGCTATCGTTGTTGATATGTGGCTGACCGGCTTTGATGTTCCTTCTCTCGACACGATTTACATTGACAAGCCTATTCAGCAGCACACGCTTATTCAAACCATTTCCCGTGTCAACAGAGTCTATGAAGGCAAAGACAAGGGTTTAATCGTCGATTATATTGGAATCAAGAAGAACATGAACCTTGCGCTCAAAAAGTACACCAACTTTGAGAGCGAGGAGTTTGAAGGAATCGAACAGTCAATTACCATCGTCAAGGATCAGCTCGACGTTCTTGGTCAGATGTTCTATAACTTCAACAGCAGAGAATTCTTCGAGGGAACGCCAAAACAACAGCTTGATTGTCTGAATAGAGGCGTTGAATATGTCCAGCTTTCCGAGGAGCTTGAGCTTCGCTTTATGGCAGCAGTAAAGAGGATGAAACAAGCATTCAATCTTTGCAGCGCAAGCGAGCAGATAAGCGATAAGGAAAAGGACTACATCCACTTCTACTGCGGAGTACGGTCAATTCTTTTCAAGCTTACCAAAGGAGACGCTCCCGATATTGCTCAGATGAATGCCCGTGTTCGGCAAATGCTGGAGGGAGCTATCCAATCCGACGGCATAGAGGAATTGTTTGAGACTGGAAAGCACATTTCAGTCGATATATTCAGCGACGAATATATGGACAAGATCAATGCGATCCAGCTTCCCAACACGAAAATCAAGATTTTGCAGCGACTTTTGTCGCAGGCCATCGACGAGTTCAAGAAAGTCAATAAGATCATGGCGGTCGAGTTCTCCGACAGGCTAAAGCGAGTTGTAGACGAGTACAACAACCGTCGCCGTGACGAGGCTTATGCTAACGAAGTTCTGGACGATGTTGCCGAGCAGCTCGCCAAGTTATTAGAGGAGCTGAAAACAGAAAAGGATTCCTTCAAGTCGATGGGAATTGACTTTGAGGAAAAGGCTTTCTATGACATCCTCAAATTCGTTTCAAAGAAGTACGAGTTTGAGTATCCAGACGATAAGATGATCGAATTGTCAAAACGCATCAAGGAGATTGTTGATGATAAAGCCCGCTACACGGACTGGTCAACACGAGAGGATATAAAAGCAAATCTCCAGTTCGATTTGGCAGTCGTCCTCGATGAATACGGCTATCCTCCCGTAACAATCGATGATGTTTATAAAGAGGTTCTGGAGCAGGCGGAGAACTTCAAAAAATATGCAACATAAATTCTGAAAGCAATTACCAGATAGCAGTCAGAAAAAGATAATTACACTGTTCAGAAATGCATGACTCAGTGCAAGTCGTGAATGGGAGAGAACGCACAGTAATGGAGGTTGTAACTGTGAGCAATCAATTTGATTGGGTCGATTTCTACAAAGAACTTGCGGAAAAACTCCGGCCTTACAAAGATAACAGGCAAGAACTAATTACCAAAGTACGTCAGATTTATGATACTACTGGCATAAATCTTCCTACTCTCGAAAAGGACAATCAGATCGTGGACATTGATCCGTTCACAGTCTTTGGCCTGTTTAATAAGAGCTCGATGAAAGAGGAAAATAGGGTTAAAATTCTTTCTGCTATCGCAGATTTGTTCAGCATAAAGGCCCCTGTTCCCACATCCTTTGACAGCATCCCCGTTCTGAACAATCAAAACGCGACCTTCTACTACTTCATAGGAGATCGCGCAGAAAGTGACATTGATGATCTTTGGGAACTGTTTGAAACTTCGCTTGATTACGCGGCCAATCCCACGAGTGTAAACCGCAGCAGACTATCCAAATACTTTGATTTGGCCATTCAGAAAAAAGGTAACGGCAACAGCAAGATCACTATGGGCCTTTACTGGATCGCTCCAAATTCATTCCTGAACCTGGATCAGCGTAATACATGGTATATATACGAATCTGGAAAAATACCGTCAGAGCTGGTGAGTACACTTCCGGCAATTCAAGCGAAAATACCATCCTCGAAATATTTTGGCATCGTAGAAAAGCTCCGTTCCTATCTCCAAAGCGATGCAAGCACACTAAAAGATTTTAAGGAATTGAGCTTTGAAGCCTGGAAATATTCTGAGCAGGTCAATCAGGAAAAACGGCAAGAGAAAGCACAGGCAGACCGGACTTCAAAAGGTGCTGCCGTTGCCGACGAAGGAGTTGAAACAACCCATTATTGGATCTACTCCCCTGGTGATGGCGCGGCAATATGGGATGAGTGTTACGACGCGGGAATCATGGCAATCGGTTGGGATGCGATTGGTGATCTGAGTGCGTATAGCAGTAAAGATGAGATGAAGCAGGCAATGAAGGATAAAATTGACCCTTCAAAGCCGTACAAAAACGCTGCTCATGCAACATGGCAGTTCGTAAACGAAATGAAGCCCGGTGACATCGTATTTGCCAAAAAAGGTATGCACCTCGTCGTTGGCCGCGGTGTCGTTGAATCTGACTACGAGTTTGACCCAAGCCGAGTTCATTATAAGAACGTCCGAAAAGTAAGGTGGACGCATAAAGGAGAATGGCAGCATCCAGGCCAGGCCGTTATGAAGACGCTGACGGATATTACGGCCTACACAGATTACGTTGAAAAGCTGAACGCTTTTTTCGAGAGCGACACAATAGACGATGTTGAGGAACAGGAAATTGAGTATCCTCCCTATGATGCTGAGAAGTTTCTCGATGAAGTCTTCATGGATGAAGAAAGCTATGAAACGCTGGTTGCTCTTATCAAGACAAAAAAGAATGTTATTTTACAAGGCGCTCCCGGCGTAGGAAAAACTTTTGCGGCAAAGCGGCTGGCCTATTCGATGATGGGCGTTAAAGACCCAAATCGGGTTATGATGATTCAATTCCATCAGAGCTATTCCTATGAGGACTTCATCATGGGCTTCCGTCCGTCCGAAGCGGGATTTGAGCTCAAACGCGGCGCTTTCTACAATTTCTGCAAGGAAGCAGAGATCGACAGCGAAAACGACTATTTCTTCATTATCGACGAAATCAATCGTGGTAATTTGAGCAAGATTTTCGGCGAGCTGTTCATGCTCATTGAGAGCGATAAGCGCGGTGTTGAGTTACAATTGCTATATTCGGACGAGAAGTTCTCGGTTCCAAGTAATGTCTACATCATCGGTATGATGAACACAGCAGACCGTAGCTTGGCAATGCTGGACTATGCGCTGAGGCGACGTTTTGCATTCTATGAGATGAAGCCCGGATTTGATACGGACGGCTTTCGTGAGTACAGGATGGGGCTTGCAAACGACAAGTTCGACAGGCTGATTAACTGCGTTGAAAACCTGAACTCTGCTATCGCGGTGGACGAGTCTCTTGGAGAAGGCTTCTGCATCGGTCATAGCTATTTCTGCAACCTGAAGGAAGCAACCGATCAGGCATTATCAAGTATTGTAGAGTTTGAGCTAATTCCTCTCCTGAAAGAATATTGGTTTGATGAACCCATAAAGATCAAGGACTGGAGCAACAATCTGAGGAGTGCAATTAAGTGATACCTATTCGGAACATCTACTATATGCTCTCTTATGCCTTTCAAGTTTTGAATGAACAAGGCTACAAGAATATTGAAACGGAACAATTCGATAATGTGGCTGAACTTTGTGCTGCTATCCTGTCCAAAGGTGTCTCTTTGCAGTTAAAGCGAGGACTTGGGCGGGAGTACATAGAGAATACGGAGTCGCTCTCATCGCTGCGGGGGCGCATAGAGATTTCCGAATCTATAAAAACGCAGAGCACCATAAAACGCCAATTGATTTGCTCGTATGATGATTTCTCTGAGAATTCCTACATGAACAGGATCATCAAAACGACAATGATGTTGTTGCTTCATGTGGATATAGCAAAGGCCAGGAAGAAAGAGCTTCGGAAACTGCTTGTATTCTTCGACAATGTGGAACTTCTGGATATTTACGCTATCAACTGGAAGCTACAGTATAACCGAAACAATCAAACATACAGGATGCTAATTGCAATCTGCTATTTGGTAGTTAAAGGTTTGCTGCAAACAAACTCAGATGGCTCTACACGCCTCATGGACTTCTTGGATGAACAGCGAATGAGCAGGCTTTACGAGAAGTTTATTCTTGAATACTACCGAAAGGAGTTCCCGCAGCTATCAGTCAGCGCGTCGCAGATCCCGTGGGTTCTGGATGATGGTTTTGGAGATATGCTCCCGATCATGCAGACGGACATCATGCTTTCATACGGAAACCAAGTCTTGATTATTGACGCGAAGTATTACTCCCAAACCACGCAGGCTCAGTACGATACGCGGACACTTCATTCCGGCAATCTTTATCAGATATTTACCTATGTGAAGAACAAGGATTCAGAGATGGCAGACAGGCCACATTTGGTCTCAGGAATGTTACTCTATGCACGAACCGATGAGGATATACAACCCAACAATTCATACATGATGAGTGGGAACAAAATTAGTGTAAAGACATTGGATTTGAATTGTCCTTTCAACGAAGTTTCTGCTCAACTTAATAGTATCATTGAGGATCATTTCGGTAATATCGCGTAGTACGGGAATCGAATAAGTTGACCACAAGTTGTAGCAAGCAATGCCTTTTGCCGTCAAAAGTCAGAAAACGGAGCACCTGCCGGGTGCTCCGTTTCGCTTGATGGGGCAACATCCCCATACCCCTTCGACAGAGAATCCTTCTCTGGCTGCGCACCTTTCGGCGCTTCTTTATTCATACTGATACACCTTCCTTTGAGCAGGCTGCTCGTTGATTCCGAGGATATATTCCACGTTTGCCTTGTGGGTCATCAGCTCCCGCATATCACTTTGGGCTGTATGGTACTCTGCGTAAGCAGCCTTTTTCTCGGCCATGAGCGCGGCAAATTCTGCGTTCAAGCTCTTAACCGTGGGGAGCTTTTTCAAGCCGAGTTCATCAAAGGCTTTCTTGGAAGCGCGGTGCAAAATGATTTCTCCTTCGTGTTCGGCCAGGTACTTTTTTGAATACCCGGACTTGCGGTATCCGTCCCAGGCTTCTTTGGTCTTGACATAGTTGATGATGTGAGTTTTCAGAGATTGTATCTCCACCATCCGTGTTTCTGCGGTTTTGATTTTTGTTTTCAATTCGTAGAAATGGGATTCCGCAGCCGATGTTGCACGGGCAAGAGCGGCATAGTCTTCAAAGCCTTTTTCCTCCGCAAATACCATTGTCTTCGCCATCTGCTTGAATCTAATTACTTTCATTGCTTGGTCATACCCGAAGCCTTTTCCGGTATTGATCTTGGCTTCAAGCTGAGAAACCAGCGTCGTCTTCTGTTTGCGGCGCGGATACTTTTTCTTTTCAAAGGGGACGTGTTGCTTTTCCTTTTTCAGAACGGCAAGGAGATCATCATCGCTATACCCATCTCCGAGGGAACGGAGCCGTATGAACTGTTTCTGTCCTTCCGGACGAAACGAAAGGTACTTTCCTCTTTTGATGGTGTATCCGTCCTCCTGCAAAAAGCGGATCAGCTCGTCCATATCCCTGGGACTTTTTTGAATTGCCTGATCTATGGCCATTCGCAGCTTATCCCGGTTGCTCAATTTGTATTCGTTGCCGAGCCACTTGTTATAGCTCTTTCCGTGCCTCGCCGGATTCTCAATTACGGACAGGCGGTGCTCCGTACAAATCAGGTCAGAGAGCTTTCGAACGGCAGCGGTGCTCCCCCAAAAGTTACGGAACTTTCTCGTGCAATCCAGCGCAGTCGAGTTCCAGATGATGTGATTGTGGATGTGCGCTTTGTCGATGTGAGTGCAGACGATAAAGGCATGATTGCCTTTCAGAAATCGTTCGGCAAATTCATAACCGATACGGTTTGCTTCTTCCGGAGAAACCTCGCCCGGCTTGAATGACTGCCTGATTTGATAGGCTATTACATCGCTTTCCTGATAGCGCCCGGTGATCTCATGATATTCTTTCTTGGAAACCGCAAATTCAGAAGCGACAAAATCAGGATCGCAAGCGTAGGAAGAAACCAAATTTCCGCTATCCGTCTTCGCTGGATTTTTCGCGTAATCCATTCTGTCATTGAGGCATTGATTGATGGTTTTTCCTTTGTTCAGGTGAAGCGGAATTATTCTCGTGGTTGCCAAATTCTCACCTCCAAATAGCAAAAAAGAAAGGCGCGAGGTTTTTGTCCTCGCACCTTCTCCGTATGGGGTATCATCCGTAAACTGCTTCTTTGAGCCAGAGTCGAAAGCCGTAAAGTCTTGCCAAGATCAATGCGGCCAGCATCGGGATTCCGTAGGGAGATAGGGCAAGCGCAATGGCGAGTCCGATGCAGCCCTTCAGGATCGCGCCGCTTAGAATCGTGATGATTCCTACTCCGGCGAAGACGATTGCCAGAATACCGAGCACGGCGGCAGACAGTTTCAGACTTATATTGCAGAGGCCGCACAGGAGCCAAAGCAGGAAAACGACCGGGGCTATCAATATCTTGAGGATGAATTTCATATCCGTCACTCCCTTCTTCTGGCTATATTTTACCACCGGTGCATGATGAAGAAAAGGATGCGGAAGAATCGCAGGAGCCGCCGCCAGAGGGCTTATTTGATAGCTGCCAGCTTAGAGATAATTGTGTTTGAAAGCTCGATCAAACGCTCCTGGTTGGCCTTTATATCTGCTATATCAGCTTCATAGGTTCTTCCTGTTTCGTGAAGTCTTTTGGCGATCTGATTGATATTGTTCCCGGAGTAACGCAGCAGAGAGATCATTTCTTTCAGCTCCGGCACGTCCAATTTTACGACCAAGCCGTCCAAGGCCAGCTTTCGGATGAAGGCTTCCTGGTTGCCTGTCCCCGTGACGGCCATTCTTTTTTTCAGAAGCTCGTGCTCAGCTTCGTTGAATCGAACCGAGACCTTGATACTTCTCCGGGCGTACTCTGCGCTCACAAGACGGCCTCCTTGTGTTTCTTCGGAGATTCAGCGCCAGAGATCGCCGCACGGCTTTTCTGGAGCCTTTCGATGACAGACGGTTTCTTTTCTCCTGCTTCTTGTTCCTTTGCCAAATCTTTTCTGACCTGGTTCACAAGGAGATCAACAAGTCCCGGATTCGTTCGGTCCACGATGAAGCGAAGGTTTCTGTTGTCGCCCCATTCCGATCTGTCCTCCACAACCGGAACCGTCACAGCCCATCTTTTATTGCCGTCCGAAATCCTGCCGTCGTGGTCTTTGCAGCGGATCGTGTTTGCAAGAACATAGCTGACACGCTCCATCCCGAAATTCTGTCCAAGTTGGACAGAAATATTTTTTGAGTCGAGACGGTTGTCGCGGTAGTTGTCCCCGATGGCTTTTTCAATGGCGTCCCGGCAATCCATGTTGGCTTTGAAAGAATCCCGATATGCCTCGATCTCACCGTGCTGGATCGCGTATTCAGCAGAGTGCCGATAGACCGGGATTGCCTTGGCTTGAGCATAAGGCTTTTCCATAGAATCCATTATCGCGCCTCCTGTTCGTGGTTCTTTTTCTGAATATCTGGCGTCGCGTTCGCAAAGGCTTTGAGTTTACCCAGGACGGACGGTTTCTCTTTCGCCGTTCCTGCGGCTTCTTCGACGAGCTGCTCCATTGGGGTTTTGTCGTCGATGTTCAGTTCGGCGTTCAGCTCCGCAAGCCGGGCGGACTTGGTTCGGAGTTCTTCTTCCTGCGGGAACGGCTTTCCAAGCTCCGCTTTGGCCGTCTCCATCTGAGCATAGAGGCTGTCGAGCTTGTCCTGAACAACCTTCATGCGGTTCTCCATGCCAGCAAGAACATTGTCGATTCGCGTCAGATTGCCGCGGGCATCCTTGCCAAGTTCTACGCGGTGGCTCATCTGGCCTTTGAGTGTGAGTACATAATCGCGTCCGAAGTCTTCCAGCGTGAGAGACATCTGGAAGCCCCTGTAGGAGCCGATAGGAACCGGTTCCAGCCCTTTTACGTCCTTGAAGGCTTCCAGTATAGCCGCGCCTGCGTTGTCCTTATCGGTCAACACATCGCCTTTAACGACCATTCCCGCAAAGCCGTCCTGGGGATGGGGATGCTCCGCCAGCGTCTTCATATCGGCGGTAAAGCCCTCAATGAAGCGTTTGTTCTTTTCGATTTCCTCCGGGAAGTGCTTCAGGAGATTGTCTTCCAGCCGGTATTGCTGGCTCTGGTGGTTTGCCTTCATCAGCTTCAGTCGGGCCACATCCACGTCCAGATCCATCTTTTCCTTGATGCGTGGATCACCGGCGCACAGGGCTTTGATCTCAGCGTAGGAAAGAGCCTGCTCGTCAATGTCGTCGCAGGAGCGAACCGGAGATTTGCTGGTCATGATCTGGCTGATAAACTTCTGCTTGTTTTCCAATGTCTGCCATAAATAGGCATCAAAAGTTGCCTCTGTGACATAGCGGAAAATGTGGACTTCAGGGTTCATATTACCCTGCCGGATGATACGGCCTGATCTCTGTTCCAGGTCGCCTGGCCGCCATGGAGCATCTAAATCATGAAGTGCCACAAGCCTGTCCTGCACGTTCATGCCGGCTCCCATTTTGAAGGTGGAACCGATCAGAACACGCACCTGGCCGGTGCGGACTTTTGCGAACAACTCTTTCTTGCGAACCTCGGTGTTCGCCTCATGGATAAAGGCGATCTGTTCCCGGGGAATACCTTTTGCAACGAGCTTTTCGCGTATATCGTCGTAGATGGTGAACTGAGAATCGTCGTCGCCGTTTTCCTTGTCCAGCATTGCTTCCAGCGCGTGAAGTTCCGGGTTGTCGAGGTTTCCCGCGGCAGATTTCGCCGCTTTCGGTGCCGTAATTGTCTTGGGTGTCGAGAGATCGCAGAAGACAAGCTGTGTCAGCTTGTCCTGCTGTCCTTCCTCATAGATTCGCGCGATATTGGCCACGCACATGTTGACTTTGCTGTTCGGATCGTCAGGCAGGTCGGGATTGATGACGCGCTGATCCAGTCCGAGCTTCCTGCCGTCGCTGGTGATCTTGAGCATATTATCAACCGAAGCATCTACAATGCCCGCGTGAACCTTTGCGGCCCGTTCAGAGAGCTCTTTTACCATGCTCTTTTGGATTTCAGTTGGTTGCGCGACCTCATTGTGGTAGATCGGCGTCGGCGTGGGAAGATTGAGTTGGTCGGCGGTCTTTATATCCGCGACCTCTTTGAACAGGCACATGAGCTCAGGCAAATTGAAGAACTTGGAGAATCGTGTACGGGCGCGATAGCCTGTTCCCTCTGGCGCAAGCTCAATGGCTGTCGAAGTTTCTCCGAAGGTGCTGGCCCAACAATCGAAATGAGCGAGGCCCTTCCGCTGGATTGTGTCATGCTGCAAGTACCGCATCATCGTGTACAGTTCCGTCATGGAGTTTGAAACCGGGGTGCCGGTGGCGAATACCACGCCCTTGCTGTCGGTGATCTCGTCGATATAGCGGCACTTCATCAGCATATCCGAGGATTTCTGTGCGTCGGAGGTCGAAAGGCCGGCGACGTTCCTCATTTTGGTGTACAAGAACAAATTCTTGAACGAATGCGCTTCGTCCACATAGAGACGGTCAACGCCCAACTGCTCAAAGGTCACTACATCGTCTTTCCTTGAATCATCCTGGAGCTTCTTCAGCTTGGTTTCGAGGCTTTTGCGGGTCTTTTCAAGCTGCTTGATCGTAAAACGCTCCGCGCGGCTGTTTTTGAGCTCCTCGATACCTTCCTCGATCTCGCTGATCTGCTCCGTCAGGAGGCGTTCCTGACGCTCCTTGGAGACCGGGATTTTCTCAAACTGGCTGTGGCCAATAATCACGGCGTCGTAGTTTCCGGTGGCGATCCTGGCACAGAACTTCTTGCGGTTTCTCGGTTCGAAGTCTTTTCTGCTTGCGACGAGGATATTGGCCGCGGGATATAGGCGGAGAAACTCAGATGCCCACTGTTCTGTGAGGTGGTTCGGAACGGCAAACAAGGGCTTCTGGCATAGGCCGAGCCGCTTGCTTTCCATCGCTGCCGCGACCATTTCAAAGGTTTTGCCCGCGCCCACTTCGTGTGCAAGCAAGGTGTTGCCGCCATACAGGATATGGGCCACGGCGTTGAGCTGGTGCTCACGGAGCTTAATCTCAGGGTTCATGCCCGTGAATGTGATGTGTGAGCCGTCGTATTCCCGCGGACGGTTGGAGTTGAACAGCTCGTTATACTTCTGCACGAGCGTCTGTCTGCGTTCCGGGTCTCGCCATATCCAGTCCTTGAAAGCGTCTTTTATTGCCTGCTGTTTCTGCTGAGCAAGCGTAGTCTCCCGGGAATTGAGAACACGGCGTTCCTTCCCGTCAGCGTCAGTCTTGGTGTCGTAGATGCGGACATCGCGCAGATTAAGCGTATCTTCTAAGATCTTGTAGGCGTTGGCCCGGTCTGTTCCGTAGGTCATATAGGCGGCGAGGCTGCTCCTGCCCGCATTTGTCTTGTTCGTTATGCTCCATTCCGCGGTGTAGGGCGAGTAGTTGACTTCGATGGATCTCCGCATATAGTACGGAGGCTCGAAGGTCTCTACCATGAACTGCCGGATATACTCTTTGTCGATCCACGTTGCGCCCAGCCGGACTTCGATCTCGGAAGCGTCCAGATCTTTCGGCTGTGCGGCTCTCAAGGCTTCCACGTTTGCAGCGATTTCTTCATAGTGATTCGCGCTTTCAGGCAGCATCTGAAGGGCGTTTTCGTAGTACGCCAGCTTCTCACGGACGTTGCCGGAGAGGAAATCGTCAGCGGTGCGGTAGGTGTAGGAACCATCCTGACGTCGGTTGAAGTCCAGATAGATCACGCCACGCAGTTCGTCAGCGAGCTCCTGTTCAGTCTTGCCGGTGAGTGAAGACATATACTCCATATCCACGCAGGCTTTCTCCGAAATAGAGAGCGCCAGCGCTTCGGACGCGGTGTCCACGCTCGTGACCGCCTCGTGCGGCTTGATCGTTCTTTTCGTGAACATGTCAGCCTTGCGCTGGAGGTTGTTGTCTTCGTCGAGGACTTCCAGGGAGCTCAGGAGATAGTAGGAGTTGTCGTCAGAAAAGGCCAGCGCGTTGGCGCGGGAGTTTATCAGGCCGAATTTGAGGGTGAAATCATCGTACAGTTCATTCAGTTCCCGCTGTGTGGCCTGGATGGTATCGTCCGAAACAAACCCGTCGAGCTGCTGACCGATAAGCCGCTGCACACAGTCCCGGAGCTCTACCATGCCCTTGACACGCTCCTGCGCGGTGGCGTTCAGGTCAGGCTTTACCATGCGGGAATTCTGGCGGTAATAAACCTCTCCGTCCACAACGGTGTAAGAGAAGTTCTTGACGTTCGGATCGGCGGGGATTGACGTGTCGATCTGTTCGTCTTCGCCCAGCTCCGGGAGCTCCGCTTCGGTGTAAGTGCCGCGGATGTTTTGAACCGCCTCATGGAGCAGATCGGACAGCTCCGCGCCTTCGATGGGCTTCAGCGTGAAATCGTCGTGTCCGTACTGTGTGCTTTCCGAGCTCGGCTGACCGAGCATCATTTCGGGGTGTTCGATGAAGTAGCTGTTGATGGAAAAGCCGTCCGGGTTCTGGCCGAGGTGAATCCAGTCCTCGTCCACCGTGATCGGGTGGTCCCTCTTTTGCAGGAAGATGATGTCCGAGACCACATCCGTGCCCGCGTTTGCACGGAATGCGTTGTTCGGCAGACGGATCGCACCGAGGAAATCAGCGCGTTCAGCGAGGTATTTCCGTACCTCCGGGGACTGCTTATCCATCGTGTAGCGGGAAGTAACGAAAGCAACGACGCCGCCCGGACGCACCTGGTCGAGAGACTTGGCAAAGAAATAGTCGTGAATACTGAAACCGAGCTTGTTGTAGGGCTTGTCATCCACCTGATACTGGCCGAAAGGCACGTTGCCGACAGCCAGATCGAAGAAGTCCTTGCGGTCGGTGGTTTCAAAACCGGCTACGGTAATATCAGCCTGCGGGTAGAGCTGCTTTGCGATCCTGCCGGTGATGCTGTCCAGCTCCACGCCGTAGAGACGGGAATCAGACATTTCAGACGGGAGCATACCGAAGAAATTGCCAACGCCCATAGCGGGCTCCAAAATGTTTCCAGACGTGAAGCCCATGTTGCCGACAGCCTCGTAAATGGCCTTGATTACCGTGGGAGAGGTATAGTGCGCGTTCAAGGTGGAGGCTCTGGCTGCGGCGTATTCTTCCGGCGTCAGCGTCGCGTACAGCTCCGCAAACTCATTCTTCCAGTTGGCTTTGGACTCGTCAAAAGCGTCCGCGAGACCGCCCCAGCCGACATATTTTGAAAGCACTTCCTGTTCTTCCGGCGTTGCCTGCCTGCCGTCGAATTCAAGCTCTTTCAGGAGGTTGATCGCGTCCATATTAGCTCGGAACTTTGCTTTCGGCCCGCCTTCACCCAAGTGATCGTCAGTAATGCGGAAGTTCTGCGCCGGAGGATCGGGCTCAGTTGTCTTGATGGTCTGGATCACCACGTCATAAGGCAGATGGTTTTCTTCGGCGGGATACTCAGCGACTGTTTCAACCGTGTAGCCCGGATCGGGCCTTTCCTGGGGAAAACGTTCCATGAGCCGTGCGAAGCTCTCCCGGCTCTCTGCCCGGAGAATAGGATACGCAAGCGAGGGATCACGGAGCTGAATATCGAACATCCCGATGTTCTCAATGATGAAAGGCTTTCCGTCCTCCAGATAGACGGTATCGCCCACAGAGAACGGGAAATCAGGCGTCGGCTCTGGTTCCAGCGTTGTATCC
>JAEEGK010011628.1_pt1 | contig 20077 bp, 16 predicted proteins | sample 8958771 | NCBI WGS metagenome assembly JAEEGK01 (sample SAMN16246547, study PRJNA631951) | gut metagenome | biome: gut microbiome; feature: rumen; material: SC-attached | host: Bos | place: Iran: Karaj | collected 2018-10
AAGGACATCATAAAGATCGACGCGGACATCCCCGTGGATTTCCAGGTCATCGGCTACGTGGACCCCGGCGCCACCATCAACGTGATCCGGGAGGGCGAGCTGGTGAGCAAGCAGACCGTGGAGCTGCCGGACCGGCTCACCGACGTGCTGAAATGCCGCAACCCCCGCTGCATCACCTCCACGGAGCAGGAGCTGAAGCAGATTTTCCGGCTGACGGACCGGGAAAAGCGGGTCTACCGCTGCATCTACTGTGAGACCGCCGCGAAATAGAATACGGCAGGATACTGTACGCGCCCGGGATGCGAGATGAGCCGCATCCCGGGCGCGCTCGTTCCCGCGCCGCAGGTTGAAAACCTTGCCGCCGTCGGATATAATGAAGCAAAAACGAACCGTCGGGAGGGAAGCGCCGTGTCCGAAAAGAAGAAGCCCCTGCACAATCCCTATCTGCCCCCCTGGGAGTATATCCCGGACGGGGAACCCCATCCCTTCGAGGGGCGGGTCTACGTCTACGGATCCCACGACCGTTTCCACGGCTGGGCTTACTGCCTCAACGACTACGTCTGCTGGTCCGCTCCGGAGGACGACCTGTCGGACTGGCGCTGTGAGGGCGTGATCTACCGCAAGGAGCAGGACCCGGACAACCGGGAGGGCTGGCAGTGCCTCTACGCCCCGGACGTGACCCGCGGGCCGGATGGGCGGTATTATCTCTATTACGTGCTGGACCATCAGGATATCGTGTCCGTGGCGGTCTGCGATACCCCCGCGGGGAATTATGAGTATTACGGGCACGTCCGCTATCCGGACGGGACCCTTTTGGGAAAACGCCCCGGGGACGATCCCCAGTTCGACCCGGCGGTGCTCACGGAGGGGGAGAAGACCTATCTCTACACCGGCGGCGTCTGCCACCGCTTCGAAAAAGAGAAGGGCGGCGCCATGGCCACGGTGCTGGACCGGGACATGCTCACCGTCCGCGAAGGGCCGGTGTTCGTTGTTCCCAGCGCCAAAACCAGCGCGGGCACCGGCTTCGAGGGCCATGAGTTTTTCGAGGCCTCCTCCATCCGGAAGCTGGGGGAGCTCTATTACTTCGTATATTCCTCCGTCTGGATGAACGAGCTCTGCTGCGCCGTGAGCCGCGAGCCCCTGGGGGGCTTCGCCTACATGGGCGTGCTCGTCAGCAACAGCGATTGGGGCGTCGGCGGCTGGAAGGACCCGGAAAAGCGGGCCTACGTGGGGGGCAACAACCACGGCGGCCTCCTGGAGCTGGGGGGACGGCGGTATATTTTCTACCATCGCCACACCGACGGGACGGAGTTCAGCCGCCAGGGCTGCCTGGAAAGGCTCACCGTCCTGCCGGACGGGACCATGCCCCAGGCGGAGATGACCTCCAACGGAGGCGGCGAGCCCTTCGAGGGGCGGGGGGAGTTTCCCGCCTGGCTCGCCTGCAATCTCTTCTGGGAGGACCGGAAGCCCGACCGGCAGAACCCCGCCCCGCCCCGCATCACCATGGACGGACGGGACGGGGACGAGGAAAGCCCCTACGTGGCTGGGATCACGGACGGCGTCACCGTGGGCTTCAAATATTTCCGCTGCGAGGGCGTGAAGAAGATCACCCTCCGCACCCGGGGCTACGCGGGAGGCTGCTTTGAGGTCCGCACTTCGCCCGAGGGGGAAGTGCTGGGGACTGTGCCCCTGGCCTTCCGCAATATCTGGACGCCCTTTTCCGGGGAGGTCTCCGTCCCCGACGGCGTCCATGCCCTCTATTTCACCTATCGGGGCCCGGGCTGCGCCATGCTGGCCTCCTTTATTCTGGAATAAGCGGAAGGGGGAACGATCATGCGTCTGAAAAGGCTCGCCTATCCCTATCCCTGTGTGCCCGTAAGCGAACGCGCCGCCCTCCTGCCGGCGCGGAGCGTTTGCTCCCTGGCTCCGGCGGAGGACCCTGCCGACTGCTTTTATACCGGCAACGGTTCCCACCGCATCGACGTGAGCGGCCATCCGTACCGGGACCGGCTCACCGCGAACATGGAGCTGCTGCAGGAGCCCAAATGGAAGACCACCCCGCTGCCGCCGGACCTGCGGCCCTATCTGAAGGATATCCGGAAGGCCCTGCTGGAGGGAAAGCCGGAGATCGCCGACGCTCTGCTGGACAAAGCCCAGCGGGAGGCGGGACACGACCGGTATATCGACCTGGACAAGCCCATCGTGTACCCCATCGAGTCCATCCGCACCCACGAGGCCTTCCGCCTCACCGTCCTCCGGCCGGAGGCGGGGGAGACACGGGATTATCTCCGCTGGACGGACCTGGATTCGGGGAAGCTCTGCACCCGCTGGACGGACGGCGGGGGCAGCTTCACGAACGAATACCTCTGCGCGTATGCGGGGGATTTCGTCGCCGCCCGCATCTCCGGGCCGGAGGCGGAGGTGCGCATCCGCTTCCCCGGCGGTCCCGGTCCCTTCGGACAGATCAGCCTGAAGAACGCCGAAAGCCGGGTGGAGCGGCGGCCGGACCTCATCACGGCGGCATACCGCTACGATCCCGCCCTCTGCGAGGACCGGGGCTTTGCCCTCCTGTTCCGCTTCGTGCCCATGGGGGGAGAGCTCAGCCTCACGGAGGAGGGCGTGATGTATCGGGGGGGAAGCGGCCTCATCGTCATGGCCAAGGCCCTGCGCTGGGAGACGGGCTTCTTCTTCGGCTGCGAAAGGGAGGACGCCCGGGCCTTTTCTGAGCTCGAGCCGGATTTCGACGCCTGGGAGCGGGGGAACCGGGCGCATATCGGGGAGCGCATGGGCTTCTCCCGCCTGAGCGTGGCCCGGGAGGAAGAGCACTGCCTTTCCGGAGAAGAGCTGCTGCGGGCCTGCCGCACCGGGGCTGAGCACCGGCCCGCCCTGATGGAAAAGCTCTACGACCTGGGCCGCTTCTATCAGATCATCGACACGGGGAAGCTGCCGCCCATGTGGGGCCAGCACAACATCAACACGAACCTCCAGGTCTGCGCGGGGAACAACGTGGGCCTTTTCGAGGAGATGGACGTGTATTTCCGCTACTACGAATCGAAGCTGGAGGATTTTCGTGTGAACGCCCGGAGACTCTTCGGCGCTCGGGGCCTGCTGGCCAGCGTCCACTGCGACTACGATTCCGGCCTCCTGTACCACACCTCCCGCACCTACCCCCACTATGCCTGGACCGGCTGCCTGGGCTGGGTGTACAACGAGCTCTGGGGCTACTACCTCTGCACCGGGGACCTGGACTTCCTCCGGGAGCGGGTGGCGCCCGTCCTGAAGGAGATCGCCCTTTTCTACGAGGATTACGCCTGCGACCGGGACGGGGACGGAAAGGTGATCTTCTATCCCTCCTTCTCCCCGGAAAACCCCACCCCCAACCCGGATTACGCCACCGTCACCGGCCGGGACCGGCATCCCACCCGCATCAACGCGGTGATGGATATCGCCGTCTGCCGGGAGGTGCTTATGAACCTGATCGAAGCCTGCCGCACCCTGGGGATCGAGGAAGAGAACGTCCCCCGCTGGGAGAAGCAGCTGGCGGACCTGCCCACCCTCCTGGCCGACGAGGAGGGCGCGCTGAAGGAATGGGCCTGGCCGGAGATGGAGGAGAACTACAACCACCGCCATGTGTCCCACCACTACGACGTGTGGCCCGGCCGGGCGGTGACGCCGGAGACGGAGCCCGCCCTGGCGGAGGCCATCCGCATTTCCAACCGCAAGCGGGGCCAGCAGGACGATTCCGCCCACGGCATCATCCACCGGGCCCTCACCGCCATCCGCCTGAAGGACACGGAGGAGCTGGAGCAGAACCTTTCCCAGCTCCTGGAGCACGGCTTCGTGCGCCCCAATCTCTCCACGGCCCACTTCCCTTACCGGGGCTGGTTTCCGGACCTGCAGGGGGCCATGCCCGCTATCCTCATCGAAATGTGCGTCTTCTCCGCCCCGGGCACGGTGGAGCTCCTGCCCGCGAAGCCCGACTGGCTCCCCTGCGGAGAGCTGGCGGGCGTCTGGCTCTATACCTGGGCGAAGCTGGAGCGCCTCAGCTGGGACGAAGAGTGCGTGCGCGCCGTCGTCACCTCCCGGAAGGCGCAGAGCCTCACCCTGCGCATCCGCCGCCCCCTGCGGAGCCTCACGGTGAACGGCGAGGGGCGGACGCTCCTGGGCGATCACCTGGTCCTGGAGCTCCGGGAGGGGGAGACCGTCGCCCTGGAAGCCCGCTGGGCGGCGGGGAAAGCGGAGGCGGAAAGCAGCGCGCCGGAATATGAGATCCTCCGCATCACGGACAAGCCGGAGCTCCTGGAGCCCATGGCGGCCTGGTTCCACGAGAAGTGGGGGGTCCCCACGGAAGCCTACCGGGAGAGCATGGAGGAAACCCTGCTTCGGAAGGCTCCCTGGCCCCAGTGGTATGTCGCCTTCGGCGAGGGGCGGATCCTGGGCGGCCTCGGCGTCATAGAGAACGACTTTCATGAGCGGAAGGACCTGGCGCCGAACGTGTGCGCGGTGTACACGGAGGAAGCGTACCGGGGCTTCGGCATCGCCGGCCGGCTGCTGGACACGGTTTGCCGGGACATGAAGGCCGGGGGCGTCTCTCCCCTCTACCTCCTCACGGACCACAGCTCCTTCTATGAGCGCTACGGCTGGGAGTATCTCTGCGAGGTGCAGGGAGACGGGGAGACGAAGACCTCACGGATGTATATCCGCAGATAGAGCGGCGGAAAAGCCGCCGGAAACAAAGGAGGAATCGCCATGCCGATCATGGGAGCGATCATGGTGCCCCATCCGCCGCTGATCGTGCCCCAGGTGGGGAAGGGGAGCGAAGCGCAGATCGCCGGGACCATCGCGGCCTACGAGGAGGCCGCCCGGGCGCTGGCCGCCCTGAGGCCGGAAACGGTCGTCGTCGCCAGTCCCCACGCCACGATCTATTCGGATTATTTCCACGTCTCCCCCGGCCGCTCCGCCCGGGGCTCCTTCGCCCGCTTCCGGGCGCCGGAGGTGAAGTTCCGGGAGGAATACGACACGGGGCTGGTCTCCTGCCTGGAAAAGCTCGCGAGGAAGCGGGGCTTCCCGGCGGGCACGGCGGGGGAGCGGGAGCCGCAGCTGGACCACGGCACGATGGTGCCGCTGTATTTTCTGCGGAAGTATCTCTCCGATTTCCGGCTCGTGCGGATCGGCCTCTCCCTCCTGCCCCTGACGGAGCACTACCGGCTGGGCATGCTCCTGCGGGAGGCGGTGGAGGAAACCGGGAGGAGGGCCGTCTTCGTCGCCAGCGGCGACCTCTCCCACAAGCTCAGGGCCGAGGGGCCCTACGGCTTCGCCCCGGAGGGCCCGGTATACGACGAGCGCGTTATGGAAGTCTGCGCCCGTGCCGCCTTCGGGGAGCTCTTCGATTTCGACGAGGACTTCTGCGAGAAGGCCGCGGAGTGCGGCCACCGCTCCTTCGTCATCATGGCGGGGGCCTTCGACGGGGTAGGCGTGACCGCCCGGCGCCTCTCCCACGAGGACGTGACGGGGGTGGGCTACGGCGTGTGCACCTTCCGCCCCGGAGAGGCGGACGAGGGGCGGCGTTTCCTGGCAGCTTACGAAGCCCGGGAGACGGAGCGGCTGGCCCGGACGGCGGCGGGGGAGGACCCCTGCGTGCGCCTGGCCCGGGCGTCCCTGGAGACCTGGGTCAGAACGGGGAAAACGATGGCCGTCCCCGAGGGGCTGCCACCGGAGCTGCTGCGTCGCCGGGCCGGAGCCTTCGTCTCCGTCCACAAGCAGGGGCGGCTGCGGGGCTGCATCGGCACCATCGGCCCCACGGAGCCCAGCCTGGCCCTGGAGATCATCCGCAACGCCGTGAGCGCCGCCGCCCGGGACCCCCGCTTCGAGCCCATCCGGCCAGAGGAGCTTCCCTGGCTGGAGATCAGCGTGGACGTGCTGGGAGAGGCGGAGAAAATATCCTCGGAGGCGGAGCTGGACGTGAAACGCTACGGGGTCATCGTCTCCTGCGGTTCCCGCCGGGGCCTGCTTCTGCCGGACCTGGAGGGCGTGGATACCGTGGAAGAACAGGTGGCCATCGCACGGCAGAAGGCGGGCATCCGCCCGGAGGAAAGGGTCTCCCTCCAGCGCTTCGAAGTCGTGCGGCACCGGTGAGGGAAGGCCATGGCTGTCTGCAGGGTCTGCTTCCGGCACTGTGAGATCCCGGAGGGGGGTCTGGGCTTCTGCGCCGCCCGGACAAGCACCGAAGGGAAAGTGCGTCCCGCGGATTACGGGGCCGTTTCCGCCCTGGCCCTGGATCCCATCGAAAAAAAGCCGCTGCGCCGGTTTTATCCCGGCAGCAGCATCCTCTCTGTGGGCGGCTGGGGCTGCAATCTCCGCTGCCCCTTCTGTCAGAATTCGGAGATCACCTGGTCCCCGGAAGCCCGGGCGGCGGCGGAAACAGCGGAAAAGCTCACCCCGGAGGAGCTGGTGGCGGCCGCCCTCCGCTGCCGGGACCGGGGGAACATCGGCCTGGCCTTCACCTACAACGAGCCCCTCGTCAGCTATGAGTTCGTGCTCGATACTGCGAAGCTCGCCCATGAAGCCGGGCTGAAGAACGTCCTCGTCACCAACGGCACGGCGGAGCTCGCCGTGCTGGAGGAGCTTGGGCCCCATATCGACGCCATGAATATCGACCTGAAGGGCTTTTCGGAGGCTTATTACCGCCGGGTGCTGGGCGGGGACCTCGCCATGACCCTGGCGTTCATCGCCCGGGCGGTGCAGCTCTGCCACGTGGAGCTCACCACCCTGATCGTGCCCGGGGAGAACGACGGGGAGGAAGAGATGCGCCGCCTGAGCGCCTGTATCGCGGAGCTCCGGGACGGGCAGGGGAGGCCCGCGGGTCCCTCCGTGCCTCTCCACGTCTCCCGCTTTTTCCCCCGCTTTCATATGCGAGACCGGGCGGCCACCCCCGTCCGGCAGGTGTACCGCCTGGCGGAGATCGCGAGGGAAAGGCTCAGATACGTGTATACCGGCAACTGCTGATACCGCGGCTCCCGCAGACAGTGAAAAATTCAAAAAACAACGTTTCGACAAGCATGGGGGATTGTGAAGGGGGACGGGAATCCCCCCTTCACATCATAATCCATGCAAAATCAGAAACATTTTCTGATTTTGCCTCGCAGCGTGTCGAAACTTTTTCGACACGCTGTGAGGCCGCGTCTGCCGAACGCAGACGCGGCCCCTTGATACATCCTGAACCGCCGTTCAGGCGAGGGAGACGGAGGCGCTGTAGGCCATGTCCTCCGGCAGAGCGACGCCGGGGTCCTCCAATACCAGCTTGGGGGAGAGACCGGCTTCCTCCGCCCCCAGCATGAAGTGGCAGAGGGCGATGCCCAGGTCGATGCGCTGCAGCTCGCCCACGGCGTCGTTCACCATGCCCGCGCTCCGCTTGAGATAAAAGTGCCAGAGCCCGTCCCGGCGGAGGATCCGCCAGGGCTGCCGGTTCACGGCGGAGGGAGCCCAGCGCACCGCTTCCAGGGTCCGTTCCAGCCCGTCCCCGGCGGCGAGGGGGGTGGAAAAATCGCCGTCGAAGAAGAGCTCCGTCAGGGGCTTCCGCTCGTCCGCCCGGATACCCTTCCGCATGAGGCTGTCCCGGAGGGAACGCTTTTTCGCAGGGTAGCCCAGAGGACTGACGCAGGGCATGCGCTCCTCCGCCCGGAGGCCCACCGCCTGTTCGAAGGTCTCCCGGTTCATGGTGCCGCCGATCCACACGGTGCCCACGCCCAGGGACCAGGCGTAGAGCACCAGGCGCTCGAAGGCGTAGCCGAAGGCCTCCTCCCCGTGGGGGACCCGGCCCACCGTCCCGGCGGCGTAGAACTTTTCCCCGCTGATCACCGGGCTGGAAAGCCCGTGCTCCCCGGCTTCCAGCAGCTTCATGGACACCGGGATGCCGAAGGGGTTTTCCGGCGTTTCCATGAAGGTCAGCAGTTTCTTCGCGTCCTCCGCCGTGAGGGGCCTGCCGTCGTAGGAGCGCACGCTTTTGCGGCTCATCGCCAGCTCGTAAAAGTTTTCCATCGTTTCCCTTTCTGCGGGCTGCCGCCCGCGACCGTCCGAGGCGTCTGCTTTCCCTGCCGAGGCGCGGGGCCTCCGGGAGCATCATAGCAGAAAGCGGGAGCTTTCTCAACAGTTCCACGCCCTTCCTGATTCAAACTTGCATAAGAGCGGAACTGATGGTATGCTGGAACGGAAAAAGCGGAAGGCGGTGATCCTGTGTCTGAGATCAGGCTTGTGGAGAACGTGAAGGAAAACGTGGCGAAGGTCATCGTGGGTAAAGAGGAACAGACGGAGGCCCTGCTGCTGGCCCTGGTCTGCGGCGGCCACGTGCTCATCGAGGACGTGCCCGGCCTGGGGAAGACCACCCTGGTCACGGCCCTGGCCCGCTCTCTGAGCTGCTCCTATTCCCGCATCCAGTTCACCCCGGACCTGCTCCCCTCCGACGTGACGGGCTACACGGCCTTCGATCCGGGGACGGGGGAGCGGCAGATCTGCTTCGGCGGCCTGATGGCCCAGGTCGTCCTGGCGGACGAGATCAACCGCACCAGCCCGAAGACCCAGTCGAGCCTGCTGGAGGCCATGCAGGAGACCCAGCTCACCATCGACGGCACGACCTATCCGCTGCCCGAGCCCTTCATCGTCCTGGCCACCCAGAACCCGGTGGAGCATACGGGCACGTACCCCCTGCCGGAGGCCCAGCTGGACCGCTTCTTCATGCAGCTCTCCCTAGGCTACCCGAGCCGGGAGGAGGAGATCGACATCCTCCGGCGAAATATGTCCGGCCGTCCCCTGGACAGGCTGGAGCCCGTGGCCTCCGCGGAGGATATCCTGGCCCTGCGGGAGGAACGGAAAAGGGTGCGCTGCGCCGACGCGGTGCTGGACTACGTCGTGCAGCTCGCGGAGGCGACGCGGAAGGACGAGCGCGTCAGCTTGGGCGTTTCTCCCCGGGGCTGCATCGCCCTGACGGAGGCGGCCATGGCCCGGGCCCTCTTTGCCGGCCGGGATTATACCCTCCCGGACGACGTGCAGGCTCTGGCGCCCCGGGTGCTGGCCCACCGCCTCGTTCTCGACCGGCGCAGCGGCCTCCGGGGGGAGACCCGCACCGGCATCCTGAACGCCATCCTTCGGGAGCTCAAGGTCCCTGCGGTGTCATGAAAGTCCTGCGGATCCTCTTCTATCTCCTGATGCCGGCCTTTCTGATCGCCGGTCTCTATACGGGGCTGCGGATCTGGTATATCCTGCTCATCGCCCAGATCCTGCTGCTGCTCGCCATCCTGGCCCTGAACCAGTGGACAGCGCGCACCTTCGCCTTCACCCAGACTCTGGACGACGCTTCCGGGTCCAAGGGGGGCGAGACGGCCCTGCACCTCTCCATCCGGAACGAGAAGCCCTTTCCTCTCTCCATGATCCGGGCGGACGTGGAGCTGGCCGCTCCCAGCGAAAACCGGCAGATCTCCTTCAGCCTGCTGCCCTTCTCGGGAAAGGAATTCGATTTCCCCGTCGCCATGCCCTACCGGGGGGTGTATCCTCTGGGGATGACGACGCTGCAGATCACGGATATCTTCGGGCTTCTGCCCCTGCGCTTCGATATGCGGAAGCTCCCCTTCTACCGTCAGCCGGAGCTCACCGTCTGCCCCAGGGCGGAGACCCTCTCATCCCTCCGGGGGGAGGTGGCGGACGAAAAGCTCTTCGGCGACCGGTATCTTCTCTCCGCAGAAAGCGGCAGCAGCATCTCCGGGGCCAGGGAATACCGCCCCGGCGACCCTCTGAAGCAGATCCACTGGAAAAAGAGCGCCGCCCGGGGCAAGCTCTACGTCAGGCAGTACGAGCAGCCCGTGCGGGAGAACCTGACCCTTTACGTCGACAACTGCGCCTGCGGCCTCGCCGGGGAGGCGGCCCTCGCCCTGGCCGACACCGTCTGCGAGGCCGCCGCCTGCATCACCCTCCACTGTCTCGGCAGGAACCGCAGCGCCGTGCTCCGGGCCCTCTGCGACTCCGGCGGCGTCCCCCGGCAGGAGGAGGCGCTGAGCATGGAGGATTTTGAGCGCGTCCGCCGCTGGCTGGCCCGGCTGCCCTTCGGAGAAAAGCCTTCGGCGGGGGAATTCCCCCCGGAGGCCGGGGACGCGGGGAGCGCGCTGATCGTCGTCACGGGGGCCTGCGGCGAGGAGACGGAGGCGCGCATCGCCGCGGCTTCGCCCTATTTCAGCGCCGTCACCCTGGTGCTGGTGGGGGAAGAGGGGCAGCCGCCCGCCTCGCTCCCGGCACTCCGCCTTCCCGTGGGCTGCAGCGTGGCGGAAGTGCTGGCTTCGCTGGAATGAGGTGGCCGCCGTGAAAAGGACGAAATACGACGCCTCTCTTGTCGTGGAGCTGGTCTGCTGCCTTCTGGGCAGCTGCGCCTTCTGCAGCGCCCTGCTGCCCGCCCTGGGCCAGGAGGCGGGCATGATGGACTGCCTGGCCTTCGCCGCGGTGGACCTGTCCCTGATCTTCCTCCTGTCCCGCCGCTGGTGGATCGCCCCGCTGCTGCTCGCGGTCCTCGGCTTCCTGGGCTGGGCGGCCATCGAGCTGTTCCGCCTCCGGGAGGCCGTGACGGCCTACGTCGCGGGCTTCATCGAGTGGTACAACGCCGCCTATCCCTATACGCTGCCCTATTCGGAGAACGGCAGCCGCTTCCTCGTGCATCTCGCCTTCACCTTTCCCGTGACCCTGGCGCTCTATATCTATTTCCGCAGGCTGCCCCTGCTGCCGGTCTGGGTCGCCCTGAGCGCCGCCCTGCTTATGTGGATGCATGCCGCCTCTTCGGAGCTCTTCCTGCCCGCGGCGGCGCTGCTCACGGTCGTCTTCTTCGTCCTCCTGGCCCGCACGAACGCCTGGAGCATCAACCGGAGGCTCCGGGGGGAGGGCGTCCCCTCGGCGGCCATGCAGCTCACGGCCCTGGCCCTGGCGCCGCTGGCGGTGCTCTTCGCCTTCGCCGTCGGTCCGAAGACGGACGGGGCGTGGCAGTCGAAGGCATTGGTGAATCTCGTGGAGGACGTACGGGACGTCCTCGCCTTCTACCGGGAGGGCAGCTCCGGGGGCGACAGCTTCGACCTCTCCTATTCCGGCCTCGCCCCCAACGGCTACGCCCTGGGGGGCGACGTCAGCCCCAACAACCGCCCGGTCCTGCGGGTGAAGACCTCCACGCCCATCCTGCTGGCCGGCGCCGTATACGAGACCTACGACGGACGCAGCTGGTACGATACCGGGGCCATGGGGAATTTCCGCTTCTCCAGCCCCCTCTGGCGGGGCAAGCGGCGGGAGGTATTCACCATCGACAAGCCCTCCTCCAACAAGGCGGCGGCTCCCTTCGCCAAGGTCAGCAAAACCGCGGCCCTGGAGGTCAGCATGGCCGTGAAGCTCCGGGCGTTCTTCTCCGGCGGCAAGCTGGAGAAGCTCGCCCTGCCCTACGGGGACGACGCCTCCGTCTATTTCAACGACCAGGGGGAGCTGTATGCGGAGGAATACCCCGTGTCGTTCACCGTGTATACAATCAGGACCCGGGTCTTCGACCGGGACCGGGAGGATTTCGACGAGAATATGCAGCGGCTGCTCCGCTATGCCGCGACCTCCAAAGACAAGGAATACGAGACGATCGTCGGGCGAAACACCGCGGTCCCCGACACGGTGGAGCCCTTCGTCCGGGCGCTGGCCGAAACGATCACGGCGGACTGTACCGACGACTGGGAGAGGGCGGCCGCCATCGAAAAATGGCTGGGAGAGAACTGCACCTACACCCAGACCCCCGGGGACGTACCGGAGGACCGGGACTTCGTCTCCTATTTCCTGGAGACGGGGGAGGGCTACTGCACCTATTACGCCAGCGCCATGACCGTGCTGGCCCGCCTGGCCGGGCTCCCGGCGCGCTACGTCACCGGCTACGGCCTGAAGCAGGCGGACCGGCGGCCCCAGACCACCGCCTACATCGCCACCAACGCCACCGCCCACGCCTGGAGCCAGATCTATTTCTACGGCGTCGGCTGGGTGGACTTCGACCCCCTGCGCTGGGAGTTCTACGAGCCGGCGGCGGCGGATCCACCCGTCGTCAAAGAGACCCCCGTCGAGCAGCCCCAGCCCACCCCGGAGATCACCCCGCCGCCCACGCCGGAGCCGGAAGCGCCGACGGAAACGGAGGAAAAGGCGGCCGCGGCCGCCCGGAGCCGGAGCCGGAGCGGGAAGGGCCTGCTGGTCGTCTTCGGCTGCTACCTCGCGGCCTTTCTCGTCTTCCTCCTCGTGCGCTTCGTGCTGTTGTTCTTCCGGGTGGAGAACTTTTATTCCCGCCTCCTGCGCCGTTACCCGGACAACGCCGCCCGGGCGGACGAATGCTACCGGCAGATCCTGAAGCAGCTGGGCTTCCTGGGGCTGCGGATGGAGCCCTCGGATACGATCCTCAGCTTCTGCGAAAAGGCCGACAGGCTCCTGGCGGACGCGCCGGCCCACGAGTCCGTGGCGGAGATATGCCGCCCGGTGCTCCTTGCCCGCTTCGCCGGACAGGAGTCCACGGACGGGGAGCTCCGGCGGATGTGCGATTTCTGCATCTTCATGGAGCGCTGCCTCCGCAGGAGGCTGGGCGCGAGGCGCTACGTCCTCCGCCGGATGCTCCTCGGACATTAGGGCAGCGCCGCACGCTTCGCGGCACGCATCCTGCTTGCATTTTCCGATTCTGCGCCCTGTCTGTCGGCGTTTTGCCGACGGATGAGACCCGCTCTACGAAGCGTAGGTTGCGCTTCGGGAGCGGGTCTGCTATGCTCTCCCCGTCAGGAGGCGAAGGAAATGAATCAATACGTCACCGGCGCCATGATCCGGCGCCTGCGGGAAGCCAGGGGGATCACCCAGCAGCAGCTGGCGGAGCGGATGCTCGTGAGCGACAAGGCCGTGTCCCGCTGGGAGACCGGCCGGGGCTTCCCGGACGTCACGCTGATCGAGCCGCTGGCCGCGGCCCTGGGCGTTTCCGTCATCGAGCTCTTTTCCGGGGAGGAAATGGTGAACACCAACCGGGCGGCAAACATGCTCCGGCTGCGGTTTTACGTCTGTCCCATCTGCGGCAACGTGATCCTGAGCGCGGGGGAGGCCGTGGTGAGCTGCTGCGGCGTCACCCTCCCGGCCCTGGAGGCGGAGGAGCCGGACGAAGACCATCCCCTCCGCCTGGAGCGGACGGAGGATGAATGGTTCGCGGCCGTAGCCCACGAAATGAGCAGGACCCATTACGTCTCCTTTATCGCCGCGGTGCACGACGACGGCTGCGAGCTGCGGAAGCTCTATCCGGAGTGGAACGCAGAGGGCCGCTTCCGCCTGAGCGGAACGAAATACCTGTATTACTACTGCAATCGGCACGGGCTGTTCCGGGCTTCCGCTGCGGCCCTGATGCGGGCCGAAGGGGAAGCGGAGAAGAAAAGGAGGTCGAAGGCATGAGGATCCTGGTACTGAACGGAAGCCCCAAGAAGAAGAGCGACACCTTCCGGCTGACGGAGGCCTTCCTTCGTGGCATGAACAAAAAGCACCCGCAGGAGGTGCGGGTGGTGAACGTGATCGAAAAGAACGTCGCTCCCTGCCGGGGCTGCTTCCGGTGCTGGGAGCGGGAGGACGGGCACTGCGTCATAGAGGACGATCAGAACGAGATCCTGGACCTGTACCGCAGGGCGGAGCTGGCGATCTGGAGCTTTCCGCTTTACTGCTACGCCATGCCCTCCCACCTGAAGGCGGTGCTGGACCGTACGATCCCCCTCGTTCGCATGAAGATGGTGCGGGAGGCGGACGGAAGGGTACGCCACGAGCCCCTGGCCGATTTCTCCCGGCTCCGGACCCTGGTCGTCTGCGGCTGCGGCTTCCCGGACTGGGCCGGGAATTTTCAGGGACTCCGGGCCATGTGCAAGGCCTGCTTCCGCTCGCCGGACATGGTCTGTGTGCCCGAAACGCCCCTGATGAACGTGCCCGCCGCCGCAGTCGTGGCCGATCCGCTGCTGGCGCGCTTCGAGCGGGCGGGGGAGGAATACGCCGGGACCCTGACCCTCTCCCCGGAGACCGTGGCGGCCCTGGAAACGCCCATGATCCCGGCGGAGGAATACATCCGCCATGTGAACGGACTCTAATCCGATACGGAATACACGTCCAGAAAGGCGTCGAGGTCGGCGAAGCGGCGGACGGGCATCCCCAGCTTCGCGTATTCCCCGGCATAGGCCTCCAGCGCCGCGTCGAAGACCTCGGCGTTTCCGCGGAGATCCGCCGGTTCGAAGCGGTCCATGATCTTGAGTTCCCCGGTCCCCGCGCCTTCCGCCAGTTCCCGGAGCATCAGCTGCAGGGAGCCCAGGTTCATATAGGAAGAGAAGAGATCGCCCCGGTCCGCCGCCTCCCACATCTTGTTTCTCCAGTTGGAGACCATTTCCTCATAGGTCCCGGCCAGGTCCTCCGGGGCGGGCTTTGCCCCCGCCCTCGGCACCCGCAGCACGTCCTGAACGGTAACGAACAGCTTTGTCAGCGCCGAGCGGAGTCCCTCCGCCGTGTCGGCCCGAAGCACGTCCGTTACCTTTTTTTCCGCGTCGAAGGGCAGGTCCAGCGCGGCCAGCTCCCGGAAGGCGCGCTTGGTCCCCAGGCGGAAATACCGGCCGTGCCAGAGCATGAGGGCGTCCAGCAGCCACCAGACCGCCTCCCCGGCGTGGGTGCGGACAGCGGAAAGGTCAGAAGCCAGGCAGGCCTTCGCGTATTCCTCCCGGGCTTCCCGCAGGAGCTTTTCCGCCTTTTCGAACCGCGCCCCGGAGGCGAGGATGCCCCGCGCCCTGCGCCGCAGCGCCTCCAGACGCCCGGCGGCTTCCCCGTCCCGGCAGAAGACGAGCTCGGAATCCAGCAGCTTCGCCAGGTGGGCGTGGGCGCATTCCGCATCGGCCTCCAGGCTCTCCCAGCTCGTGAGATAGAGGTCGTAGCCCACGCCGGTATCCTCCAGGATGAAGCCCCCGGCCAGCTGCCGTCCCCGCCCGTCGCCCGCGACGATCAGGAGGTCCACGTCCGATTTTTCCCAGTCGTCCCCCGTGACCGCCGAGCCGTAGACCCCCAGCAGCTCCAGGGCGCCGGGGCAGACGGCCGCCGCCTTCTTCAGAACAGCTTCGACGATCCTTCGGTCCCGTTCCTTCACGTTCCCGCCTCCCGTTTCCTTGTTTTCCGGCTCAGATGAGTATGCCGCCGAGATGGTCGATCTCGTGCTGGACGATCTGGGCCGTCCAGCCGGTATAGGTTTTCAGCCGCGGCTGGAAGCGCTCGTTGAGATACCGCACCTTGATGCTCCGATATCGCTTCGTCTTCCGCCTGCCGCTGAGGGAGAGGCAGCCCTCCTCGGCCTCGAAGGGGCCGGAGAACTTCACGATCTCCGGGTTGAACATGGTGACGGCTTTTCCTTCGTCGTAAAAGACGACGACGCGCTTCAGAACCCCGATCATGTTCGCCGCCATGCCCACGCAGCTTTCCCTGTGGGCTTCCAGGGTGTCCCGGAGGTCCCGGGCGGTCTCCAGGTCCTCCGGCCCGGCGGGGGCCGATTTCTGCGCCAGCAGGATGGGGTCCTTCACGATGGGTCGTATCACGGTGTTTTCCTCCCTCCGTCCGTCAGCAGCCACGTTTCCCCGTCGGGCATATCGCAGAGAGCGCCGCGGAACTGCGCTTCGATCTTCCCGTCGGGGTAGCGCCGGACCACGACCTCCTCCCGGTAGTCCGGGTCCTCGTACCAGCGGCTGAAGTAGAGCTTTTCGCCCTCGCGGAGGCAGAAGCTCTCCGCCGGGTGGATGGGGAAGTCCGCCTGTTCCGGCCAGAGGATCTGAAAGCGCTCCGCCGTCTGCCGGGTCAGCATCAGCGGGGAAGCGTGGGGCATCAGGTTGTAGCAGTCCTCGAGCTCTCCCAGGGGCAGCGCGGCGATGGGGGAGGCTTCCCCCTCCGGCGTACACCCCAGCAGCCGCACTTCCCCGGCGGGAAAGTCCGCCAGCAGGATGACGAACCTGCCTCCGTCCCAGGCGGGGACGCCGAAATACTGCCCGTCCCGCGCGGAAACCGGCTCCAGCACCAGCCCGTCGGAGACCCGAACGAAGATCAGCCGGTTTCGGCGGATGCGGTGCCCGTCCCGGAAGAGCTCCTCCGCCTCGTAAAGATCGCCGGAGGTGTGGTCCGTGCCCCAGGTCCAGTCCGGCGCGCCGCCCAGCGGCGCGAGGTAGGAGATGCCGCCGGTGTTCGCGGTCCTCATGTATCCACCTCTTTTTTCAGGAAGCGGTAGTAGCCGGAATACAGGGCGTTCAGGGGCGCGTGGCCCAGGAGCCGGTCCTTCACGGCGACCACTGTCACCGGGGCTTCGACGTATTTCAGAAACAGGGAGTCGTGGCCCACGCAGAGGCCCAGCATCAGGACAAAGTCGCAGTTTTCTTCGTTGAGGATCTTCGCCTGGGCGATGGGATTGCACATGGGCTCAAGGCCGGGGAAGATCTTGTCTTCCGCACCGAGGCCCAGAAAGCCCTTGTCCACCCGCCCCACCTTGCAGCAGACGGACGCAATCTCGAAGCCGTGGGACAGGAGGATGCGGCAGAGGTCCCGGGCCTCCGTCCGAAGCCCCAGGCAGAAGGCCAGGCCCAGCTTCCGGTATCCCATCCGCTGCGCGAATTCGATGATCTCCATGATCCGGGGCTTCACCGGCTGCCGGGCGTTTCCGTCGTAGGGGGAGGGGGCGTAGCAGGCTTTTTCCTGCAGGGCGGCCTCCCGGGCAAAGCGCATCAGCTCCCTGTCATCCCGCAGGGCGGCGCAGGCGCTTTCGTTCTCCGCCGGGTAGAAGGCCGTGGAGCAGCCCTCCGGGGCTTTGCCGGTCTCGCTCCTGCAGATCCGCTCCGGTTCCGGATAGGGGCACAGCGCGCAGTTTGCCGCGCATTTTTCTTTCATGGCTTCGACCTCCAGTTTTGCGTTCCCTCCAATTATACGGAAGATCCGGCCCCAAGTTCAAGCCCCGAAGCAAAGAAGCCGCCCTTTTCTGCGCCGGGCATTGAAACCGGCTCCGATCCCGGGTATAATGCATTATGGGGAAGTGTAAAGTCCCGCTTTGTCCCCGGCACGATACTGAAATTCAATTACAGAGAGGATAAAGAAATGGAAAGCTGCAAGTACCCGAACATCCTGAAGCCCCTGCGCATCGGCAATACCGTGTTCCGGAACCGCATGTTCTCCGCGCCCACCGGCCTCTACGACCTGACCCCGGACCGCGCCCCCACGGACGACTACATCGCCTATTACGAGCGGAAGGCCAAGGGCGGCTGCGCCTCCATCAACATCGGGGAATGCAACATCGACAACGAGGGCGTGGGCTCTCCCAACAGCTACGAGATCCCCAACCTTTCGGAGCACAAGTTCAACAAGGAGGCCCTGGGCAAGCTGGCCAACGCCATCAGCCGGAACGGGGCCGTGGCCACCATCGAGCTGCAGAAGACTGGGCGGATCGCCTCCGACACGCCGGGGCAGATGAAACTCCTCAGCCCCAGCGACGGCTTCCATCCCTACGACAGCCGGGTGAAATGCCGGGCCATGACGGAGGAGGAGATCCTCGCCACCGTGGACGCCTATGCCTCCGCCGCGGAATACGCCAAGGGCCGGGGCTTCGGCATGGTGATGGTCCACGCCGGGCACGGCTGGCTGCTGCACCAGTTCCACTGCCCGAAGTCCAACCGGCGGACGGACAAGTGGGGCGGCAATCCCGAGAACCGCTGCCGCTTCACCGTGGCCGTGGTGGACGAGATCCACAGGCGCTGCGGCCGGGATTTCCCCGTGGAGGTGCGCATCAGCGGCAGCGAGGCCTTCGAGGGGGGCTACGGCATCGAGGAGGGCGTGGAGATCGCCAAACAGCTGGACGGACACGCGGACATCATCCACGTCTCCTGCGGCAATCTCTTCTCCCCCGGCACGGATTACCACACCCATCCCGGCATCTTCCAGGAAGAAGGGATGAACGTGAAATACGCCGCCGAGATCAAAAAGCACGTGAAGCAGTCCTACGTGGCCACCATCGGCGGCCTGAGCGACCTGGACGTGCTGGAGGAGATCGTCGCCTCCGGCAAGGCGGACATCGTGGAGATGGCCCGAGGCCTGATCTGCGACCCGGACCTGCCCCGGAAGGCGAGCTCCGGCCGGGAGAAGGAAGCCCGCAAGTGCCTGCGCTGCTTCAAGTGCGTCGGCCAGGACTATCAGGACGGGCGGCTCTTCTGCGCCATCAATCCCGCCTCCGGCAAGGAGCGGGAGGCGGCGCGCCCGCCCCGGCCCCTCAGCCTGAAGAAGGTGTTGATCGCGGGGGGCGGCGTCGCCGGCATGGAGGCGGCCATTACGGCCCGGGAGATCGGCCACGAGGTCATCCTCTGCGAAAAGAGCGCCGAGCTGGGCGGCGTCCTGCGCTGCGAGCGGGAGGTGCCCTTCAAGAAGCGGATCGGAGAGTACATCGAGCGGCAGAAATACATGCTGGAGAAGCTGGGGGTGGAGGTGCGCCTTAATACCCCCGTCACCCCGGAGCTGTGCCGGGAGCTGAAACCCGACGCCATCGTCGCCGCCCTGGGGGCCGTCACCGCGGTGCCGCCCATCCCGGGCATCCGGGGCGAAAACGTGAAGACCGCCGTGGAGGTGTTCGCCGAGCCCGGGCTGGCCAGGGGAAAGACCGCCATCCTCGGCGCGGGCACCACCGGCCTGGAGCTGGCGATCTACCTGGCCTCCCTGGGCCGGGAGGTCCGCATCCTGGAAATGCGCTCCGCCAGGGAAGCCGCCTCCGGCGCTTCCACCTACGCCATGCAGCTGGAGAAATACGGGCTCAGGGTGGAATACGGCGTCAAAGCCCTGGAGATCCTCCCCGACGGGGTCCGGGTCTCCGCCGACGGGGAAGAGACCGTACTGCCCTGCGACACCGTAGTAAACGCCCTGGGCATGACGCCCCTCTGGGACGAGGCCGACGCGCTGCGCTTCTGCGCTCCGGAATTCCATCAGGTGGGCGACTGCCTGAAGTCCCGCAACCTGATGGCCACCACCAGCGAGGCCTGGACCGCGGCCCGGAACATCGGCTGCTGCTGATGGCATTCGAAAAAGCGAAGGAATATCTGGAAGCCCTGGGCTTCGGGGACCGGGTCATCGTCCCGGAGCGGAGCAGCGCCACGGTGGCGGAGGCCGCCGAGGCCCTGGGCTGCGAGCCGGGCATGATCGCGAAGACCCTCTCCTTCCTCCAGGAGGACAAGCCGGTCCTGATCCTGGCGGAGGGCATGGCCCGGGTGGACAATAAGAAATACAGGGAGCGCTTCGGCTGCAAGGCGAAGATGATCCCGCCGGAGCGGGTGGAGGAGTTGATCGGCCACGGCGTGGGCGGGGTGTGCCCCTTCGGGGTCAAGCCGGGGGTCACGGTCTATCTGGACGAAAGCCTGAAGCTCCATGACACCGTCTATCCGGCGGCGGGCTCGGACCACAGCGCCGTGCGCCTGTCCGTCGGGGAGCTGGAGCTCTGCTGCGGATATCCAGAATGGGTGGATATCTGCAGGGACGGGCGGGCGGAGAACGGCTGACGGCTGCAAAAGACAAGGGGGGAACGGATATGCTGAGAGACTGCGCCCTGTCCAGCCCGGCCTTCGGCGCCCTGCTGGACGTGTGGCGGCATCGGGGCCGGGCAGCCGCCGAATTCCGCCGGAGCGGCGGGAAGACGGTGGGCTGCCTGGGGGGCGACGTGCCGGAGGAATATATCCTCGCGGGGGGCATGCTCCCCGTGCGCATCCCCCCGGACCCGGAGAGCGGGCTCGGGGAGGCGGACAAATACCTGGAGGCCTGCTTCGACCCCATGGTGCGCAGCCAGTTCGACCGCATCGTCCGGGGGGAGGCCGCCGGTCTCTGCGACTTCCTGGCCGTTTCCAATTCCACGGACGTGCTGGTGCGCCTCTACCTCTACCTCCGGGAGCTGCGGCGTTCGGAGCCGGAGGTCCCGGTGCCGCCCGTGGCCTTCGTCGACTGGCTTTTCACCCCTTCCCGCAAGTTCCAGCTGGCGAATGAAAAGACC
>JAEEGK010011631.1_pt1 | contig 20074 bp, 8 predicted proteins | sample 8958771 | NCBI WGS metagenome assembly JAEEGK01 (sample SAMN16246547, study PRJNA631951) | gut metagenome | biome: gut microbiome; feature: rumen; material: SC-attached | host: Bos | place: Iran: Karaj | collected 2018-10
TCATCAGTGACCTCGAAGCCGAGTTCCCCTACGTCAAGGAGCAGACGGGAGCTACGGCAGGCAACCTCAGTGTGCAGGTCGAAAAACTGGCGGCAGCCGGTTACATCGAAGTCGTAAAGACGTTCAAGGGCAAGCGCCCCTGCACCATCTGTCGCATCACACTCAAGGGCCAGCAGGCATTCGAGGCATACGTCGAGGCATTGAAGAGCTATCTTCAGATCGGCAAGCCGTAAGGGCCCAGCCTCCCCCTTTATCCAAAAAGACAGAAATCCGAACGCCAACAAATAGGGCATCATCTCACGCGGGATGATGCCCTATTTTTGAAACATTTGTTGCAAAATGTGCCTAATGTGTTTAAATTTGTATCATTTCACAAATAAATGATATAAAAATTTGTTTCGAATGAGAATAATTTATACTTTTGCACAGTCTGAGTATTTAATATTTGTTTCAGACCAGACACACCTGGGACCCCTCATTTTTCGAAATCACGACACATATAATAATAAGGGAAAGAACATGAAGACCGTTTCACGAATGTCAGTATCGCTTTTCGTTTTGCTATTCATGCAGCCACTCTGCCTGGTGGCTTCCGAGGGCGACGACCCGTTCTCGTCCAACCTGCCGATCATCTACATACACACCGACACGAAGATCAACGAGAACGACAAGGTGCCCGGCACGATGAAGATCATCGACAACCCGGAAGGGCAACGCAACTTCGAAACAGATACCCTTTACGACTACAACGGCAACATCGCCATCAAGCTGCGTGGAAACAGTTCGCTCAGCTTTGCCCAGAAGAAATACACACTCGAGACACGCGACGACGAAGGCAACGACCTGAAGGCATCACTACTCGGATTGCCTGCCGAATACGACTGGGTGCTGCTTGCGCCCTATAACGACCTGTCGCTCGTGCGCGACGTCTTTGCCTACAATCTTTGGACAGAAATGGGGCACTGGGGGCCACGCACACGAATGTGCGAAGTCTTCGTCAACGACGATTACAAGGGCGTCTATGTCTTCTGCGAGAAAATCAAGCGCGACAAGAACCGCGTCGATATTGCCAAGCTGAAGGACGAGGACACTGCCGACCGCGAACTCACTGGAGGATACATCGTGCGTGTCGATGCCTACGACCAGGACGACGCCACCTTCAAGTCGAAGGTCGCGGGCCTGCAGTCCAACATGTGGGGAGGTTCGGGCACCGGGACGGTCACCTGGACCATCTACTACCCCAAGAAGGAGAACCTGCAACCCGAGCAGAAGGCCTACATCCAGGACTTCGTCGATCAGATGGAGCTGTCATTCCAGCAAGCCAATTACAGGGACTCGGTCGAAGGCTATGCCCGATGGATTGACGTGCCATCGTTTATCGACTACTTCATCCACACCGAACTTTCGCTCAACGCCGATGGCTACAAGCGCAGCAGTTACTTCTTCAAGGACAAGGACAAGGCCGACGGGACGTTGTCGCCCATGGAGGCAGGTCCCGTCTGGGACTACAACCTTGCCTATGGCGACTGCAACTTCTGCAATGCCAACAACGTCAGGGCGTGGGTCTATGAAGGCTGTTCGACCAACCCCACTCCCGCTCTCTGGAAGAAACTCAGCCAGGACCCCGCATTCATGGCGGAGGTGAAGGAACGGTATGCCCGACTGCGGCAAACCATCATCAGCCAATCGGGCATCGACAGCTTCTTCGACGACTATGCCGCCCTGCTCAACGAAGCCAAGGACCGGCATTACGCCAAGTATGACAATCTGTTCCAAAGTGGCAATTCGGGCGGCTGGTCCTGGTGGGGAGGCAATTCGAGCCCCATCTCCTACTTCGCCGCCTATTATGTCGAATCCTACGAAGAGGAGATCCAGACCGTAAAAGGTTGGTTTGCCAAACGTCTGGCTTTCCTCGATGAGAAATGGGGTTATGACCCGTCACTCCCCATCCGAACGGTAGCCGACGACCAATACTTCGACGCAAGGGTGACGCGCGACGACACGGCCGTCACGGTCATTGCCAACCGCAGCCTGTTCAGCGTCGAGATCTACTCATTGGCAGGCCATCTCCTGCTGTCGGCCACACCCGACGATGCCGTCACGTCGATTACGCTGCCCTTGCCGCGCCAGCAGTACCGGCAACCCATTGTCCTTGTATGCAAGGCCCTCGACAACTCATACATCTCCCGAAAAGTGAGATAATACCACAGTTCCATCATGAAAACCCGACACATTACCTTACTGTTCCTCTGTGCATTGCTTCCCCTCCATCGGTCGATGGCCGATGAGGGCTTGCTCTATACTGCCGACAAGATGTCGAGCAGCACCGTCTCGTGCGTCGTCCAGGACTCCTACGGCTACGTGTGGGCAGGCACCGACTATGGGTTGAACCGCTTCGACGGTTATCAGTTCGGCAAATACTTCACCAGCACCGACGACACCACCACCATCGTGAGCAACGAGGTCACCAAGTTCCTGGTCGATAGCCGTCAGCAGCTCTGGATCGGCTGCCGCAAGGGACTGGTGCGCTACCTCTACGAGAGCGACTCGTTCCAGCGCTACCATTTCCCCGAGGGAGAGATGCCCCGCGTCATGAGCCTGCTCGAGGACGCCTCGGGCAACATCATCATCGGCACGTCGGGCTACGGCCTCTACATCCTCCAGGCTGGCACCGACCGCATTGTGCGTCCCGAAGGCTTCAGCCAGCAGTATGTCGATGACTTCATCGGCACCATCTTCGAGGACGACCGTCGTCAGTTGTGGTGCAGCGGTGTGATGAGCACGCTGCGTCGCTACACGCTCGACGACACCCGTGCCGTCGCGATGAAGGAGTACGAGACCAACTGCGGATCGGTGGTCAGCTTCGTCAGGCACGACCAACGCGGCTTCCTCGTGGTCTGCATGTACGGCATCCTCTACTACGACTACCAGCGCGAGACGCTCACGCCCGCCGACTACGACCTCAGTGCGCTGCCTGCCGGCATGTCGGTGCGCTGCGGCATGCTCAGCCACGACGGCAACCTCCTCCTCGGCACCTCGGGCATGGGACTGATGTCCATCCCGCGCGGCAGTCGCACCCTGCAGCAGGTCGAGAACATGAGCGACAACTTCGACCTCACCACCGCCAACGTAGGCGCCATCTACCAGGACCGCAGCCACAACCTTTGGGCAGCGTGCAACAAGCGCGGCCTCTTCCAGATACGTCAAGGTCGCGGGGCCTTCACCACCTGGCGTTTCTCGTCGCAGGGCTATTCGATGGGCAGCAGCGTCTCGTCCATCGCCCCCGTCGACAACGGCGACGTGCTGTGCGTCGTGCAGAAATCCGGCATCTGGCGCTTCAACCAGAACGGCAGGATCCTGGGGCGGCTGCGTTCGCCCGACGCTCCCATCGTCCTCTTCCGCGACCGGCGCGGCCGCTACTGGCTGGGCACCGAGAATTCGCTCTACCAGTACGACCCCGCCACCGAGACCAGCGTGCTCACCATCCGCGACGAGGGTTGGGGCGTCAACTGCATCTCCGACGACGACGACGGCTGCCTCTTTCTCGCCAACGACGGCAAGGGTCTCACCATCTACGACACCCGTACGCGCCAGTCGCGCTCGTTCAGCATGTATCAGACCGACGAGGAGAAAGGCACGCTCGTCAACAACTGGATACGCGCCCTCTACTACGACAGCAAGGGGCTGCTCTGGATAGGCACCGTGAGCGGCCTGGGATGCATGAGCCCGCACGACGACAACTTCAGGCCCCTCGGCTGGGACGTCATGTTCAAGGGCAACCAGTGCTATTCGCTGCTCGAGCTGCCCGACGGCAACATGCTCATCGGCACCGAACTCGGCCTCTACATCTTCAATCGTCTGTCGGGCGAATTCTCGCTCTTCGCCGATGCCCGCCAACTGCAGAACAAGTCGATCAACAGCATCGTCTCCGACGCCAGCGGCGACCTGTGGATGAGCACGTCCGACGGCATCTGGCACTACAATCCCCACGACGGCACCTTCGAGAATCACGTGCACGGCGACGGGCTGACGATGAGCGGCTACGTCGTGGGCGCCCGCATCACCTGCCCCGACGGGCGCATCATGTTCGGCAACTACGACGGCATCACCGCCTTCTATCCGCAGAACGTCAAGCGTCACGACACCGCCCTGGGCGAAGTGTCGCTCTCCAGCTTCGTCGTCGATGGCCAGCGCATCGACAGCCGCAGGCGACGCTTCGACCTGTCGAGCGACGACAACTCCTTCGTGCTCGAGTTCTCGCTCTTCGACTTCCAGCCCACCGACAACGTCACCTTCCTCTATCGCATCAACGACAGCGGCGACTGGGTACCCGTCTCAAGCGGAACCAATGCCGTCTCGTTCTTCAAGATGAAACCCGGCACCTACCGCTTCGAGGTCAAGGCATCGTCGCGCGGCAGGATGTCCGAGCGCCCCTGCCTGCTCACCGTCGTGGTCCACTCCCCATGGTATCTGACGTGGTGGGCCTATCTCATCTACGCCCTGCTCCTCACCGCAATGATAGCCTCGGCAGCCGTCTCCTACAGGCATCGCCAGAAGGAGGAACTCGAGGAAGCGAAGATGCGCTTCCTCATCAACGCCACCCACGACATACGTTCGCCCCTCACCCTCATCTTCGGCCCGCTCAAGAAGCTGCAGACCAAGGTGGCCGACCTCGCCGACGTCACGCTGCGCTCCGAGATGCTGCACTACACCGACATCATCGACAGCAATGCCCACCGCCTGCTGCTCCTCGTCAACCAGATACTCGACGAACGGCGCATCGACAAGGACCAGCTCCTCCTCCGCTGCCAGCCGACCGACCTCGTGAAGTTCATCCAGGCGGTGTGCGCCAACTTCCAGTACCACGCCCAGCAGCGCGGCATCACGTTCACCTTCGAGCATGCCGACGCCGAGGTGATTGCCTGGATCGACCACTCCAACTTCGACAAGGTGCTCTCCAACCTGCTCTCCAATGCGTTCAAATACACCTTCGACGGCGGCTCCATCCGCTTCGTGCTCAGCCAGGACGGACGCCACGCACGCATCCTGCTCATCGACAGCGGCATCGGCTTCAAGAACGAGAACACCGACAAGCTCTTCGAGCGCTTCTACCAGGGTTCCAACGCACGCGGCATCATCAGCGCAGGGTCGGGCATCGGCCTCAACCTGAGCCGCTCCATCGTGCAGCTCCACGGAGGCACCATCAGGGCCTACAACCGCACCGACGGCGAACGCGGGGCTTGCATCGAGGTGCAGATACCCCTGGGCAACAGGCACCTCAAGCCCGAATCCATCATCGACACCTCCAGCACGCCGTCCGCCCAAGGCGCCACCCCTCCCGCCGAAAGCCGGCAGCCCGCCAAGAACTACCGCATCCTCATCGTCGACGACGAACCCGACATCGCGCAGTTCATCGCCTCCGAACTCGGCACCTGGTACTACTTCGACTGCGTCACCAACGGCAAGGAAGCCCTGCAGGCACTCTTTGCCGAAAGCTACGACCTCGTCATCAGCGACATCATCATGCCCGAAATGGACGGCATCACGCTGCTCAAGCAGATCAAGGGCGTGCCCCAGCTGAGCGACATCCCCGTCATCCTGCTCACGTCGAAGAGCGAAGTCGAACATCGCCTGGCAGGCATTCGCCACGGTGCCGACTCCTACATCTCCAAGCCGTTCAACATGGACGAGCTCCATGTGCAGATCGACAACCTCATCGACAACGTCCGTCGCCTGCGCGGCAAGTTCTCGGGCGCTCTGCAGCAGGAGGACAAGGTGGAGGACATCGAGGTGAAGGGCAACAACGACGCCCTGATGGACCGCATCGTCAAGGTGATCAACGCCAACATGAACAACTCCGACTTCAACGTGGAACTCCTCTCCAGGGAAGTGGGCATCAGCCGCGCGCAGCTCCACCGCAAGATGAAGGAGATCACCGGAGTCTCGACAGGCGACTTCATCCGAAATCTCCGTCTGCAGCAGGCCGAACGCCTCATTCGCGAAAACAAGATCAACATCACGCAGGTCGCCTACACCGTGGGCTTCAACAACCAGTCGCATTTCTCTACCGTCTTCCGCAAATATTATGGCATGACACCCTCGGAATATGCAGCAAAACACGCTGAGACGTCCGAAGAAGAACCCTCTTGACACATCAGTAAATGTCCTGATGCCTGCATTTCATAGCCTGTAGGAAACATTTTTTGTTCATGAGACGATTCCGTACGTCTCTGAAACAAAAAGAAACATGAATGTTGCAACTTTGCGCTATCTTTGCCGAAGAAAAAAACATTCATTACCTATTAAAATATGAGACTATGAGAACAAGACATTGGGAAACTATCCTTGTGCTGGGAGCCTGTACCATTATTGGGCTTTTCGCAGTTCCACAGGGTTTGCAAGCCCAGAATCGGACAAGCAGAGCAACAGCACAACAAACCAAGCAGATCACCGGCATCGTCACCGACTCGCAAGGACCTCTCACAGGCGCCACAGTAGTGGTGAAAGGCACATCGACAGGTACTTTCACCGACTTGGACGGAGCCTTTTCTATTGAGGCCCCTGCTGGTGCTACGCTCGTATGTTCCTTTGTTGGCTACATTACCCAGGAGGTGAAGGTAGGCAACCAGAACCGCATTTCTATCGTCCTCGATGAGGAACTGGGCAACATCAACGAAGTGGTAGTCATCGGCTATGGTACACAACGCCGAGAAACAGTTACCGGCTCTGTCGCCAATATCGGAGGCGAAAAACTCAATCAGATTGCGGCCACCAATGCTGCACAAGCTCTGCAAGGACGCGTTGCAGGCGTGCTTATGCAACAGACATCAAGCCAACCGGGCGCCGAAATGCAGATACGCATCCGTGGCCAACGTTCACTCAACGCCAGCAACGACCCGCTCATCGTGCTCGATGGCGTACCGTTCATGGGCAATCTGAGCGACATCAATCCTTCTGACATCAAGTCGATGGACATTCTTAAAGATGCCTCTGCCACAGCCATCTATGGTTCGCGCGGTGCCAATGGCGTTATCATCATCACCACCATCAAAGGTGCACAAGGCACTCCAGCCAAGGTGACCTACAACGCATACGTTGGCTTCAAGAAAGTGTTCCATAAATACCCGATGATGAACACTGAACAGTATATGAAGATGCGCAATTATGCCGGTCTATACACCAACTCGCTCGATGAAGACGAGAACGTCGATACCGACTGGCAGGACCTTTTCCTCAAAACAGGCTTTACGCAGAGCCACGACATTGGCATAACAGGCGGCACCAACGGCGGTAGTTATAGTTTCGGAGCAGGCTATTACCGCGATGAGGCCGTCATCCCGACTCAGGCTTACGATCGATACAGTATCCGTGGCAACTTCGACCAAAAGGTGGGCGAATATTTCCGCTTCGGACTAAGTTCCAACACCAACTATCACGAGCAAAAAGGCACCAACGTCAGCATGTATGGCGTGCTTTCGAAGACTCCAATGATCAATCCATACGATGCTGACGGCAACCTGAAGCGCACTGTCGATATGCCGCTCGACGGCGGACAATATGTTTGGACACGCGAACGTCTGGAAGGACTTGAGGATTCATATCTCCGCCACACCAAAGGGTTCGGTTCCTACAACACACTGTTCGCCGAAGTCAAGACACCATGGATCGAAGGCCTAAACTATCGAATCAACATTGGAATGAACTTCCGCACCTCCAAGACGGGAGCCTTCACCGCTACGGGCATCGGCTCATCAAACGTCAACGAACCCAACTCTGCCTCTGTACAACAGAGTATCACCAAGAACTGGGCCATCGAGCACATCCTGACCTACGATCGCACCTTTGCCGAAAAACATCATCTGAACTTCACGGGACTTGGCTCTTCGGAGCGCACCACCTACGAGCAGAACTATATGTCGGGCCGTGACATACCCGCCGAATATTTCCAATATTATCAGATAGGTGCAGCACAAAGCGACCTCGAAGTCAGCCCAAACATGCAGAACTATTGGGAAAGCGGACTGACTTCGTGGATGGGACGTATCATCTATACCTATGACAACCGCTACATGCTCACCGCTGCATTCCGCAGCGATGCCTCGTCACGTCTGGCCGACGGGCATCGGTGGCACACCTATCCTGCTGTCTCTTTGGGGTGGAACATCGCTCGCGAAAAGTTTATGGAGCCCATCACATGGCTCGACAACCTCAAGTTACGTGTAGGCTACGGTGAGACATCCAACCAGAGCATCGACCCATATTCGACACTGGGTGCATTGAGCACCAAATACTACAACTTTGGCAGCAACTTGGCTACTGGCTATTATGTATCCACACTCCCCAATCCTCTGCTTGGCTGGGAATACTCTTCGACATGGAATTATGGTCTCGACTATTCCCTCTGGGGAGGCCGACTCAACGGCACCTTCGAATTCTACATCCAGAACACACACGAACTGCTGCTGAGCGTCAACCTACCTCCCACCTCGGGCGTGACCAGTTATATGGCCAACATTGGCAAGACTCGCAACAAAGGCTTCGAATTTTCACTCAACGGTGTCATCCTCGACAATCTTGGCGGATGGACCTGGGAAGCAGGCATCAATCTCTATGCCAACCGCAACGAACTGATCGAATTGGCCGAAACCGGCAAAGAGCCCGATGTGGCCAACCGCTGGTTCCCGGGCCATCCCATCGACGTCATCTACGACTACAAGAAGATTGGTCTCTGGCAAACAGGCGAAGAAGATCTCCTCAACGTGTTGGAACCCGGCGGTAACGCAGGAATGATCAAAGTGGAATATACAGGCGATTATGGCGAGGACGGGCTGCCGACCCGACAAATCAACACCGACGACCGTCAGGTGATGGACATGGAACCCGACCTGATGGGCGGTTTCAATACCACGTTGAGTTACAAGCATCTCGACCTGACTGTAATCGGAGCCTTCCAGGTCGGCGGCACTCTCATCTCGGCCATCCATTCGTCCAACGGCTACCTCAATATGCTCAACGGACGTCGCGGACAACTCGATGTGGACTATTGGACCGAAGAGAACACTGGAGCCAAATACCCGAAGCCAGGCGGAATGTCGAGCAACGACAACCCCATATACGGTTCAACATTGGGTTACTTTGACGCCAGTTACCTCAAGGTGCGCACCATCACACTTGGCTACAACTTCGAGCATTTCAAACCATTGAAGGATATGGGCATCAGCCGTCTGCGTCTTTATGCCACGGTGCAGAACCCCTTCGTACTGTTCTCGCCCTACAACGATGAATGCGGCCTCGACCCCGAGACCAACTCGCTCAGTAACAACGGCGGCACCATGGCTGTCACAATGGATGGCTACCAAGGCGCCCACAAGATTCCTGTCATCGGCTACAATACGCCATCGACACGCAACTTCATCTTTGGCATCAATCTTACCTTTTAAATAATAATATAGTAAGATGTGAGAGATATAACAATAGACCACATAAACAAAGGAAAGGTTATGAAAACGACATACAAAGCAATCCTCATACTGGCGATGTGTTTCACGCTGACAGCGACCTTTAACAGTTGCATGGATGTGCTCGACGAGCAACCACGCACCATCTACGAGCCGGGATTCTTCCAAACCGACAAGGGCATCGATGGCGGCTTGACCTCACTCTATGCCCACCTGCGCAACATCTATGGCAATGGCTACTATCTGAACATCTGCGAGACAGGCACCGATGAATATACCTACGGACAGAGCGCCGATGGCAACTTCAAGGATGCCGACTACTCGGGTGCCGGTTCGCTTACCGCATCGAGCAGCCGTTCCGACGTGCTCTGGAACAACGTATTCACCTACATCAACACAGCCAGCGGCATCATCGAGAATGCCACCGAAGCTGGCATCGACGAAAGCAAGATATGCGAAGCCCGCTTCTTCCGCGCCTTCGATTATTTCCAATTGGTACGCATGTTTGGCGGCGTACCGCTCGACTTCGGCTCGGGCGAACTGAAATTCAACGCCACACCTTCGCGCACTTCGGTCCGCAACACTGTGCCCGAAGTATATACCCGTGCCATCTTCCCCGATCTTATCAAAGCGGTTGAGAACCTGCCCGATGAACCACGTACGACGGGAGCCGTCTCCAGGAACGTAGCCCGCAAGTATCTAGCAGAAGCCTATCTGACCTACGGATGGTGGCTCGAGAATCCTGGACAAAAGCCAACTTATCCCACTTGCGACCGCACCGATCCCGATGGACATAATCCAGCCTGGTATTACCAGCAGGCCTACGATATCGTGGTCACAGCACTGCAGAACCCAGGTCCCTACCATCTTGTCGATACCTACTATGACGTGACACGCTACGACAACGACCGCAATGCCGAAATCCTGCTCTGGGCCGACCATACTACCGAAAGTGCGCAGTACAGCGGCATGACCGAGAGTGGTGCTTCGTGGAGTTATGCATCAGGTGCCTCTCCCGACAACTTCGCCGGATGGATGGCCAACTGGAACTACCCCAATCTGCAGATGCAGAGCGACAAGCGCTCATGGATCAATCCCGTGCAGCGTGAAGCGATACAACCCCTCGGCCGTCCCTGGATCCGTATGGCCCCCACCATCGATGCCATCGAGAACTTCACCGACAAGGACAAGGACTCACGCTATGATGCCACCTTCACCACCGTCTATCACGCCAACTGGGACTATGGTGCCAACCCCGACATCGAATACGTGATGGGTCATGGCAACGAACCCATCCATAAGGGCGAAGTGGTGTTGCGCTTCCTCGACGAAGAACCTAGCACACCTGTAAGTTATTCCACCAAGTCGCGCGAACACGGACAGGTGGGTGCAGGCACGCTCGACGGTTACAAGGAGTTCGTCATCAACCCCGAGGCCATCAGCCGTCTGCGTTTCCCAGGCCCATACAAGTTGGGCATGTATCCGCTCGAGACACTGTCGGCCGACGGCAAGAAGCAACTGGGTTCGCCCAACGGCCCCATTGCTCGTCCCTACAACATTGCCAAGTTCTCGGAATTCTATCTGTTGGGCGCCGAAGCGGCCGTCAAGGGAGCCTCCACTCAGCCAGGTTTCTCGGCCCGCGAATTGCTCAACGTACTGCGTGCCCGTGCCGGAAAGTGGACACATCGCGTGAACGGCAGCAGCCAGTATTGCGAAGAATATGTAGCCGACTTCAGTGCCGAACTCACAGCAGCCACACCGCAGACCATCACCATCGATTACATCCTCGACGAGCGTATGCGCGAACTCTTTGGCGAAGGCTATCGTTGGTTCGACCTTACCCGCACACAGACCTGGCAGCAGAAGGCTGGACAGTACCGCATCTGCGGGCCCAAGGCAACCGATGTCACCCCCGAGACCGTCACGCGAACCATCCCCGACGACTACTACCTGCGTCCCATCCCGCAAGGCACAATCGATGCATTCGAGATGACCGAAGAGGAACGCACCGCCTACCAGAACCCCGCCTACCGCAACTGACGAAAATAACAGCAGAACGAATGAAGCGTACGCTCCTGTTTTTCATCCTTTGGACGGCTATTGCAGCCACAGCCGACGATGGCAGTCGGTTGTGGTTGCGGTACTCCATCACTCCTTCTCCGACGACGAGTGTGCAGTTTGAGCAAGACCTCGGCCTGATGGTCAACCAGTCCGATCGAGCCATCATCGACAATGCCCTCGACGAACTCGTACAGCATTGGCTAGGCTTACCCCTCTTGCTCCGTCTTACAGGCGAACAAGTATTGCCGAAGGATGCTTTCCATATCGCCAAGGTCAACGAAGAGTCATTCCTCATCACCAGTTCTTCGGCTACCGGCCTGCTCTATGCAGCCTATTTCGTTCTCCGTTCACAAACGATGGGCGACGGTTGTCTCTGCCAAACCTTAGGCCCCGACCACGAACTGACCGACCGACCCGAAACATCCGTCCGCTCGGTCAGCATCTCCAACCCCGAAGTGCTCGAAGGACGAATCACGACATTTGCTCGAGCCATGGCTTCTGTCGGCATCAACGATGTAGTATTCCCGTCTTCCTCTTTCATGAAGGTGGCAGAAATGCAGGACAGTCTCAAGGTCTATGGCATCATGGTCCATTGTGGCGAAACAGTTGCCAACGTGCTCCCGTTGACCGACGATATCAATTGGACAGGCGAGCATTTGCTTCAGTATAAATGCTATGACATTGCCCGAAGCCAATGGCAAACCGACCTGTCACCCGAACGTATTGTCTGCGAATGGCTGGCTCAGACGTTCAGCGACAACCCGTATTTCATCATCTCAATGCGTGACGCCATGCTTAGCAGCGAGACAGAACGTCCAAAACGTCTCATCGATACATGGCAGGAAATGCAACAATACATCGATCGGGAACGATTTGGAGACGTCGAACAATGTCTCATGAATCATCTCCTGGATGAAAAATAAGCCAAAAACAAAGCTTTCAAAACAACGAAATGATTTGATACATTTTTGAGACATATTTGAACGTCTCTTTCTCAGAAACACCGTATCTTTGCAACGTAATGCAAAACTATTTCTTCTTGACACTTTCGCAAACCTCCATAACAAACAAGTAGATTCGCAAACAAAAGGTTTCAATACCCGATACCATTCCATTCATTATTATCTAAATCAAAACCATCATGAAAAAGTCATCTCTACTCCTTGCAGCCATGCTCTGCATCGCAGGGCAGGCCAATGCACAACAGTATGGTCAGGAACTCGAACTGGGTTCCATTGCCGGTTGGGGATGGTCAGCCAAGACCATTACCATCTCCGACCAGGAGATTCCGCAGCTTCCAGCTGCCGTAAACCTTCCTGGCCAGTATGGCGAAATTTCGGTCACCGAAAGTTTCAACGCCACCGACATCCAGAGCTTCAAGTTCGAACTTGCCGAGCCCATTGCAGCCGGCAGGTTGCAGATTTCCATCCGCAACCAGGCCCAGACCAGCACTTACCAGAACCAGTACATCCATCTCGAGGAAGGCACCCAGACCTATGAGGGCACCATCGACCTGGAGCAGCTTGGCGAAGACACCCAGGTCGTAGCCTTTGCCTTCATGAACGATGGCAATCAGGATGCCACCACCTTCACACTCAACAGCTTCGTCTTCGTCAAGAACGACGGCACCGAGTGGATCCCCACCTGGAAGGGCAGTGGTTGGCCCACCGGTTCGCTCACCCCGCTCACCGAAGTGGAGGGCGGCGTCTCGAAGGACGTCTATGAGTTCACCAACCAGTATGCCGAGGTCGGCGTCGATTTTGGCGAAGCACAGGTCATCGAGGCCGACAAGCCCCACATCATCACCCTCGTCAGCAGTGAGGCTATCCCCGTGAGCGAGTTCCAGTGGAAGCTCTATAATGAGGATGGTTCGAACAGCTACGTAGCTTTCACCGCCAACCCCGAGAACGTCGTTCAGATCGAGATGCCAGCCAACTACACCGGCATCTCCATCCAGCACATCGTATCGACCAACAGCTACCTGCCTCAGGACATCAAGCTCTATCGCCTCATCGTGGGTGGCCCACTCAGCATCGAGCGTCTGCCCATCACCGTGGGCAGCAACGGCTCGGCTGAGCTCATCGACCCCAACCCGGGTGAAGAGCAGGGTGCCAATGGTCTGCCCGTCGGCGTCAACCTGCCAGGCAGCTGGGGCTCCATGGGCCTCTGGAACGTGCCTTTCAATGCAGCTGAATACCCGATGTTCAAGGTCGTGCTCCGTGAGAAACCCGAGAACGTGCAGTTCTTCTATCGTACGCATGTGCTCGACGCAGAAGGCGGATCGACCGAAGCGACCGTCTATGTACCATGGGCATCGAGCGAAGATGGCCTTGTTGAGCTCTCGGAAGACGGTCTGACCCTCACCGGCGAATTTGACACCGACGCCCTGGGCGACGTCAACATCGAAGCCATTGCCCTGCAGAACACCGGCGGCTCGGCTGTCAAGGTAGTCGTGATGAACGTCTATCTGATGAATGAGGACGAAGAGTGGATCGAGACCCCAGGCCTCGGCTCGAGCATCAGCCTCTGGAACAGCGGTTCGACCTATCCCGTCACGGGTAGTTACGACGAGAACGGCAACCTCTGGGATGCCTTCGTCAAGTTCAACGCCTCGGGTGACTACGTAGGCACCTACAGCGGCACCGTTGAGGAGGGCACCTACCACAAGGTTACCTTCTACACCGAAGAGCCCTTGCCCGCCAGCTTCGTGCCCTTCGTTGCCAACATCGGCCTCGACTGGAACACCTGGCAGTGGACCTTCGAGAACCTCCCCTTCACCGTCGAAGGCGCTGGCACTAACGCCCTCAGCGTCAAGATACCGCTCAGCTACAACAGCCTCTACGTAGCCTACTATGGCGACGAGGCCGCCCTGCCTATCCAGGCACGCTTCACCAAGATTGTGCGCGAAGTATATGAAGCCACACCTGCCGACTACGTCTATGGCATCGTCAGCGACTTCAACGGCTGGTCGAACGACGCCTACATGACCCAGAGCACCGAGAATCCCGACCTCTACACCGTCACCCTCACCGGACAGCAGGTTAAGCAGGTCAAGGAGTATGGCTACAAGGTACGCGCCAACAAGTCGTGGAACCTCTTCCAGCTCCCGGCCGACGAGACCAACCTCACCTGGACACCCGAGAAGACCGGCGTCTATGACCTCACCTTCACGTTCAACATTGCTGAGAACACCTGCACCCTCGACGCCGTTCGCACAGGCGACGCCACCTGGACTGTTTCGTTCGTCAATGCAGCAGGCTGGGAGAAGGTCTATGCCTACACCTTCGAACCCGAGCTCAACGGCGCATGGCCAGGCACCGAGATGACGTTCGACCGTCACTCCAACAGCCTCAATGCCGACATCTACACCTACAGCTACACGGGCGAGAATGCTCCTGTCAACATCATCTTCAATGCTGGCGAAGGTGGCCCACAGACCCGCGACCTCGTCTTCGAGGATGGCAAGCAGTACACGATGACAGCTTACACCGTCTCCTACGTCAACGTCGAAGGCTGGCCCGCTGTCTATGCCTACACCTTCAATCCTGAAGCTTGCGGCGCATGGCCAGGCACAGCAATGACACTTGTACCTGCCGCCGAGCAGGCTGCCCTCCGTATCAAGGCTGACGAAGAGCCCGGCGAGGAGCCTGGCGAAGAGCCACTGGCCGAAGGCGACATCTACACGCTCACCTTCTACTGCGACGTAGCTCCCGAGTACATCATCTTCAACAACGGCCAGAGTGGCGATTCCAACCAGACGTTCGACCTTATGTTCGAGGACGGCAAGATCTACGACGACCATGCCAAGACCCCGTATGTCGGTATCAACAGCGTAGAGGTTGAGACCACCACTGGCACCGTCATCTACGATGTCACCGGCCGTCGCGTCGAGAAGACTCAGCACGGCCTCTACATCATCGATGGCAAGAAGGTCATGGTGAAGTGATCCCTACCTAAGTGTTTCCAAGAAAAGCCATCCACGGCTTTTCAAAAAAGCAATACGCCCAATGAAGATATTCCTTCTCCCCCTCATCGGCATGCTCTGTGCGACTTCGTTCGCACAGAGCGACCCTGAGCCCATGCCTGTCGTGGCTGATCTGGGCGGTGCTATCCTCAACCCCGACGGTTCGGTGTTCACGGTCTATCCGGCCACAGTGGTCCTCGAAGGGCAGTGGTGTGACATCGCGCTCTGGAAAGCACCGTTCTCGGTCTCCGACTATCCGACATTCCGTGTGCGACTCCAACGCGGCCCAGAGGAGGATGGCTACATCCAGCTCTTCACCCGCAACCGCGAGTCGGCCATGAACTACAAGGGCCCATATATCCCCTTTGCCAAAAACCAGACCACCATCGAAGCCGACTTCCTCGACTACGACGACAATGGCACCGTCTGGTTTGACGATGATCCCATCTGCACATGGTTCGCCCTTCAGAAGACCAACATCGGCCCCGAGCGACAGGAAGTGACTATCATGGAGGCCGTCATCATCGATGAGGACGGCAACGAGATCGTGTCGCGCAACGTCCGCAACGGCAGTTGGAAGCCATCCCCCTCGTGGGTCGAGCCCGACCCGCTCTACGAGGCTGACGTGCTCTTCACCCAAAAGGGCATCGTCGGGCTCTACAACGGCGAAGTAGAATGGGGCACCGTCCATAAGTTCACCTTTCGCACCCGCGAACCCCTCCCCGAGGGATTCACCCTCTATGTGGTCATCGACGATGGCGACGACACCACCTATACCTATCCCGTGCCGTCGGGTGTCACCGAATACACCACACCGGCCATCGACGACAACTATCTGCGCGTCTATCTCGAGTATGCCGGTGCCTATCCCTACACCATGCACTTCAACTCCATCACCCGCCAGATAGTCGATCCCGCAGGCATCCGCGATGTGGTGACCATGAAGGATGTGGCACACCGCGACATCTACAACGCAGCTGGTCAGCGTCTCACCCACGAGGCCGAAGGACTCACTATCGTCCGCGACCTTATGGACGACGGAACAACTCGCGTCAAAAAAATTATCAAACAGTAAAATTACCTCAATATCATGATCAAGAAATTACTCTGTATGCTCGCTGCCCTTACCCTTGGCTACGGACAGCTGAGCGCAGCCACCGAAAAGGTGCACGCCGACTTCACCGACGTCATCTCCGATGGTAACGCGTCGTGGAACCCCGAGACCCAGACCCTCAGTTGGAGCCTCCCCTACGACAATACATTGAAGTACATCGGTCTGCCCAAGGGCGACTACACCAACTATGAGAAGATCGTAGTCGAGAGCGCCGACCTTGAGGGAGGCAGCTTCAGTATCCTCATCTACAACGGCCTCTCCTACACCACCATCCAGGTTGCAGAGACCGGCGTCAAGGAGTTCCGCTTCAAGACCTATCTCACCAACAGCCAGCTGGCCGACATCACCGACATCCGTCTGGCCGGCGGTACCGAGAGCACCGGCTCCATCCGCATCATCGACCTCTATGTCGAGACCTACGACGACGCTGTTCCTCGCAAGAAGGACCCCGACCTCTCGTTCTCGCAGTCACTCGTGTTGCTCAATGTGGGCGATCCCTTCACCGCTCCTACGCTTAACAACCCCTACAACCTGCCCGTCACCTACGCTGCCACCTCCACTCCCGAGGGAGCCATCACCGTCGATGCTGCCACTGGAGCCGTGACCCTGGGCGAAGGCGAACTGAGCGGCAACGTCACTGCCACCTTCGAAGGCAACGACGAGTATGAGGCCGGCATGGCCAGCTATGCCATCACCGTACGCCAGTCGGGCACCGAAGAAGGCATTCCTACCCACTACAGCGTGGAGAATACTGCAGCCGACCTCCCCGACCCCGTCTTCCCCACCATCGAGAATCTGCCCTACATCGAGCCTCTCACCGACCCGTTCGAGTGGAGCGACGGTAGCGGTCGCGTCAGCGAATTCAAGGACTGGGCCCGTCGCCGTGGCGAAATTGCCCGCGAGATCCAGCACTACGAGATCGGCGACAAGCCCGCTGTCAGCTTCGACAACATCGAAGCTTCGATGGACGGCAACGTGCTCACCGTCAAGACCACCATCAACGGCGAAGTGCTCACCCAGACCGCCCGCATCAACTACCCCACAGGCGGCACAGCTCCCTACCCGCTCATGATCGGTGCCGACAACATCTCGTTGCCCAGCAACCTGCTCTCCAGTCGCAACATCGCCACGATGAGCTTCTCGGCTGCCCAGGTCAACGGCTACTCGCAGATGGGCGGCAGTGCTGCTCGCGACTTCGAGCGCCTCTATCCCGAACTGGCTGAGAACGGTGCCTACAGCGAATGGGCATGGGGCTTCAGCCGTCTGCTCGACGGTCTGCAGATTCTTGGTCCAGAGGTCACCAAAATTGACATGGACCACATCGGCGTAACCGGCTGCTCGTATGCCGGCAAGATGGCCCTCTTCTGCGGTGCCTTCGACGAGCGTGTTGCCCTCACCATCCCACAGGAATCGGGTGGCGGCGGATGCGCTGCCTGGCGTGTCACCCGCGTACACAACCGCGACTACACCAAGGAGGATGCCTGGGAAGGCCTCGACAACACCGACTACTCGTGGTTCATGACCAAGCTGCGTGACGTCTTCGGCAAGAACAACACGTTCTATCTGCCCTACGACCATCACGAGCTCTCGGCCCTCTGCTGCCCACGCGGCTTCCTGATGCTCGGCAATCCCGACTACCGTTGGCTGGCCGACGGCTCGGGCTACATCTCGATGCTTGCTGCACGCAAGGTGTGGGAGAAGTTCGGCATCGGCGACCGTTGCGGCTATTCGATCATTGACGGTCACGGTCACTGCTCGTTGCCCAACTCGCAGTACGACGTCGTGGGTGCCTACCTCGACAAGTTCCTGCTCGGCCTTGACGTCGATCTGGAGAGCGTCAGCAACTACAATGTCGCCCCCGTCTATGAGCCCGGCGGCAGCCGTTGCACCGACCTCCAGGAGCCCGGACAGTGGATGGACTGGTGGGAGAGTGAAGACCATATTCCCAACCTCCTGCCCACCAACAAGGAGGAGACCGAACTCATCTGGGGCAATCCCGCACAGATGATTGCCGAGACCTGCACCGACTGGGAAATCGTCACCGACGAGACCGCTCCGCTTGGCATCCGCGCCCATGCTACAGTCAAGAATAGCACAGCTCCCACCGATCCCGCTCAGGGTCTGCACTTCACCTTCAACGCCACGAAGAAGCAGAAGTACTATGCTTATGCCTACGTCAACTGCGCCAAGGCTACCAACGATGCCGTCTGGTACGGCTTCGACGACAACCCGATGTACAACTCCAATGGTGCCAACAGCCGTGGCGAATGGACCTGGAAGTCGCTCTACGCCCTCCTGAGCAATGCCGACAAGACCAGCCACGTCAACGACCTCGAAGCTGGCGAGCACACGCTCAACATCTACACGAAGGAGATTGACTACAACATCGGCCTCATCTGCATCAGCAACCTCGAGAAACTCGACGACTTCAAGGAAGAAGTAAAGGACATCGACCTTAGCACCGTCATCAACGGCATCAGCCAGATGACCCTCGATGCTCAAGTAGCCCGCAGCTTCTTCTATTCGGTCGATGGCCGCCGTCTGCAGCAACCCGTCAAGGGCATCAACATCGTGCGCGAAGTGCTGACCAATGGACAGACACGCACGCGCAAGGTGATCGTTGAATAACAAAGAAGCATGTGCATTAATCGCTTTTTCTCACACCTGTCATTCGATGCCCGGACCCGCGAGGATCCGGGCTTTTTTTCGGCAAACAATTCCTATACCAAAGCCTCCATTCTCTCTTGTTGGGCTGGTCCATCATGTCCTCCTATAAATATAAGGAAGGGGGTTAATAGGGGGGTATGGGGGGCAATTGTCTGGACCAGGCGGGAGAGCAATTCTGAAAGAAGGAAATAGTCGGGGCTTTACGCTCCTCCCCGCCCCCCACAAAGGGGGCTGGGGCGAGCGTAGCCCCCAAAAGACTATTTCCATGAGAATTGCTCTCAATAAGGATATGGATATCCACCCAAAAACAAAGACCTGTAAGGGCGAAAGGTCTTTCGTGCCTTCAGCACTCCTTTCGATGGTTTCCAATATAAACGGGGATTATCATCCCCGCCTGTGCTCTCCCCAGCCTTTCAGGCTTCTGCTACTTGCTCCATTTTATGCTCTTCGAGCAGAAATCAAGGAGGAAATCAATTGTGGAAATAGAGGTTTATCCCTACAAAAGCTTGACCACGCTTTATTTCCTCTAAAGATTTCCTCAAAGATTTCTTGCGTTAGCAATAACTACATTATAAATGTGAGGTCCGGATGGCTTTTCTGGCTTCGCCTTTTTCTAGCTCCTAAGATAGGAGCTCTTTCTTACCTTTGCACCTGAATAAAGAATATCCAGGTGTAAAGAATAATGTTCTTTGAAAATTTGGATATACGATCATAATTTAGTAGCTTTGCTTTGAATTATGACCGTGGAGAATGAGAAAAGGAGCTTTTAGACAGGATTCATCCATGTCGAGATGAAAAATCAATTCCATT
>JAEEGK010011633.1_pt1 | contig 20073 bp, 16 predicted proteins | sample 8958771 | NCBI WGS metagenome assembly JAEEGK01 (sample SAMN16246547, study PRJNA631951) | gut metagenome | biome: gut microbiome; feature: rumen; material: SC-attached | host: Bos | place: Iran: Karaj | collected 2018-10
CCCGCAGGTAGCCGGGAATGTATTTTTTCTTACCTTCTTCCATCGCAAAGGAAAACAAAAATACGGAAAAAAACCGAGATTTCACCCCTTTTTGCGCGATTTCGCCCCAGATGCGCCCGCGTGCGCCCGTTTTCACCACTTTTATTTCATAAATCGGATTCGTCGGCCTACATTTGCATCCGATACTAAAACCTACTCAGACATGAAGATTATCGGTACCGGAAGCGCCCTGCCACGGAAGGTGGTCACCAACGCCGACCTGGAGGGCTTCCTGGACACGACCGACGAATGGATCGTGAGCCGGACGGGCATCCGTTCCCGCCACGTCATTTCCGACGAACGGCTGGAGGACCTGGGGCGCGACGCCGCCTTGAAGGCCCTGGCCGATGCCGGCAAGAAGCCGGAGGACATCGACCTCCTGCTCTGTTCCAATGTGGTCAACGAGTATATGACCCCGGGCCTGGGCTGCATCATCGCCGCGGCCATCGGCCTGCGCTGCCCCTGCATCGACATCAACTGCGCCTGTCCGGGCTTCATCTACGCCCTGGACATCGCCGATTCCTACTTCAAGGTGGGGAAGGTGAAGAACGTGCTCATCGTCTGCGCCGAGGAACCCACCCGGATGACCTCCTGGCAGGACCGCGCCACCTGCGTCCTGTTCGGGGACGGCGCCGGGGCCGTCGTCCTCTCGGAAGGGGAGGGCGTGCGGGCGGTCCGCATCGGCGCCCGGCCCGATCCGGACAAGATCTGGCAGTTCCGTCCGCTGGAACCCACGCCGTTCGTCACCAAGACCGAGTCCGGCGTCCCGCTGCAGATGCAGGGACGGGAAGTGTTCCGCTTCGCGGTCACCGCTTCCGTGGACGATATCCGGGCGGTCCTCGCGGAGGCCGGCCTGGGCGTCGAGGACGTCGACTATTACATGATCCATCAGGCGAACCTCCGCATCGTGGAGGGGATCCGGAACCGTCTCGGCGTTCCGGAGGAGAAGTTCCCGACCAATATCGCGGACCATGGGAATTCCTCGTCCGCTTCCTGCCCGATCCTGCTGGACGAGTGCAAGCGGAAGGGACTTTTCAAATCCGGGGACAAATTGATATTCAGCGCGTTCGGCGCCGGACTCCTGACGGCGGCCGCCCTCGTTGAGTGGTAATTGCGGAATATTTCGTATATTTGCAGTCTGTTGTACTGAAATTATGGAACCTAAGAGAGTAGTTATCACCGGCATGGGCATCATTTCCTCCGTGGGAAATGACCTCGAGACCTATTGGAAGAATCTCGTGGACGGTGTCTGCGGCATCGACTATGTCGAGGACTTCAAGGACATGCCCGTCACGATCGCCGGCAAAGTGAAGGATTTCGATCCGGAGCAATACGATATGGACAAGGCCTTTGTCCGCAAGCAGGACAAGTTCACCCAGTTCGCCATGGCGGCCGCCTGGCAGGCCATGCAGGCTTCCGGCCTGAAGACCGAAGGCGAGGAGATGAACATCGACCCGTTCCGCCTGGGCGTCTACGTGGGCTCCGGCATCGGCGGCTTCGAGATCCAGTACCGGGAGACGGCCAAGATGGTCGAGGACCCGACCGGCAAGTGGGTCTCCCCGCTGTTCATCCCGACGATGATCTCCAACATCGCGGCCGGCCACATCGCCATCAAGCACCAGGCCAAGGGCCCGTGCCTGGACATCGTCACCGCCTGCGCCACCTCTTCGCACTGCCTCGGCGAGGCGTTCCGCGCCGTCCGGCACGGCTACGCCGACGCCATCATCGCCGGCGGCTCCGAGCACGCCTCCATTCCGATCGGCGTGGCCGGTTTCGCCAATGCGAAGGCCCTTTCCCGCGCCACGGATCCCAAATACGCCTCCCTCCCGTTCAACGCGAACCGGCAGGGCTTCGTGATGGGCGACGGCGCCGCCGTCCTCATCCTCGAATCCCTGGACCACGCCCTCGCGCGCGGCGCGAAAATCTATGGCGAGATGGTGGGCTACGGCAACACCTGCGACGCCTACCACGCCACCGCCCCGCGTCCGGACGGCAGCACCCAGGCCCGGGCCATCCAGCTCGCCCTGGAGGAAGCCGGGTTCGACCCGGAGAAGGACAACCTTTACATCAACGCCCACGGCACGGGCACGCACCTGAACGACATCGCCGAAACCGTCGCCTACAAGGTGGCCCTCGGCGACTACGCCTACAAGGCCCATATCAGTTCCATCAAGTCCATGACCGGCCACATGTTCGGCGCCGCCGGCGCCGCGGAGGCCATCGCCACCATCATGGCCCTCCGGGACGGCGTCATCCCGCCGACCATCAACCTGGACTGCCCGGATCCGGAATGCGACCTGGACTACACGCCGAACGTCGCCGTGAAGAGCGACATCACCATCGGCATCTCCGATTCCCTCGGCTTCGGCGGACACGACGCCTGCGTCGCCTTCCGCAAGTACTCCGAATAAGATGAACAGAGAAGAAATCATGCAGCATATTCCCCACCGGGAACCCATGCTCCTCATCGACGAGGTGTGGCAGGACCCGGACGGGACCGGACACGGCAGGTACCGCATCCGGGAAGACGAGTTTTTCTGCCGGGGCCATTTCCCCGGAAACCCGATGGTTCCGGGCGTGATTCTCTGCGAGATCATGGCCCAGAGCTGCACCCGCCTCATGCTCGAGGTGCTGCCGGGCAACCTGGCCGTCTACCGCGGCATCGACGACGTGAAGTTCAAGAACACCGTCCGTCCGGGCGACCTGTGCGAAGTCACCTGCCACCTGGACGACACCAAGGCGGGCATCTTCCACTGCTCGGCCAAGCTGGAAGTGGACGGCAAGCTGTGCTGCCGCGGAAAGCTTACTTTCGCGGTGATTCCCGACCCGATGAAAGCGGCGGAAAAGTAGTTGAAAAAAAGAAGTGAACCGGTCCGGTTCACTTCTTTTTTTTGCGGTCCCGTTTCCGCGATTCGCGGATGCGGTAGGCGCTCTCGACCATCAGCTGGTCCTGGAAGCAGCCGCGCGCGGCGAGGAAGTCGCAGATGGCGGAGATGAGCGGGAAGATGGCGGTCCAGTGGAAAACGACGACATCCTTCGGCATCTGGAAATAGAAATACGCCAGCCAGCCCGTCATGCCGAGGGCGACGAGGCCCGAAAGGGTGGCGAGGCGCATCTGCAGGATGCGGACCTTGAACGTGACAAGCGCGAGGACGGTCATCGCGAACAGGATGCCCAGCAGGATGCCGAAATACGGCTTATGGAATCCGAGATAGGTCACATGATGCAGACCGTCAGGCGCCGTGACAGTAAGGGCGTCACTGAAGAACAGGATGAACAGGAGGGCGGTGGAGACCGCCAGATATAGGGTTTGGATCCGTTGCCACATAAGTCAATTATTTGTACAAATATAGGATAAATCGGCGGAAAAAACTATATTTGTCTTCCATCACATAATTGATCAGCCATGAGAATCCCTGAATCCGAACTCATCATCAACGGCGACGGCTCCGTGTTCCACATCCACCTGAAGCCGGAAGAACTGGCCGACAACGTCATCCTCGTCGGCGACCCCGGACGGGTCGACATGATCGGCGAACTGCTGGAGGACATCGAATTCCGGCACGCCTCCCGCGAGTTCGTCTCCATCACCGGCCGCCGGCACGGCAAGCGGATCACGGTCCTTTCCCATGGCATCGGCCCCGACAACATCGACATCGTGATGACCGAGCTGGACGCCCTGGCCAACGTCGATTTCGCCACCCGCGAAGTCAAGCCCGAGCACAAGGCCCTGAACATCCTGCGCATCGGCACTTCCGGCGCCCTGCACGCGGACATTCCCCTCGGCTCCTACATCCTCTCGCACTATTCCGTGGGCTTCGACGGCGTGATGAACTGGTACGCGCACCGCGACCAGGTCACCATCCCCGAGGTCGAGGAGGCCTTCAAGGCCCATATGAACTGGGAAAAGACCCTCCAGTCGCCCTATTTCGTGAAGGCGTCGGACAAGATCGTCGACCTGATGAAGGATGTCACCGTCCCGGGCGTCACGATCTCCGCGCCGGGCTTCTACGGCCCGCAGGGCCGCGTGGTCCGCATCCCGCTCGCGATGCCGGACATGCTGGAACGCATCGAGTCCTTCCGCTTCGAGGCGGGCGGCATGGAGCGGCGCATCACGAACTTCGAGATGGAAAGCGCCCCGCTGGCGGGTCTCTGCACGCTGCTCGGCCACAACGCCTGCACCGTGTGCTGCGCCATCGCGAACCGCTATCTGCAAAGCTCCAACCCGGACTACAAGCCGTTCATCCGCCGGCTCGCGGAGATCGCGGTGGACCGGATGGCCACGCTCTAGCGCCTAGCGGAGGATCAGTTCCTCCAGCTCCGCCGGCGTGTCCACCAGCGCGGTGGGCCGGAAGGCGGCGAGCTCTTCCCGTGAACGGAATCCCCAGGTGACGCCGACGGTATCGACCCCGGCGCCGATTCCGGTTTGCATGTCGACATTGGAATCGCCCACGTACAGGACCTCGTCCTTCGTGGCGCCGGCGGCCTGCCTGCACAGGTCCACGATACCCGGGTCCGGCTTGATGGGGAAGCCCTCCCGCTGGCCCAGGACGGTCACCCAGCCGAACTTCCCGAAGAAATGGCCGACGACGGTCTCCGCCCCTTCCTGATACTTGTTGGACGCCACGGCGATGCGGACGCCGCGGGCGGTGATGCGCTCCAGGAGTTCCGGGATGCCGGGGTAGGGATGCGTGCAGTCGCAGAGATGGACTCCATAATGGGCCAGGAACAGCTCCCGCATCCGGTCGATGGTTTCCGGCGTGTCGCAGCCTGCCGGGACGGCACCCTTGAACAGGTTCGTGATGCCGCGGCCCACCAGCTGATAATATTCGTCCCGCCGCCGTTCGGGGAACCCGAGGGCGCGCAGGGCATGGTTCGTGGCGTTCCCCAGGTCCTCGATCGTGTCGAGCAGGGTCCCGTCCAGGTCAAAAATCACTAATTTTTTCATATTGTACCGTTCTTTGGCACAAGGTGGCCGTACCTTTGCATCAGAAAACAAAACGGTACTGCCATGAGAAACACAGATTACAACATCGACGCCCTCGGTTCCTTCCTCTCCTCCGACGTTTCCTTCCAGGCCCTCAAGGACCTCATCGACGACCTCGGCCTCGAGGTGGAAGGCGTCACGGAGTTTTAAGGGTGACGGCGATGGACTCCTTGTCCGCCGACAGGCCCACCTTGACCTCCCGGACGTCCGCCAGCTCCTGCTTGGCGTGGGACACCTGGATGCGGTCGGTGATGATGAATTCGGCGACGGGATCCTCGATATACTTCGTGATGGCCCGCTTCAGCGGCCTGGCCCCGTAGGCGGGGTCGTAGCCCGCTTCGGCCACGAAGCGCTTCGCCGACGGGGTGACCGTGATCCGGTAACCCGACTCCAGCGCCCGCTTCTTCAGGCCCTTCAGCTCGATGTCGATGATGCGCTCGATATCCTCCCGGGACAGGGAATTGAAGTAGACCTGCTCGTCCACCCGGTTGATGAATTCCGGCGGGAACGCCTTCTTGACGGCCTTGGCGACCACATTCTTCCGGTTCGCCTCCACCTTTCTTCCGGCCGTCGCAAACCCGATTCCATTCCCATATTCCTCCACTTCGCGGCTGCCCACGTTGGAGGTCATGATGACGATGGTGTTCTTGAAGTCCACCACGCGTCCGTTGCTGTCCGTCAGCCGGCCCTCGTCCATCACCTGCAGGAGCAGGTTGAAGATGTCGGGATGGGCCTTCTCGATCTCGTCCAGCAGGACGACGCAGTAAGGCTTGCGGCGCACCCGCTCCGAGAGCTGGCCGCCCTCCTCGTAGCCCACGTAGCCCGGAGGCGCGCCGATGAGCCGGGAGACGGAGAACTTCTCCATGTATTCGCTCATGTCGATCCGGACCATGTTGTCCTCCGAATCGAACAGGTATTCGGCCAGGGACCGCGCCAGCTGGGTCTTGCCCACGCCGGTGGGGCCGAAGAACAGGAAGGTGCCGATGGGGCGGTGCGGGTCCTTGAGGCCCGCCCGGCCGCGCTGGATGGCCCGCACGACCGTGTCGATGGCCTCGTCCTGCCCGATGATCCGGGCCTGGAGGCGCTTCTTCATCTTGAGGATGCGGTTGCCCTCGGACTCGGCGACCTTGTTCACCGGGATGCCGGTCATCTTGGACACGACGGAGGCGATGTCCTCGGCGGTCACGGTGTCGGACCCGCCCTTCTTGCGGGCGAGGTTGAGCCGCACCATGGACCCGGCCTCGTCCAGCGCGTCGATGGCCTTGTCCGGCAGGGCCCGCTCGGTGAGGTACCGGTCGGTGAGCCGGACGGCGGCCTCCACGGCCTCGTCGGTGTAGGAAATGTGGTGGAACTCCTCGTAATGGGGTTTCAGGTGGCGGAGGATCTCGATGGACTCCGCGACGTCCGTGGGCTCCACGACGATCTTCTGGAAGCGGCGGTCCAGGGCGCCGTCCTTCTCCACGATCTTGGTGAACTCGTCCATCGTGGTCGCGCCCACGCACTGGAGTTCGCCGCGGGCGAGGGCCGGCTTGAGCATGTTCGCCGCGTCCAGGCTGCCCGACGCGCCGCCGGCGCCCACGATGGTGTGGAACTCGTCGATGAACAGGATCAGGTCGGGGTTCGACTGGGCTTCCTTGATGATGGCCTTGAGGCGCTTCTCGAAGTCGCCGCGGTATTTGGTGCCGGCCACCACCGAGGCGATGTCCAGCGACAGGATGCGTTTCTTCGCCAGGGCGGGGGAGATGTCCCCGGAGGCGATCCGGAGGGCGATGCCCTCCACGATGGCGGACTTGCCCACGCCCGGCTCGCCGATGAGCATCGGGTTGTTCTTCTTGCGCCGCCCGAGGATCTCGATCACGCGGGCGATCTCCATGTCACGCCCCACGACCGGGTCCAGCTTCCCTTCGCGGGCCGCCTTCGTGAGGTCGTAGCCGAATTCCTCGATGTCGATGCCGTTCTTCTTGGCGGTCTCGCCTTCTTCCGTCTCCTCCTCGCTGTCGCCTTCGGCGGGCTGCTGCTCCTGCTTCTGGACCTGCAGCAGGCCTTCGGTCTCCATGAAGGAGAGCATGCGGCCGTAATCCACCCCGCGGCTGCGGAGGAACGCCTGGCCGTAGCTGTCCGTGGTGCGGCACAGGGCGAGCAGGAGGTGGTGCGGGGCCGCCTCCGGGCTCTTCAGCCGGGTGGCCTCCATCACCGTGATGCTCAGCACGTTCTGCGCCTGGCGGGAGAAGTTGATGTGGTCGATCTCGGAGTAGGGGATGGTCTCGTTGGTGAAGATCCTGCCGTCGATGAAGGATTTCAGCTCGGCGGGTTCGATGCCGAGCCCCTGCAGCACCTGGAAGGCGGTGTTGTCCACGTGGCGGATGATCCCGAGGAAGAGGTGGTCCGGGCCGATGCCGTAGCTGCCGGTGCGCATCGCCTCTTCGCGGGCGTATTTGATGATGCCGTTGAGTTGGTCGGATATCTGTATCATAGGGAACAAAGTTAAGCAAAATCCCCGGTATCAACAATCGTGCGGAAAACCGCTTCCGGACATTTTGTCAGTCTTTGAAGAATCAAGAAAAAATGCTATATTTGCATGTTTATAGATAGGTTATAAAACATGGACAACAACGAAGAGAAGAATCCGGTGGAAGAGCCCCAGTCGACGGGGCTGATCCAGCCGGTGGAGATCGACCACGAGATGCGCACCGCGTACATCGACTATTCGATGTCCGTCATCGTGTCCCGCGCCCTTCCGGACGCCCGGGACGGCCTCAAGCCGGTGCAGCGCCGCGTGCTCTACGGTATGAACGAGATGGGTGTCAGATATAACGGCCAGACCAAGAAATCCGCCCGTATCGTGGGTGACGTCATGGGTAAGTACCACCCGCACGGCGACTCCAGCGTGTACGACGCGATGGTCCGTCTGGGCCAGTGGTGGAACCAGCGCTACCCGCTGGTGTGGGGCCAGGGCAACTTCGGTTCGATGGACGGCGACTCTCCGGCCGCCATGCGTTACACCGAGGCCAAGCTCGAGAAGATGTCCGAGGACGTCCTCGCCGACATGGACAAGGACACCGTCGACATGGACCTGAACTTCGACGACACCCTCCAGGAACCGTCGGTCCTTCCCACGAAGGCCCCGCTGCTCCTGCTGAACGGCGCGTCCGGCATCGCCGTCGGCATGGCCACGAACATGGCCCCGCACAACCTGGGCGAATGCTGCGACGCGATCTGCGCCTACATCGACAACCCCGAGATCACCACGGACGAACTGATGCAGTACATCAAGGGTCCCGACTTCCCGACCGGCGGCATCGTGATGGGCCGCAGCGGCATCCGGGAGGCCTATGAGACCGGCCGCGGCCGCGTCGTGGTGCGCTCCAAGACGGAAATCGAGGTGGACGACAAGGGCCACGAGACCATCGTCGTCACCGAGATCCCCTATATGGTGAACAAGCGCGAGATGATCGAGAAGATCGCGCAGATGGCCGACGACAAGAAGATCGAAGGCATTTCCTACATCAATGACGAAAGCTCCCGCGAGGGCATCCGCGTGGTGATCCGCCTCAAGCAGGGCGTGAACTCCGGCGTCGTGCTGAACACCCTGTTCAAGTACACCCCGCTCCAGTCGAGCTTCTCGTTCAACAACGTGGCCCTCGTCAAGGGCCGTCCGCGCACCCTCTCCCTCAAGGAGATCCTCCGCAGCTTCGTCGACTTCCGCCACGAGGTGGTGGTCCGCCGCACGAAGTTCGAGCTGGACAAGGCGAAGAAGCGCGCCCACATCCTGGAAGGCCTCCTCAAGGCGATGGACATCATCGACGAGATCGTCCACGTGATCCGCTACGAGGCCGCTTCGATCGACGAAGCCCGCCAGATCCTGATGGACCGCTGGGACTTCAGCGAGATCCAGGCCACCGAAATCGTGAACATGCGCCTGCGTCAGCTCGTCGGCCTGGAGCGCGAGAAGCTCCAGAACGAGTACGACGAACTGATGAAGTTCATCGAGCACTGCGAGGCGGTCCTCGCCAGCGTGGAGCTGCAGCTGGGCATCGTCAAGGACGAGACCCGCGAGCTCAAGGAGAAATACGGCGATCCCCGCCGCACCGAAATCACCCTCGCCGAGGATGAGTTCAACCCCGAGGACTTCTACTCCGACGAGGACCAGGTCATCACGATCTCCCACCTCGGCTACATCAAGCGCACCCCGCTCACCGAGTTCCGCACGCAGAACCGCGGCGGCGTGGGCATCAAGGCCAGCGCCACCCGCGACGCCGACTTCATCGAGCACATCTACATCGCGAACAACCACTCGACGCTCCTGCTCTTCACCCAGAAGGGCCGCTGCCACTGGCTCAAGGTCTATGAGATCCCGGAGGGCAACCGCGCCTCCAAGGGCCGCGCCATCCAGAACATCCTGATGATCGACCCGGACGACAAGGTCAAGGCCTACGTGAACGTCAAGACCCTCAAGGACGAGGAGTTCATCAACAACAACTACATCATGATGGTCACCCGCCAGGGCATCGTGAAGAAGACTTCCCTGGAAGCCTACTCCCGTCCGCGCACCAACGGCGTGAACGCCATCAACATCCGCGAGGACGACGAACTCCTCGAAGCCATCCTCACCAACGGCCGCTGCTTCATCATGATCGCGGCCCACGGCGGACGCTGCGTCCGCTTCGACGAACGGGAGGCCCGTCCGCTCGGCCGTACGTCCACCGGCGTCCGTGGCATCAATCTTGATGAAGGAGATTATGTGATCGGTGTCGTGTGCCAGGATCCGGAGGCTGAAGGCGCTGAGAACCGGCAGGTTCTCGTGGTTTCCGAGAACGGATTCGGCAAGCGCTCCGACCCGATGGAGTATCGCCAGACCGCCCGTGGCGCGAAGGGTGTGATGACCCTGAAGATCACGGAGAAGACCGGCGCCGTCGTGGCCATCAAGAACGTCACGGACGAGGATGACCTGATGATCATCAACCGGTCGGGCATGACGATCCGGATGCCGGTTTCCACGATCCGCGTGGCGGGACGCGCCACCCAGGGCGTGAAACTGGTGAGCATCCGCGAAGGAGACGCCATCGCCGCGGTGTCCGTTGTGGCGCACAGCGACGAAGAAGAGTCCCAGGCCGCCGAGAACCAGGAACTATCTCAGGCGCCTGAGGCGAACGAACAGAACAACAATTAATTATTAACCTTATAGCACCATGAAAAGAATTTTACTTGCCCTCGCGCTCGTTGCCTCCGTTCAGGTAGCCAACGCACAGATCAAGTCCGACGCCGACATCCAGAAGGCGATCGACAAGGCTGAAGCCACGGCCCTTGACGCCAAGAAAGGCGCCAAGCCCGCTCCGTGGGTGAAGCTCGGTGAGGCGTACGTGAAGGCTTATTCGAACCCGGCCGCGAATCTTTCCACGGGTATCGACAAGCAGACTTTCTCCCTGATGGCCGGTGAGAAGCCGTCCTCCGTCGAGACTGTCACCCTGGACGGTCAGACCTACGAGAAGCAGGTTCTCAGCCGCGCCAACGTCTATTTCAACCAGGCCGGCAACCTCGCCTTCTATGAGGTGACGAAGCCGTCCGTCGCCGGCGACCCGCTCGAGAAGGCCGTCAACGCTTACGCCAAGGCTTTCCAGCTCGGCGCCAAGGAAAAGGACGTGGACGCCGCCCTCCAGAACATCGTGGGCTTCTACTATCAGGACGCCATCACGGCTTACTCCCTCGGCGACCTGAACAAGGCCAGCGACCTCTTCGGTAAGGCTGCCTCCGCCTCGATGACTCCTCCGAGCTCCAAGATTGACACGAACGCCGTTTACAACACCGCTTTCACCGCTGCCAACGCCGGCAACTTCGCCCGTGCGAAGGAGTTCTACAACAAGTGCCTCGACCTCGGCTACGCCGCTGAAGGTTCCGTCTATGCCGCCCTTTCCAACTGCGCTCTCGCCGACAAGGACACCACCGCCGCGAAGCAGTTCCTGGCCGACGGCCTGAAGCTCTATCCGGACAACGCCAGCATCCTGACGAACCTCATCAATCTGTACATCCAGATGAAGGAGGATCCCAAGAAGATCGTCGAACTCCTGGACGAGGCCAAGGCCCAGATGCCCGACAACCCTTCCCTCTACTATGTGGAAGGCAACATCCTGACCGGCATCAAGGACTGGGACGGCGCCCTCGCCGCCTACCGCAAGGCTTCCGAGATCGACCCGAACTACGAATGGGGTTACTACGGTGAAGGCTCCCTCTGGCTCACCAAGCAGGCCGCCCTCGTGGACGAGGCCAACGCCCTCCCGGTGAACGCCTACAAGGAGTACGACGCCAAGATGGAGGAGATCAGCCAGGCCCTGAAGAACGCCGCCCCTGCTTTCGAAGCCTGCTACGCCAAGGCTACGAACGAGGACCTGAAGGCCGCCGCCGCCGACTTCCTCAAGCGTGTCTACTTCGCCCTTCGTAACGAAGGCGAAGAGTACAAGGCCGCTTATGAGAAGTACAACGCCATCGTCGGTGGTGAGTAATCGAAGAAAGAAATAGTTTGTTTTATGGGTAAAGATTGCAAGACCCTTGCAGTCTTTACCCAAAATTTTATGTGTTAATCTGATACAGGGACATTTGGATCGTCACTTATTCTTTGTAATCCAGTGAAAAAGTTCTTATTTCTTATTTCCGTTATCATCTCTTCTCTTCTTTCTTGTAACAAGGGGCCGCAGGATGTGAGAATGAATCCATCGCGGGTTTCTGTCGAGAAAGAAGGGGGAAGTGTGACCATAAATGCTCCTTTTGGAATCTACGAGATAGTTGTCCTGGATTCTGAGAAGAAGAAGGTCGACAGTTTTAATCTTGATGGTTATAAGAAGGAAGGGACCGAAACGGACGCGATGTTCAGATCCGGTTGGCTTGTCGTGTCTTTTGCGGATCGGGAAGAACAGCCGAGATCCGTTGAAGTATCCTTTGATTCAAATGATTCCAATGAGAAGAGAGTCGCATACTTGCGGTTTTTGGGACTCGATCAGTATGGGACTGTCTTCATAGAGCAGGAGTAGTTCTATTGTTGAATGAAGCGCTTGCTTACCATATCCTTATGCTGCGTGGTTGCTTTTATGGCGGCCGCGCAGCATTTGCCTGAACGGTCGGGGGGCGTCCGCATGGAGTCGATCATGCCCATGCGGTTCGATTACCTGAAAGCCCGTCCGGACACGGTGTCCCTGTTCATCGTCGGGGACATCATGAGCCACCGGGCCGTGTCCAAGAGCGCGGAGGAGCATGGCTATGCCAGTTTCTTCAAGCATATCGCGGACCGGATCGAAGGAGCGGACCTCGCCATCGGCAATATGGAATTTCCCCTGGCCGGAAAGCCTTACACGGGCTATCCGGCCTTTTCGGGTCCCGACGAGTACGCGCAGTACCTGTCCGACATCGGCTTCGACGTCTTCCTGACGGCGAACAACCATATCCTGGACAAGGGGACTGCCGGCCTGCAGCGGACCATCGACGTGCTGGACCATAAGGGACTGATTTACACGGGCGTAGCCCGGAACGAGAAGGCGGACACCCTCTTGAATCCGCTGATGCTCCATGTCCGGGGCCTTCGCATCGCCATCATCAATTTCACCTACGGGACGAACACCGGTCCCTGGGACAAGTGGCCCAAGGTCAACTACATGCGGAAGGCGGAGATCCTGCCCATGCTGGAGCGGGCCCGGGAGGCCGACCTGGTGCTGGTTTTTCCGCACTGGGGCATCGAATACAAACTCCACCATGACAAAAACCAGGAGGAAATGGCCCGCTGGCTGGTGGAGAACGGAGCCGACGTGGTGGTCGGTGCCCATCCGCACGTCATCCAGGACGTCCAGTACATCGGGGATGCGCCCGTCGTCTATTCCCTGGGGAACGCCCTGTCCAACCAAAATGACCTGAATTCCCGCCTGGAGCTCGCTCTGACGCTCCGGGTGGTCCTGGAGGAAGACAAGGCTCCGCGCCTGCTCGAACCCTCCTTCGAATACCTCTGGTGCACCAAGCCCGGGATGCTGGAGGATTCCTATTCCGCCGTCCCCGTCACCCTGCCGGAAACGCTGTGGCGGGACAAGGCAGATTACAAGAACATGCAATCCACCTATCGGTACATCTATGAAGAAAACCATTACCCTGGAAGCGGTCGACCCCATTGAACTGTACGGCGTCGGCAATAAGATACTCACCGAGTTCTGCTCCTATTTCCCGCACCTGAAAGTGGTGGCGCGGGGGCATGAACTCATCCTGGAAGGCCGCGAGAGCGACATCGAAGAGTTCCAGGTCCGCTTCGGGGAGCTGGTGGAACGACGGCACCGGAAGATGAACCTGACGGTGTACGACGTGGAAGACATCTTCGACGGCACCTCCTCGCCGGACAAGTTCCGTCTCACCGGCGACGCCATCATCGTCCACGGGACGGACGGAAAGCCCATCCGCGCCCGCAACAAGACGCAGGAAGAACTCGTGAAGGCCTATTTCGACAACGACCTCGTGTTCGCCGTCGGCCCGGCCGGAACGGGTAAGACTTATATCGCCATCGCCCTGGCTGTCAGGGCGTTGAAGAACCGGGAAATCAAGCGGATCATCCTCACGCGTCCCGCCGTGGAGGCGGGGGAGCGCCTGGGCTTCCTGCCCGGCGACCTCAAGGACAAGCTGGATCCGTATCTCCAGCCCCTTTACGATGCGCTGGAGGACATGATTCCTTCCCGTAAACTGCAGGAATTCATGGCCGACGGAACCATCCAGATCGCGCCGCTGGCCTATATGCGCGGCCGGACCCTGGACCGTGCCTGCGTGATCCTGGACGAAGCGCAGAACACAAGCCTCGGCCAGCTGAAGATGTTCCTGACCCGAATGGGCTCGAACGCGAAGTTCATCGTCACGGGCGACGCCACGCAGGTGGACCTGCCCCGGCGCTCGGATTCCGGCCTCCTGACCGGAATGCATCTCCTCCGCGGGCTCAAGGGCGTCGCGATGATCACCTTCCGGAACGAGGACATCGTCCGGCATCCGCTGGTGGTCAAGATCGTGAAAGCCTTCGACGAAGTCGAAAACCCGGCCGGGAATTTTGAAGGCGAGTGAAAAACCATTACCTTTGTGAATTAAGGTAAACCGAATTAGTTATGAAACGGTCTGTCATCCTTTCCCTGGCGATTGCGGCCCTTGTCCTGAGCGGCTGCGATTTCCTTCGCGCCATTGCCGGAAGGCCTACCTCGGAGGAACTCGCCGTAAAGCAGTCGAACATCGAGCGTGCCAAGGAGGCCGCCCGCTACCAGGCCCGCATCGACTCCCTGGAGCGGGTGCGGGTCCGCCTGGCCGATTCCCTGGCCGCCCTGGATGCGCATCTGCTGGATTCCCTGGCACAGACGAAGGGCACCATCCTCAATCCTACGAAGATGGGCGGACTGTACACGACAAAGCTCGAATCCCGCTATTACATCGTCGTCGGAGCATTCCGGACGCGCTCCTATGCCGAGCGCAAGCTCAACGAATGCAACAAGGCCGGCTATACGGCCACCATCATCAGTTTCCGGAACGGCCTCCTGGCCGTGGCCGTCTGTCCTTCCGACAGCCTGAATGAATCGCTCAAGGTCCTGCGCGAACTGCGCGGGAACGGAATTTGCCCTCAGGACGGGTGGATTTTAGTAAACGAATGACGGTTATGGGAAAGCGATTCCTCCTGGCAGCGGCCTGCCTGCTTGTTACGACGGCCTTGTCGGCCCAGTTCCGGACCGGTTCCGGGACCTTTGACGACCTCTATGACTCCGAGACGGTCCATGCTTTCAAAGAGCACGTCTCCTATCTTTCTTCCGCCGCGTTGGAAGGCCGCAAGGCCGGTTCCGAGGGCGAGAAGGACGCGGCTGAATATGTGGCCCGCGCCCTGGAAAAGGTGGGAGTGGACCTCGTTTCCCCGGTGACGGGCCAGGAGTTCAGCATCGCCCGCGAAGGGGCGGACACCCTCACCTCCCGCAATGTCGTAGGATTCATCCCCGGATGGGACAAGTCCTTGAATGACAGCTATATCGTTATCGGCGCCCGCCTGGACAACCTGGGCATGGACACTTACCTTCTGAACGGCGAACCTACGTCCCGCATCTATTACGGAGCGAACGGCAACGCCTCCGGCCTCGCGATGCTGCTGGAACTGGCTTCACGGCTCTCGACGAACCGTGTCCTGCTGCGCCGCAATGTCCTGATCGTGGCCTTTGGCGCCTCCCAGGAAACCCTCGCCGGTTCCTGGTATTTCCTGAACCGCTCGTTCTCTGACGTCGCGCACATCGACGCCATGGTGAACCTGGACATGCTGGGCACCCTCGAGCGCGGTTTTTATGCCTTTACCTCCTCCAACGAGGACCTGGACCGCGGCGTCCGCGCCCTGCAGGGCGAGCTCCTTCCGGTTCAGGCGCAGCTTACGACGGAAGAGCCTTACCCCTCCGACCATCAGGCTTTCTACGACAAGGAAATCCCGTCCATTCTTTTCACGACGGGACGCTATCCCGAGCACGGCACCGGCCGCGACACTTTTGACATCGTGGACTTCGAAGGCATGGAGCGGGAACTCGAATACATCTACACCTATACGGTCGCCCTTTGCAACGGCGTCCGCCCGCTGTTCCGGCAGGACAGCGGAAAGGCTCCGGCCCCGGTGGATGGTGCCGTTTCCTGGAACGATGTCGATGTCAAGCCGATCTTCCTCACCTCCAACGACCCTACCTTCTTCCTCGACAAGTGGGTGTACCAGTACCTGAAGTATCCCAAGTATGCCGTCGAGAATGGCATCCAGGGACGGGTTTTCGTGGATTTCGTGATCGATGAAGACGGCAACGTGAAGGATGTCAAGGTCTCCCGCAGCGTCCATACGGCGCTGGACGAGGAGGCGGTCCGGGTGGTTTCGGCTTCGCCCAAGTGGAAGCCGGGACGTCACCGCGGCAAGAAGGTGAAGGTGGCCATGACCATCCCGGTGGATTTCCGCCTGGAAAAGGGAACGAAGGGTACCTTCGGTATTAACGGAAAGAGAATCAAATAATTAACTATGGAATATAATTTTATCGAGATTGAAAAGAAGTGGCAGGACTGGTGGGCTGAGCACAAGACGTACCAGGCTCAGCCCGACAGCGCCAAACCGAAATATTACGTCCTGGACATGTTCCCGTACCCCTCGGGCGCGGGCCTGCATGTAGGACATCCGCTGGGATACATCGCCAGTGACATCTTTTCCCGTTACAAGCGCCTGAAGGGCTTCAACGTCCTGCACCCGATGGGTTACGACGCCTTCGGCCTTCCGGCAGAGCAGTACGCCATCCAGACCGGCCAGCATCCGGAGAAGACCACGCACGACAACGTGGCCCGCTACCGCAGCCAGCTGGACCGCATCGGTTTCTCCTTCGACTGGGACCGCGAGTTCCGCACCTGCGACCCGGATTATTACAAGTGGACCCAGTGGGCCTTCCTGAAGATGTTCGGCAGCTGGTATGACAACCGCCTCCAGAAAGCGCGTCCGATCGAGGAACTCGTCGCCGCTTTCGAAAAGGACGGTTCCATCGCGGTGGATGCCGCCAACAACGACGCCCCCGTCTTCACGGCCGAGCAGTGGAAAGCCTTCAGCGATAAGGAGAAGTCCGATGTCCTGATGCACTACCGCATCGCCTATCAGGGCGAATCCACCGTGAACTGGTGCCCTGCCCTCGGTACCGTCCTCGCCAATGACGAGGTCAAGGACGGCTACTCCGAGCGCGGCGGTTTCCCGGTGTTCCAGAAGAAGATGACCCAGTGGCAGCTCCGCGTGTCGGCCTATGCCGGACGCCTGCTGGACTCCCTGGACCGCCTGGACTGGACGGATTCCCTGAAGGAGATGCAGCGCAACTGGATCGGCAAGTCCCAGGGTGCCGAGATGGTGTTCAAGATGGAGTGCGACGGCGTCTCCCACGACGTGACCATCTTCACCACCCGGGCCGACACCGTCTTCGGCGTGACCTTCATGGTCCTGGCGCCGGAGAGCGAGTGGGTGTCGAAACTGACCTCCGCCTCCCAGAAAGAGGCCGTGGAGGCCTATCTGGAGAAGGTCAAGAAGAAGACGGAGCGCGAGCGCATCGCCGGCAAGGCGGTGACGGGCGTGTTCTCCGGTTCCTATGCCACGAACCCCCTCACCGGCGAGACAGTGCCGGTGTGGATCGCCGAATATGTCCTGGCCGGCTACGGCACGGGCGCCATCATGGCCGTTCCTGCCCATGACAGCCGCGACTACGCTTTCGCAAAGAAGTTCGACCTCCCCATCGTCCCGCTCATCGAGGGTGCCGATGTCTCCGAGGAGAGCTTCGATGCCAAGGAAGGCATCATGATGAACAGCGGTTTCCTGAACGGCATGTCCGTGAAGGAGGCCATCCCGGCCGCCATCGACTATGTCGAATCCCACGGCCTGGGCCGCCGGAAGGTGAATTTCCGTCTCCGCGACGCCATCTTCTCCCGCCAGCGGTACTGGGGCGAGCCGTTCCCGATCTACTTCAAGGACGGCATCGCGACCCCGATTCCCTTCGACAAGCTCCCGCTGACCCTGCCGGAGATCGATGAATACAAGCCGACCGAGGCCGGCGAGCCGCCGCTCGCCCGTGCGAAGGACTGGACCTACGACGGCTATCCGCTGGAAACCAGCACGATGCCGGGCTTCGCGGGCTCCAGCGCCTACTACCTGCGCTACATGGATCCGCACAACGACCAGGCGCTCGTCTCCCGGGAGGCCGATGAGTACTGGCGCAACGTGGACCTGTATGTCGGCGGTACCGAGCATGCGACGGGCCACCTGATTTACAGCCGTTTCTGGAACAAGTTCCTGTATGACCTGGGCTATGTCTGCGAGGACGAGCCGTTCAAGAAGCTCATCAACCAGGGCATGATCCAGGGCCGCTCCAACTTCGTGTACCGCATCGTGAACACGAACACCTTCGTCTCCTGCGGCCTCAAGGACCAGTATGAGACGACGGAGATCCATGTGGACATCAACATCGTCCGCAACGACCGCCTGGACATCGAGGCCTTCAAGGCCTGGCGTCCGGAGTTCGCCACCGCCGAGTTCATCCTCGAGAACGGCGAATATGTGTGCGGATGGGCGGTTGAGAAGATGTCCAAGTCCATGTACAACGTCGTGAATCCCGACCAGGTGTGCGACACCTACGGCGCCGACACCCTGCGTCTGTACGAGATGTTCCTCGGTCCCGTGGAGCAGTCCAAGCCCTGGGACACCAAGGGCATCGACGGCGTGAACCGCTTCCTCAAGAAGATCTGGCGCCTGTTCTGGGACCGCGACAATTGGCTGGTCACCGACGAGAAGCCTACGGCCGACGAACTCAAGGCCCTGCACAAGCTCATCGGCAAGGAACAGGAGGACATCGAGCATTTCTCCTACAACACCACCGTATCGGCCTTCATGATCGCCTTGAACGACCTGCAGGGCTGTTCCAAGCGCGCCATCCTGGAGCCGATCCTCATCCTGCTGTCCCCGTTCGCCCCGCACATCGCGGAGGAACTCTGGCACCAGCTCGGCCATGAGGACTCCATCGCTTACGCCGCCTTCCCGGAGTATCACGAGGAGTACACGGTGGAAAACACCGTCAAGTACCCGGTCTCCTTCAACGGAAAGACCCGTTTCTTCGTCGATGTCCCCGCCACCCTGGCTCCGGCCGAGGTGGAGGCGATCGTCCGTGCCCATGAGAACACGGCCAAGTATGTCGGCGAGATGTCCATCGCCAAGGTGATCGTCGTCCCGGGCCGTATCGTGAACGTCGTGCTTAAGAAATAACTGCTATGGCAAGGAGTAAGGTTCTGGCCTGTATCTATGACTATTTCGTCATCACCCTGGGCGTCGTGCTCTTCGTGATGGCGTGGCAGTGTTTCCTCCTTCCCAACAACATGATCGACGGCGGACTCACCGGTGCGTCCGCCCTCCTCTCCATGGTCACCGGGGTCTCCGTGGACATCTGGTACTTCGGCATCAATGTGCTCCTCCTCGTGCTCGCCTGGTTCGTCCTCGGGCGGGGGTTCGGCCTCAAGACCATTTATGCCATCGTGCTGTCCACCATTTTGTTCCGTGTCCTGGGAAGCGAGAGCATGTCCTGGCTCTGGTCCGTGGAAGGGAACGTGCTGCATGTCAAGGAAGCGATCCTGGTACCGGTCATCGGCGGTCTCATGGAGGCCGTCGGACTGGCCATGATCATCATGCGGGGCGGTTCCACGGGCGGTACGGATATCCTGGCCCTCATGGTCAACAAGTTCTGGCCCATCACCGTCGGCCGCTTCTACCTGTATGCCGACTTCGTGGTGATCACCCTGCTGATCCTGGTTCCGGGGCACTGCTTCACGGACGTGGTGTACGGTTACGTCACCATGGGCGTCTGCGCTTTCGTGCTGGACCTGATCATCCTGGGCAAGGATTCCACCGTGCAGGTCATCATATTCTCGGACAAGATCGACGAGATCGCGGATTACATCACCAAGACCATGGAGCGCGGCGTCACCGCCCTCCGGGCCGTCGGCTGGTACACGCAGACGGACCGCCTGGTGCTGATGGTCATGATCCGCCGGACGGAACTGTCGGACCTCGTCAAATCCATCAAGGATGTCGATTCCAAGGCCTTCGTGACGGTGGTTCCCGCGAACAACGTCTACGGAGAAGGCTTCGACGAAATGAAGGTGGGTCTCCCGCGCAAAAAGAAAAACCAGTAAAGTATGCCAGTACTTCAAAAGTCCGTATGGACACGGGTCAAAGAATGGGCGCTTGTCACCCTCGGCATCCTGATCTATGTGACGGGATGGGCCCTCTTCCTGATGCCCAACAACCTGGTGGGCGGAGGAATCTCCGGTATCGCCTCCATGGTCCAGTATGCGACCGGCGGAACCATCCAGATGGGTTATACCTATTTCGTGCTCAACGCCATCCTCATCGTCGCCGCCGTCTTCGTGATCGGCATGGGCTTCGGTGCGAAGACCATTTTCGCCATCATCCTGGCCTCCCTCGGCCTGCGGTTCCTCCCCGGGCTGATCCCGCCTGAGATCATCCAGACGCT
>JAEEGK010011634.1_pt1 | contig 20072 bp, 12 predicted proteins | sample 8958771 | NCBI WGS metagenome assembly JAEEGK01 (sample SAMN16246547, study PRJNA631951) | gut metagenome | biome: gut microbiome; feature: rumen; material: SC-attached | host: Bos | place: Iran: Karaj | collected 2018-10
CGCCTAGGGCCAACATGTCGAATGTCTATTTCTTCAAGAATGCCAAGAGCGGACTTTATCTGCAGGCCGTTGGGAAGAATGTGGTTCAGAATAAGCGAGTGTCGTCTGCAAGTTCGATACCGCAGTCTGATTTCATTTGGCAGATTGTAGAAGCGGGGCAGGACTCCTCTTCAAAGGATGGGCCGGTGTCTATTGCCAAACGAAGAATTCCTGATAAGATTTCGGATGTTTCTGTGCCAGAGCGCTTGTTTGACGCTCTAGGACGTGCTGCCGGCAAGATTCGCCGTGGCGTGACGTCGAGAATCCTGAAAAGCAACTAGAATGGCCGCTACGGCTAAATTCTCCAACTTCTTTTTCTACATTTACGGCTCATGGTTCAACCGCGGGTTCTGCCTCGCGATTCTAAAGGATATTTATGAAAGTTGCTGAAAAAACAGTCGTCCAGATGCACTACACCCTGAAGTCCGACGAAGGTGCCGTTATCGATTCTTCCGAGGGCCGTGAACCGCTCCAGTACATCCAGGGCATGCACATGATCGTTGCCGGTCTTGAAAAGGCGATGGTCGGTCATGAAGTGGGCGACAAGTTTGATGTCGTCGTCATTCCGTCTGAAGGTTACGGTGAATACGACGAAAAAATGACACAAGAAGTTCCGCTGAACGTTTTCCAGGGTGTTGATAAAGTCGAAGCCGGCATGACGTTTTATGCCCAGACTCCGGCGGGTCCGATGCCCATTCGCATCAAGTCCGTTGGCGAAAAGACTGCCGTTATCGATGCTAACCACGAACTTGCTGGCAAGAACCTCAACTTTGCCATCGAAGTCGTTGATGTGCGCGAAGCGACCGAAGATGACCTCAAGCCGTTCGAACACCACTGCTGCTGCGGTGGTCACGATGGCGAAGACCACGAATGCGAGTGCGGCGGCAACAAGGAAAACTGTGACGGCAATGGCGGCTGCGGTTGCGAACACCACGCCGAACACCACGGCAAGTAGTTTGCATTAACTTCGAACTGCCCAAAAAAATGTAAAAATGACTAGGACTTTTGTACGTCCTAGTTTTTTTTATATAATTTAGGTTGAGGAGTGTGGAAAAATTCACTAGAGGATGCATATATGCGTTTTGCCCAAATTTTATCCTTGGCTGTGGTGCCAATGTTTCTTCTCGCTTGTGGCGATGATAATTCGGGATTTCCTTCCAATCCCGATCAACCTCAAAATCCGAATGATCCGCCGAAGGATTCGATTCCCCCAAATATTCCGGATAGCTTGTTGAAACCGATTACCAGGGATTTTTCCTCGATTTGGCAAGGCGAAGGCTCTGCAGCAAATCCATACCAGATTTCGAATGAAGAGGAACTGAAAAAGCTCGCCTTCTACGTGAACGATTCCTCGATGGCTTTTAGGGACAAGTTCTTTAAGCAGACGGCTGACATTGCGCTTACTGGGGCGTGGAAACCGATTGGTATTTTTGGCAAGAACGCTCTTGGATACGGGAACCGCCCCTTTAGCGGAACTTTTGATGGTAACTCCAAGACGATTTCCGGTGTTACCATTACCGATACGGCTAGCTATAGCGGTTTGTTCGGTTTGACCCGTGGTGCAAGTTTCAAGAACGTGATCGTGAAGAATTCCAAAATGACGGTAGGTGCTATTGCTGGTGCGCTTGCTGGCTTGATGGATTCGACCAACGTTGAAAATTGCACTGTTGAAGGTGTTGAAATCAAAGGTTCTGACCGCGTTGGCGGCTTGGTCGGTGAAGCAAAGTACGTTACCGTGACCAATGTTGCTGTGGCTGGGGCTGTAAGTGGCACTAACAATGTTGGTGGAATTTTGGGTAGCGTGCAAAATGGAACGCTCGCGAATTTGACAAATTCCGCTTCAGTGTCTGGAAAATCGACTGTTGGCGGTGTTGTCGGCGATTTGGCAAGCGTTGCTGATGAAAGTGTCATTACTGCTGCGTTCAACTACGGTGCTGTGACGGGAACAAAGGATGTTGGCGGTGTTGTCGCAAAAATGTCAACGACTAAGATGACTCAGTCGGGCAACAACGGAGCGGTGACTGCAAGTGAAAGCCAGATGGGTGCTGTTGGCGGTGTCGCTGCCGTGGTATCGAACAAGTCCAGCGTCGATCAAGTCTTCAATGCGGGGACGGTGACAGCGACGAAAGTTCAGGTGGCGGGCGGTGTCTTTGGCAGCATGAAGAACATTCCAGCAACCAACGTGTTTAACATTGGTGAAGTTACAGGCGATGCTGCCACGTTCAAGGGTGGACTCGTCGGAATTGCCGATGGTTCTTCTAATCTGAGTTTTGCTTACAACGCGGGCAAAGTTCCCGATGACAATAAGGCTGGAACTGTTGCTGGTCGAGTGACTTCTACTGCGACGATAAGCAATGTTTATTTTGACAAAACTGTTGGTGGCTCTAGTCTTGTGATTGCAGAAACGATGAGTTCGGAACTTCCGACGGGTTTTGCCACCGAAGAAATGAAGGCTGCAACATTTGTGGCTACATTGAATGGCTCTGGTGCTGCTTGGGCTATCGATCCGGCTAAGTTTGGCGGTTATCCGTCCTTTAGCTGGGCAAAGTAATTTCTACATTTAGAACATGGCAAAAAAGAAAAAATTTTGGAAGTCGCCTTCTGCTGAGGCGGCTTTTCGTGGTAAAGAAGACCGTCTTCGCAAGACTCTTTGCGAAATTGTGAACGGACAAAGCCGTTTGTTGCACCGCCCGGACGAACTGTACGAGGCGATTGCGAACGGTCTTGACGATATTGAAAAAATCAAGGATGTGAAGCTCCAGCTTGAACTTTTGGCTTGGACGCTGCGTACCGATTTCTTGGCGTTCAAGGCTGAAGATGACGAGATGGATTCGTGGAACGACTTGTTCTACGATGCCGGAACGTTCTTTGTCGAAGTCGCGAAGACTTATGACGACAAGGATTACATTGCCGACTTGATTCACGATTTGGCGGTGCGCCATGTGGGCGGGGAAGGCCGTTCGGTCGTGTTCCTCTCGATTGAAGATGTGATGCCGGTGGAACGCGCCAAGGCTTTGATTGAAGAACTCTTGGGCGTGATTGACGCAACGGAATTGGAAAACCGCGAAGACGTTCTCGATGCGATTTGCGACATGGCCGATGCCATCAAGGATACCGAAAACTTTGCGAAGGCTTCGCTCTACAAGGATCCGGACAAGAGCAACGCAACGCTGATTGACATTGCCAACTCTTACTTTGTCGCAGGTGATATTCCGATGGCGAAGCAGTGGCTCGGTGACGTGAAAGATCCGGGTGCCGAAGACGAAGAAGCGTTCCTCGACTTGCAGGCCGCTATTGCCGACCGCGAAGGCCGCAAGGCGGATTGCCTCAAGTATGCGACGCGTTTGTACGAATGCTTCCCGAAGGTCATGAACCTTTCGAGACTCTGCATGCTCAAGGATGATGCTAGCGTCGATAAGCTTTTGTTTGACCACATCAGGTATCGCGATAGCGGCACATGCGACACGAGCTTGATGATGCTTCTTGCAAACCTCAAGAAGTTCGAGTTGCTCGAAAGTTACGTCAACCACTACGAACGCGACTTGCCGGGCCTTGATGCGTCTGAGCTGAATGCGATTTCGGATGAAGTGGAACGCGCCGGTAACGCTGCGCTTGCGAAGCACATTCGCGAATGGACCGTCGAGGAACCCGAAGACGCCGAACCCCTCGACGACCGCGAATAACCAAAAACTGTTTTCAACGCTTACCTCATTCATACGTCATTCTGAGGCGAAGCCGAAGACAACTCTGAAGGCGAGTGTTGCGACCATGCGTGCATGGGCATAACTGAGCCAAGGAGTTGGGACGTTTGTCCAATCCAGTGATGTCTTGTATAGCAATGGCAAGATTTTACTGGATCCTTCCACTTTCAGTGTCAGGATGACGGTGATGTTTTTCTATCTTTGCACCCATGAAAGTCCTTTTATACGATACAACGCTCCGTGACGGTAACCAAGACCGTAAAATAAGTCTCTCCTTAGCTGATAAAGTCCAAATTGCTCGAATTTTGGACCACTTTGGATTTGACTATATTGAAGGCGGCTGGCCGAACCCGAGCAATCCGACCGATGAGGAATTTTTTAAGCTTATCAAGGATGTTAAGTTAAAGCACGCCAAGATTGCCGCTTTTGGTTCTACGCGCCGTCCGGGAATTTTGCCCGAGAACGACCCGCTTTTGCAGGCGCTCATCAAGTCCGGCGCCCCGGTCAAGACGATTTTTGGTAAGAGCTGGGATTTGCATGTGACGGACGTTATCCGCACGACGCTCACGGAAAATCTCGACATGATTGAATCTTCGGTCGCGTACCTCAAGGAAAATTCCGAAGAAGTTATTTACGATGCCGAACATTTCTTTGATGGTTACAAGGCGAACCCGGAATATGCCATCGAAACGCTCCGCGCTGCAGAAAAAGGCGAAGCCGATTGCATCGTACTTTGCGATACGAACGGCGGAACGATGCCGTGGGAAATTGAAAAGATTCTTGCGGATGTGAAAAAGCACATTTCTACACCGCTTGGTATTCATGTACACAACGATAGCGGGCTCGCGGTCGCGAATTCGCTTTACGCCGTGAAGGCGGGTTGCGTGATGGTGCAGGGCGTGGTGAATGGTTACGGCGAACGTTGCGGGAATGCGAACCTGACGACGATTGCCGCCGATTTGAAGTTCAAGATGAATCGTGATTTTGCCGCGGCAAGAAAGCTTTCTCACTTGCGCCAGTTGAGCAGCAACATCGACCAGATTGTGAATTTGCCGAGTGACGTGCATGCTCCGTATGTGGGTGATGCCGCGTTTGCCCATAAGGGTGGTGCTCACATTGATGGCGTCATGAAGGTTTCCCGCAGTTTTGAACATATCGATCCGCATACCGTGGGCAATGACCGCGTGTTCGTGACGAGCGACCAGGCGGGCGGTTCTCTCGTTGTTGAAAAGCTCAAGGCGATTAAGCCGGGCATCGACAAGAAGGATCCGCTAGTCGCAAGCCTCCTCAAGGAAATTAAGGAACGCGAAAATGCGGGCTGGCATTTTGATAGCGCCGAAGCGAGCTTTAAATTGCTCGTTTACCGCCACTTGGGAATGGTCAAGGAACCGTTCAAGGTGCTCAACTACCGCGTGATTGAAGACAAGACGCCGCAGGGTGTTTCCGTGTCGCAGGCAACGGTCAAGCTCCAGGTGGGCGACCAGATTAGCCACCAGGTCAGCGAAGGCGATGGTCCGGTGAACGCTCTCGATGCCGCTCTCCGCAAGGCTCTTTTGCCGTTCTTCCCGAATATGGCGAAGGTGCGCTTGGACGATTTCAAGGTGCGCGTACTCGGTTCTAACGTGGCGTCCGATGCGACGGTTCGCGTGTGGACAACGTTTGGCGACGAACACGGTTACTGGAACATGGTTGGTGTTTCGAGCAACATTATCGAGGCTAGCTGGACTGCTTTTGTCGATGGTCTTACATACAAGATTCTCATGGATGAAAAAGTCATTGCGAATGCCTACAAGCATATTGACGTGAAGTCGGCTGCGGTTCAGACTAAGAATGATGTTCCGACCGCTTCCAAAATAAAAAAGCTTACCAAGCGGCAAGTAAAACGTGCTGCGGGAGTTTAATTTTTTAACCACTGCATTGATATATGAAAATCGTAAAAGTTACTCCAAAGTCTCAAGAGATTGAAAGAATTTGTGGTCGTGAAGTTGCCCCGAGTAAGGAAATTCACGACAAGGTCATGGACATTCTCGCCGACATCAAGAACGGCGGTTATGCCAAGGCTGTCGAATACGCCCAGAAGTTCGATGGTCTCAAAGGCAAGAACCTTCGCGTGTCCGAAGCCGAAATCAAGAAGTCTGCCGCCAAGTGCCCGCCGGAAATGCAGCGCGCGCTCAAGCAGGCTATCAAGAACGTTCGCGATTTCCACGTGAACCAGATGGAAGATTCCTGGCTCATGGAAGGGAAGGACGGCGTGGTTCTCGGTCAGCGTATTCGCCCGATGAAGCGCGTGGGCCTTTACGTTCCAGGTGGTGCGGGCATTTATCCGAGCACGGTCATTATGAATGCGGTTCCGGCCATTGTCGCAGGCGTCAAGGACATCGTCGTCGTGACTCCGATCAAGGGCGAAATCAACCGCGCGGTCGCTTTTGTGCTTTGCGAACTCGGTATTACCGAAGTCTATCACATCGGTGGCGCTCAGGCTATCGGCATGCTCGCTTACGGTGCCAAGGATGGCAAGGGCAAGGTCGTCGTGGAACGCGTCGATAAGATTGTGGGACCGGGTAACGTCTTTGCTGCAGTCGCGAAGAAGGAAGTCTTTGGCATTGTCGATATCGACATGGTGGCAGGCCCGTCCGAAGTGCTCGTGCTTGCAGACAACACCTGCGACCCGGACTTTGTCGCTGCAGACCTTTTGAGCCAGGCGGAACACGGTTCCGGCTTTGAAGCTGCCATCTGCATTACGGACAACATGGAAACCGCGCAGATGATTAGCGAATGCGTCGATATCCAGGTCGAAAACTCCCCGAAGAAGGAACTTTTGACGAAGGTGCTCGACAACTTCGGTCGTATCCTTGTGGTGAAGGATTGGTTCGACGGTGTGGCGATTGCAAACGCCATTGCTCCGGAACACATGGAAATCATGACGGACGAAGCCGAATCTATGGCTGCCCAGATTGAAAATGCGGGTGCCGTGTTTATCGGTCCGTGGTCTTCTGAACCGGTGGGCGACTACTTTGCAGGCCCCAACCACGTTCTCCCCACGAACGGCACGGGTCGCTTCTTCAGCCCGCTCGGCGTCTATGACTTCCTCAAGCGCATGAGCATCATCAAGTACTCTGAAAAGGCTATCAAGAAGAACGCAAAGGCGATTGCTGTCGTGGCTAATGAAGAAGGCTTCATCCACCACGCCGCCGCAGTTCTCAAGAGACTGTAATTGTGAAAGGTCCCTGAGCCTGTCGAAGGGTTGTCATCCCGGCCGGAGCCTGTGCTGAGCGCAGTCGAAGTAAGCCGGAATCTCCCTACACAGTTCTATTTACATTTTATGAAACGGCTCCGCATTTTGCGGAGCTTTTTTGTATATTAAAAATGATTTTGTTTGGGAAAATACGAATGAGATACTTTTTTAGCCTTTTCTTGGTAAGCTCCTTATTTTTTGTTGCTTGTGGCGATGACAAAAGCAGTTCTGCTCCCGATGATGATGAATCTTATTCGTCTGTATGCGAAGAATCTTCATGTGACTCATTGAGTAGTTCCGAAATTTCTAGCAGCGGTAAGAACGTTGCCAAGTCATCGAGTTCCAGTAAAGGAAAATCGAGCAGTTCCTCCGCTAAATCTAGCAGCTCGGTAAAGTTCAGTTCGTCAAGCTTGGCGAAATCTTCCAGTTCCGTAAAATCATCCTCATCCGTAGCGAAGTCCAGCTCAAGTGTTTTTAATCCTCAAATCCCACCTTGCAAAACCGACAGCACGGACAATTGCGAGTACGGAACGCTTACGGACGAACGCGATGGCCAAACGTATAAAACCGTAAAAATTGGTGGTCGTTGGTGGATGGCTCAAAATTTGAATTATGTTTATAAATTGCCAGAAAGCGGTGCTGATTCCATAAGTTTTTGTTATGAGAATGACCCCGCCAATTGTGAAAAATATGGAAGATTATATACGTGGATGGCGGCTATAGATAGTGCAGCGTTGTTTAGTGAAAATGCAAAGGGATGCGGAAAAGATTATTGTACGATTGTTTATCCAGTACAAGGTGTTTGTCCTGTAGGTTGGCATATTCCTACGGAAATGGAATGGTATTCTTTGCGCTCGGTCGTTGGTGGTTGGGAAAATGCTGATATCTGGTTTGATATTCCTGTCGGCAAAAATGCTTATGGTTTCTCAGCCATGATGACGGGGTACAAAAATGATGGGGGAAATTATTATGAAATCAAATATGAAGCAGTTTATTGGAGTTCGGTTACCATTTTTGGTGGTGTGGGAACTCTTGCTGGTGCGATTTATTTTGATAGCTATTTTAAAAACAATAGTATGGTTTTGGGAAATAAGAATAAGGGTAGTGCGGCTGGTGTCCGTTGTCTCAAGGATGAATTAGTTTCAGATAATTCGTCCATTACTGATCCAATTTTATCAAATAACCAGTTGATTGTATATGATTCTATAGTTGATTCACGTGATGGTCAAGTTTATAGGACTGTTAAAATTGGTGGTCATCGGTGGATGGCCGAAAATTTGAATTACGAAACAGAAAATAGCTATTGTTATAACGATTCTATCGAATATTGTGCCAAATATGGACGACTTTACACTTGGGATGTTGCTGTAAAAGGGGCGTGTCCCGATGGTTGGCGTTTACCAGACGATAAAGTTTGGAAAGATTTGTTTAAAACTGTTGGCGGCGCAGATGTTGCGTCTTATTATCTCAGAGCGACTAGCGGTTGGTATAATAGTCTTAATGGTACAAATAAGTATGGTTTTTCGGCTGTTCCTGCTGGATGGCGAAAAGGAGATGGAACTTTTAATGATATTGGTACAGTCGCTTTTTTTTGGAGTTCTGATGAGGGGGAGCTAAATAGATATGGAAGCAACGCCTATTTGGTGTATGGTGGCCTTGGAGCTGGCTTATATGGATACTATGACAAGATTGAGGCCTTTAGCGTCCGTTGTGTGAAGTAACCTCTCTACTCTTTAATCTCTCCTCTAAATTGCTATATTTGCGGCGTAAAATATTTAGGCTAAAAGAGGTCAAAATGCTCATTCTTCGTGGTACTCCGGCTCTGTCGGATTTCCGTCTGCAAAAGCTTTCATCTGATTTTAAGGCCGCTGGGATTCCGGTTGCAAGTGTCTATGCGGAATTCCTCCATGTGGTGGATTTGTCCGCCGACCTGACCGATTCCGAAAAGGAAACGCTCGAAAAGGTCCTTCATTACGGCCCGATGCGCGAAGTCAAGGCGCTCGAAGGCGAGCTTTTTGTGGTCTGCCCGCGTCCGGGTACCATCAGCCCGTGGAGCTCGAAGGCTACCGATATCGCTCACATCTGCGGCCTCCCGGCTATCAAGCGTATCGAACGTGCTATTGCTTACTACGTGAAGTTTGAAGGTGCTGCTCCTGCTGGCGCTCGCGAAAAGATTTCTGCCAAGATTCACGACCGCATGACTCAGGCCGTGTTTGCTGACACCGCTTCCCTCGAAGTGCTCTTCAGCAAGGAAGAACCGCGTCCGCTCAATGTGATTCCGGTGCTTACCGAAGGCCGCGACGCCCTCGTGAAGGCTGACAAGGAAATGGGCCTTGCCCTCTCCGCCGACGAAATCGATTATCTCGTCAAAAACTTCACTGAACTCAAGCGCAACCCGACCGACGTTGAACTTTACATGTTCGCTCAGGCCAACTCGGAACACTGCCGCCACAAGGTGTTTGGTGCTGAATGGACCATCGACGGAGTGAAGCAGGACAAGTCCCTGTTCCAGATGATCAAGAACACTTACCAGCTCCACAATTCCAACATCTTTAGCGCCTACAAGGACAACGCCGCCGTGATGAAGGGCGCTACGGCTGGCCGTTTTTATGCCGACCCGCGTACGAACAAGTACGACTTCCACAACGAAGAAGTTGATATCCTCATGAAGGTCGAGACCCACAACCACCCGACGGCCATTTCTCCGTTCCCGGGTGCCGCAACCGGTAGTGGTGGCGAAATCCGCGACGAAGGTGCAACGGGTAAGGGTTCCAAGCCGAAGGCTGGCCTTACGGGCTTCAGCGTTTCGAACCTCAAGCTTCCGGGTGCAGTTCAGCCGTGGGAAAAGGACTTTGGTAGCCCGTCCCGCATCGCTTCTGCTCTCGACATTATGATTGACGGCCCGCTCGGTGGTGCCGCATTCAACAACGAATACGGTCGTCCGAACATCCTCGGTTACTTCCGTACTTTCGAACAGGAAGTCGATGCCCAGAACGGCAAGGAAGTTCGCGGTTACCACAAGCCGATTATGCTTGCTGGGGGCCTTGGCAATATCAAGCACCAGCACATTGAAAAGGGCCACATCGACCCGGGTGACCACTTGATCGTTCTCGGTGGTCCGGCCATGTTGATCGGTCTTGGTGGCGGTGCTGCTAGCTCTGTTGCTAACGGTGCTGGTAACGAATCTCTCGACTTTGCTTCTGTGCAGCGTGAAAACCCGGAAATGGAACGCCGCTGCCAGGAAGTCATCGACCGCTGCTGGGCGATGAACGAAGAAAACCCGATTACGTTTATTCATGACGTGGGTGCAGGTGGACTTTCGAACGCCTTCCCGGAACTCGTGAACGATGGCGGCCTCGGCGGTAAGTTTGAACTCCGCAATGTTCCGAACGATGAACCGGGCATGAGCCCGTTCGAAATCTGGAGTAACGAATCCCAGGAACGTTATGTTATCGCTATTGCTGGTGACAAGCTCGATGTGTTCGACGCTATCTGTAAGCGTGAACGCTGCCCGTACGCAGTGGTGGGCGAGGCTATCCCTGAAAAGCACTTGACCCTTACGGACAAGCACTTTGGCACGACTCCGATTGACATGCCGCTTGGCGTGCTCCTCGGTAAGCCGCCGCGCATGATCCGCAATGAAAAGTCCCAGAAACGCCCGCTCTCTTCTCAGGTGGTGCCGGCTGGCGTGACGGTGAAGGACCTTGCACATCGCGTGCTTGCTAACCCGACCGTTGCAGATAAGACGTTCCTCATTTCTATCGGTGACCGTTCCGTGACGGGTATGATTTGCCGTGACCAGATGGTTGGTCCGTGGCAGGTGCCGGTTGCTGACTGCGCCGTGACGAGTGCAACGCTCGACACGTACGAAGGCGAAGTTATGAGTATGGGCGAACGCGCTCCGATCGCTCTCATTTCTCCGGCTGCAGCAGCACGCATGACGGTTGCTGAATCCCTCACGAACATGGCTGCCGCTTGCGTCCCGGATATGGGTCGCGTAAACTTGTCTGCAAACTGGATGGCTACGCCGAACTACGAAGGCGATGGCGCTGACCTTTACGAAGCTGTGAAGTCCATCGGTATGGAACTCTGCCCGGAACTTGGCATTACGATTCCGGTCGGTAAGGACTCCATGAGCATGAGCACCGTGTGGCAGGACGAAAAGGGTAGCCACCGCGTGACCGCTCCGATTTCTCTTGTGATTAGTGCCTTTGCTCCGTGCGCTGACGTTCGCAAGACGCTCACGCCGCAGCTCTTGCAGAAGAAGGACTCGACGCTTGTGCTCGTGGACCTCGCTCGTGGCAAGAACCGCATGGGTGCATCCATTGCCGCTCAGGTTTACAACCTCCTCGGCGACAAGGCTCCGGATGTCGATTCCGCTAAGGAACTCCGCGCCTTCTTCGAAACGATCCAGAAGCTCAATGCCGATGGCAAGATTATGGCTTACCACGACAAGAGCGATGGCGGCCTCTTCACGACGGTTGTCGAAATGGCATTTGCTGGCCACGTAGGTGTGACGCTCGACGCTACAGTTCTCAAGGGCAATGTGATTGACGCTTTGTTCAACGAAGAACTCGGTGCCGTTCTCCAGGTTGCAAACGCAGACCTCGCTGCTGTGAAGGCCGCATTTGAAGCTGTCGGTCTCGGCGATACCGTTTCTGAAATCGGTAAGCTCAACGATACGTATAACATTGTGATTGGCGACTACGCCGAAGGCCTCTCTGACCTCCGCGCCATCTGGAGTGATACGACTCGCCGCATTGCCGCTCTCCGTGATAATCCGGAATGTGCCGAAAGCGAATACAAGCTCAAGCTCGAACAGGACGATCCGGGTATCACGCCGAAGGTCACGTTCGATCTCGCTGATAGCGCCAAGGTCATCAAGGATTACGCAAGCCGCCCGAAGATGGCAATACTTCGTGAACAGGGTGTCAACGGCGAACTTGAAATGGCTGCTGCATTTGCAAAGGCTGGCTTCGAATCCATCGACGTTCACATGACGGATATTCTCTCCGGTCGCGTAAGCCTCAAGGACTTCAACGGTCTCGTCGCTTGCGGTGGCTTTAGCTACGGTGACGTTCTCGGTGCAGGCGAAGGCTGGGCCAAGAGCATCTTGTTCAACCCGAAGGCTCGTGCTGAATTCGAAGCTTACTTCAACCGCAAGGATACCTTCACGCTCGGCGTTTGCAACGGCTGTCAGATGGTCTCGAACCTCAAGGATTTGATTCCGGGCGCTAAGCACTGGCCGCGCTTTGTGCAGAACATCTCCGAACGCTTCGAAGCTCGCTTCTGCTCTTTGAAGGTCGAAGAAACTCCGGCTGTGCTCCTCAAGGGAATGGCTGGTTCTGTGCTCCCGATCGCTGTTGCTCACGGCGAAGGCCGTGCCGAATTCGCAAGTCGCGAAGCTGCCGAAGCCTGCCTCAAGACGGGTCTCGTGGCTCTCCGCTATGTCGATGGCAAGCACGAATACACCGAACGCTACCCGCTGAACCCGAACGGTTCTCCGTTCGGCATCAACGGCCTCTGCTCTGAAGATGGCCGTGCCCTCGTGATGATGCCGCACCCGGAACGCGTATTCCGCACCTGCCAATACTCTTGGCACCCGGCAGAATGGGGCGAAGACGGCCCGTGGATGCAGCTGTTCCGCAACGGCCGTATTTTCGTAGGCTAAGGTCCCTGAGCTTGCCGAAGGGCCTGCTGAGTGTCATCCTGAGCGAAGCCCGTAAGGGCGTAGTCGATATACGAAACTTGTCAGCTTGTTGACTTAGTTGAGTTAGGTTCGAAGGAGCAGGATCTCGTGCAAATAAATCCGCTTCCAGCTTCACCGCAGGGGCGGATTTTTTTTCTACTTTGTTGTTGTTTGTGTATGGATGAGGTTGGTTGCGTGTGGAATTTGCACATGCTGCTGAAAAAGGAGTACAGAATGAGAAAATCAAAACTTTTGTCTTTATGGACCCTATCGTCTGACGACTCCAGGGTGACAGGATTAGAGTGTCATCCTGAGCGAAGAACCGAAGGTTCGCAGTCGAAGGATCTCTTATGGTTTTTTGCTTTTGCTCTAACCGTAGCCCTCGTCGCCTGCGGCGACGACAGCGGAACTTCCGCGAATGACGACAATGTGTCGTATTCTTCCGTCCTCCAGAGTGGCGATAGCCACGAAGGATCCAGTAACAGCAAAAAAGCCGATCCCGGAACGGAGTCCGGGATGACAAGTAGTAGCAAGAAAGATGGCGGATCCCGTTCGACAAGCTCAGGGCAGGCTCCGTCCGCCATGACGAGTTCTTCATCTTCGAATAAAGCCTTATCGTCATCCTGGAGTTCCGAAGGAACGATAGGATCCAGTAATAGTAAGCTGTCTTCTTCTTCCAGTAAAAAAGTAGAGTCCTCCAGCAGCGAGTATGTGCCTTTTGATCATAAAAAAACTCTAGCGAAATCAAGTAAAGTTGGCAAAGATGCATATAAGCAGTTTACGGATCCGCGCAATGGTCGCAGTTATTATTACATAACAATAACTTCTAGCAAGACTGGAAAATCTGTAACCGTCATGGCTGAAAACCTGAATATTGGTGAAATGGTTCTTGGTGAAAATAATCAAAATGACGATGCTAAAATAGAACGTTACTGCTATAATAACGATTCGACTAAATGTGATGAATTTGGCGGGCTCTATCAATGGGCTGAAATGATGCAATTGCCTAGTCGATGCAATACCGAAAGTTGTTCCGATTTAATACAAAAAAATCATAGGGGAATATGCCCTGAGGGTTGGCGCTTGTTTACGTGGGATGACTATGAAATTGTTAGTGAGTATGAAGATAAGTTTGATGATGGTGTAAAAGGGTTGCGTTCAACCTATGGATTCCGTGGTACGAATCAGAGTGGCTTTTCTCTAACAGGTGCAGGAATAAGAAAAATAAGTGGTAAATTTGGCAATATAGAGGATGCTTTTTTTTGGTATTTCCCAGAGGAAGATGAATATGATGTATCTTATTATGTCCATACTGGGTATGTATCTTCTACAGGCCATTTCCCAACAAAAGATGATGGTGATGTTAAAATACAAGGCCGTTCTGTTCGTTGTGTTAAACTAGAATAGTCTCCTTATAAAAATTTAAAGGCGGATTGTATCCGCCTTCCTTGCGTTATTCCGGCATGGAGCCTGAATTTCAAACGCTCAATCTCTAGCCGATTGGTGTATATTTTTGTATTTTCTATGCGAAAAAAAGCAAAAAAAATGAAAAAGCTCGTAATTTACATCCATGGGAAAGGCGGCAACGCCGACGAGGCCTATCATTACAAGCCCCTTTTCCCGGATTTTGATGTCATCGGTTTTGATTACAAGGCAGAAACTCCGTGGGATGCCAAGCCGGAATTCTCGGCTTATTTTGATTCGGTTGCCGCAAACTACGACGAAGTCGTGCTTATCGCGAATAGCATTGGCGCGTTCTTCTCGATGAACGCATTGGGCGAAAAACGCATCAAGCAGGCACTCTTCATTTCGCCGATGGTGAACTTGGAAAAGCTCATTTGCAATATGATGTTGTGGGCGAATGTCTCCGAAGATGAACTCCGCGAAAAAGGTGAAATTGCGACGAACTTTGGCGAGACGCTTTCTTGGAAATATCTTTGCTACGTGCGAGAAAATCCCATCCAATGGAATATCCCGACGCATATTTTGTACGGCTCCAATGACAATTTGACCGACCTCGAAACGATGCAAGACTTTGCTCAAAAAGTGGGTGCGTCGTTCACGATTATGGATGGCGGCGAACATTGGTTCCATACCGACGAACAGATGGATTTTTTAGACAGGTGGATTGAAAAATGTCAGAACAAACATTAACTCGCGAAACCTTAATTGAATTTTTCGGTGAACAGGAATATGAAAAACTTTGCCGCCACGAGGCGGGCCACGCTTTAATCGCATTCCTGTTCAAGCGCCAGATTGATTACGTCAGAATCAACAATTCCAAAGAAAAGCCGAGTGTTACGCGTATGCCCGGCAGTTCCCTCGATGGTGCCGCCCACATCGCTATTGCAGGCCACATGTCGGACTTTTTAATCCGCAAAAATTTCGCTTGCGACCTCGACACCGTCATGAAAGAACTCCCGATGGAACTTTACAGGAGCGATCCTGATTACCAGAGCTTCCAAGCGGCCTGCTATTACTACCAGCTTGCCGAAACAAACGTCGTCGAACAAGTTTACAACCTCATGATGGCTTGCCAAAAGTCGCTTACCGCAATCGCCACCGCCCTCAACGAAAAGACGAATTTGAGTGGAGCCGACCTTGCCGCCATTATGAGCGGCAAGTAATCCCGTTGCACCCCTGTCATTCCGGCTTGTCATCTTTGGAGACCGTCATCCTGACGAACGAAGGGAGGAAGGATCCAGTATGTTTTTTTGTCATTCCCAATTTGTCATCCTCGGAGCGAAGCGTAGGGGATCCATTATTTCTTGTATCTACATTATTTTACTTTTTATTATAAAATTTCTGCAAGGCTATGTTTTTATATTGTTATTATGCATAGCCTTTACAAATTCTTTTTCCTTTTCCTTGCCGCATGCGTTCTGCTCTCTTGCGAACAGAAACGTAATGAGCAAGTGATTGAAATTTCCTCGAAACCGACCAAGCATTTCGAAGGCTTTGTTCGCGACACAAGCGCTTATGCAGTTGTTGTCGATACGACTGTTCGCGATAGTGCGTTCAATGAAAAAATCGTTCATGTAAAAAGAGGCGGCTTCGTAGAGTATTTTGCAAACGAAGCGGAGAATTTAGGAACGAACGGACAAAAAATTTTCTATGCGTATTCCGATTCCGTGAGTCCGTTTGTTAAAAGTTCTTCCGAAAGGCCTACATTCATTGATTTTATTGCACTTGCATACGCCAAGCATTATGCTATGGAAATTAATCCGGACGATATCTGGCTTTTGATTTTGGATGGCGTCCGGCTACACGTCAAGAGCAATCGCGAAGCCCTCAAGGACCGCTTTGTTGCACCGGGTGCTGATACTGTTGTTTCCGTTATGGATAATTCGTTGACTCTAGAATCTACGCACAAGGAATGGTTCTGGACGCTCTCGGAATTGTTTGATTCTTTGCAGGCGAAGTTGCCTCCAGAAACAGGCGAACCCTTGAGAATCAAGTTCTCGACGACAAGCCCCGTGGATCAAAATATTTCTCGCACGATGACCATGGCTGTAGCTTCGGAATATTATTCGTATGAAGTTTATTCGCTTTGCGGAATTCCGAAAATCAAAGTGAACGGTACAAAAGAGGACTGGATTTTACTCAAAGATTCCTTTAACAGACTGGCTTCACAATTGGATATGAAATGGTGGGCGAACGGACTCAATCCTATTTTAGACGAGTTTATCAATATTTTTGATGGCAAAATAAATTTGAAACACTGGAAAAATATTTACAAGTTTTATAAACCAGAATTTTGTGGCAACGATCATTTTAATGGTTGGATTTCAAGATTTCTTCCTTATACAAAAGTGCTGGGGTCAGAAACTGAAAAATTTATCAAACACACGGATTGGAATGAAAAACTAGATTTTGAAAATGTCCCCGGAGGAATTACTTTTATAGATATACAATGGAAATACATAGAAGAGGTGATTCCGCTGAAACTTTACACCGGTTTTATCGGGATGCAAGTGGATACCACAAATAATATGTTGAAAGCTTCTAGAGGTTACGCTCTTGTCTCTTATGGAATGCAAAAATTAAAAAATGTTGCACGAAATACAAAGTATATTCCTGGGAAAGCGTATCGCTTGGTTGAATCTTTAGCGATGTCAGATTCGATGAATATTTATGGGAAAAAGGGCTTGATTTATGCGACGAATAAGTTGAGTGAAATAGAAGAATTTGCGGAAATGTCTTTTTTAGATGAAGAATATCCTGAAGCGGAATCGTGGCGTAGAGAAATGGTCGGGGTTGGTAAACCTAACCTGTCAATCAATTTGTACCGAAAAGGCAAACTGGTGGATCATTTGCTTTATTATGCGAAACCTCGAATGGAAACATTCACGGAACGTGTGCTCGATTTTTTAACTTCGGATTACGATGGAACAATGCTCTCGTTGCAGGGCGTTGGACGATGGAAAAAGCCCGCTGCAATCAAGAAATTTTTCAAGGAGCATAATATTCCTATAAACGGGTCTGTCAATGAATTTGTAATTGAAAATTTTCTTCCGAAATTGAATGTAGAAATTTTTGTGGATACGGTCTGTTTTAAAGAAGGAAAATCGCGTGGTGATGACTTGGGTACGAATGAATTTAAAACAGGGATTGTTCGAGCGATGAATAATTCTATAGGGTGGCGGCTCAAGAGGCTGTTGTATCGCTATTATAAAGATGATTTTGATTTATCCGCAGTAGCGTCGATAGACTATAAAGAAAATGGTCGTGTAAATGATGTCTCTTTGTTTTTGAATAATGACTCCAATAAAAATTTCGAGATGGAGTTGGAGAACTTGTTGTATTACGGATGGATGCCGTCGAAAATTCGTACGGATATCGGCAATGAAAAAAACGTTCAAGAGGTTGTCGATTTTGTGAAGTTTCATCTCGCTTTTACAAGGGATTACCGCATGGTCTGTAAGGAGAACGGGCGAGATGCCAAAGATTCTGTCGATATAGTCGGAGCACCGGATGCAAAGAAAGATCTTTGTAACGAGATTACGTTCTCGAAGGACCTTGCGACAGACGGCGTTGTCCGTTATAAATGTATAGAATACAATAAAAAAGTGAAGTTCGGGAAACGTCCTGAAGAAATCGAACCAAGGCATACAAACGTTCGCTTTAACAAACATAAAGCTCTGTATGATGGTAGCCTCCCGATATCGCAAGTCGTAAAACTCAAAATTCCACCTTGCTTTGTCGAAGAAAAAATCAATGAAGAGAAAAAATACAATGAAGATTTCCGTTTTTAAATACCTTTTTCTCGTCCTTGCCGCAAGCGCTCTGCTTTCTTGCGAACGCAAACAAGTGAATAAGCCTATTGACGTTTCGCCGGATTCTTCGCACAAGATTTACGGTTTTGTCCGTGATACGAGTGCGTACGTGATGGTTGTAGATACAGCCGTTCACGACAGTGCCATCAATGGCGAATTGATTCCAGTAAATCAAGGCGGCTTTACGGAATATTTTAAAGACAAATCGAAAGAAGGAACGAATGCGAAAAAAATATTTTATGCGTATTCAGATTCCACAAGTCCATTCATTAGGAAATCGTCTTCTAAGGAAATGTCCTTTATAAATCTGGTGGCTAGTGCGTATGCTGCTCATAATTCCATAGAAATAAATCCAGACGATATTTGGCTTACAATTTTGAACGGCATTCGACTCCATGTGAAAAACAATCGTGATTCGTTGAAGGATCGCTTTGTGTCTCAGGGGGCTGACACCGCCATCGAGATTCGGAATGACTCGCTTTCAAGGAATATAACATATGAAGAATGGCATGGCGTTATTGCGGATTTATTTGATTCTCTGCAAGAGAAAATTCCTGTAGAAACAGGAGAACCGTTGAATGTTAAATTTTCGACGACAAGCCCGATTGATTATAACATATCTCGTTCTTTGGTTATGGCGGTCGCCTCAGAATATTATACTTATACATGGGCTGTAGCTTGCGGAATCCCTCAAATTAAGGTGAACGGCACGAAATTGGACTGGAGCTTGCTTAAAGATTCTTTTAACAAGCTTGCGTCACGATTGAATTTGGAATGGTGGGTGAAAGAGTTAAATCCCATTCTGGATGAATTCATCAATATTTTTGATGGCAAAATAAATTTAATCCATTGGAGGAGCATCTTTAAAAAAGTCTTTGAAAAAGTTGGATGCGAACGACGGATTCAGGTTGATGGATGGATAACCAAATTCTATCCTTATATAGGCCGCGATAAACCAAAACGTCGAAATGAATGGAATGGCGCTATTGATCTTATGACTGATATTCCGAAAGGGGTGACGGACGTTGACATCAATTGGATTTATGCCGGCAAGACAATTCCTCTGAAAATTTATACGGGCTTTGTCGGAATTCAGGTCGATACAACTAGAAGTATGCTGAAAGCATCTCGCGGATATGCACTTATGTCTTATTGCGGCTGGTGCGATATGGATTCTATTGCAAAAGATCTCAAGTATATTCCTGGAAAGCCTCTCCGGTTGCAAGAGTCTTTAGCTATCTCGGATTCGATTGAAATCTATAATGCACAGGGCCTTGCTTATGCGACAAGCGATCCGAAGGAAATCGAAAACTTTGCCGCGGCATCATCTTTCAAAAGTGAAAAAAGTCATCTATTTCATGAATCTTACCCTTATGAAATTGTTTTAGAAATTGCTAATGCCGAACCGTTCTGCGTAATTAACTTATATAAAAATGGAAAAGTTATAGAACATTTAAGCCTTTATAAACAGATTGAAAAAAAATATGTTGTTCTTACGCAAGAGATTGGAATTCTAAACGATTCTCTGTCTTTAGAGTCTTTTTTCAAGGAACGCCATATTTCTTTTGAGGGTGAGTTTAATGGATTTACAAATGATAAAAGTATCCCGGAATTAGACGTAGATGTTTTTGTTGATTCACTTGAGCCCCAAAATGGCAAAGTTTTTGAAGACAAATCTTTTTACGATTATAAAAAGGAAAATTTTAAAAAGACTTTCGCTTGGCGATTAAAAAAGGCTTTCTATAAACATTATAAAAATGATTTTAAATTATCTGTTGACGTCAAACTTGAGTATGGCGAAGATGGGCAAGTTGCAAATGTCATTATGAACACAGAAGACCCTAAGTACAATGCGTTTTTAGAAGATGTTAAGGATGCTCTATATTTTGCTTGGGAAGCTCCATCACATGGTGACGGAGGCTATGATTTTATTATAAAGTCAGCGAAGTTGCGTATATCTTTTTCTAAAAAGTAACGTATAGTCTGTAAGCAGAATGGGCAACCTGCGAAAGATTCGGTTGAAATTGTGGGCAACCTAGATGAAAAAAAGGCTCTTTGCAGTGAAATAATCTTTACGAAAGACCTTGTTACAGGAAGTGTAAATCATTATGAATGTAATGAGTTCAATAAGA
>JAEEGK010011635.1_pt1 | contig 20072 bp, 6 predicted proteins | sample 8958771 | NCBI WGS metagenome assembly JAEEGK01 (sample SAMN16246547, study PRJNA631951) | gut metagenome | biome: gut microbiome; feature: rumen; material: SC-attached | host: Bos | place: Iran: Karaj | collected 2018-10
TTTTGAAAGTTTTACATTTATTCTTAGTAAATTCTTCTGAAATTGAACTTCTTAAATCAACATAACCTTCATATTTAATAATAACCATATATTATTTCTTTATTTTTTATAATAATAATTTTTAGATAAATATATTTATAACAATATTAATTTTTTTTTATATTACAAAATATGTTTTGAATTAACAAATTTTTTATTTATTGAATTCTTCATTTTTAGCTTAATATCATTAAAAATTTCCATAAAATATAAAATTTTTTTATATATAACGATTATTAAATAAAAAATAATAAATAAAACAGAATAAAAATGCAATATCGTCATTCAAGAGCTGAAAAATCAGATAGTAGAGGTAAAAACTTAGAAAATACAACAGAATCTGGTTATGGAGAAATGATATATATGGAACCCTCAAATAATCAAATGATGAGTCCAGTAACAGAAGGTCGTCAAACACTTCGTCAAAGTCCTGGAGAAAATGTATCAAGAAGTATTGTATCAACAGTAAAAATGAATCTGCGAGAAAGACCAGATACTGCTCAACTAGTAGGAGAAAAACCAATTCAAAGTTTAGTTGTAGCAATACCATCACGAGGTATTGGTGAAGAACGTTTAGAACGATCACCAAAAACTATTAATATAGGTGATACAAAAGAACAAACTGAATATAATATTAGAACTTTGAATGCTAGAAAAAGTCCTAAAGGAGGATTGTATCAAAATTATAATAATATAGATAATGGAAATATTGGTTTAGATCAACCTATGCAATATTCAGGATTTATTCAAGGTAATGAAGGTGGTTATCAAATGGGAAATGATTCTAATGTTATGATGGGAAATATTCAATCTAAAAATAGTCCAGGTATGATTATGAATCCTAGAGAAGGTAGAGAACCAATGATTAATAAAATGTCACCTAATCAAAATATTGATGATATTAATTCAAGTCAAGATAAAGGATATGAATCACAAGCTCAATGGAATAATTTAAAAAATGTATTAGGAAATCAAAATAGAATAAATGCAACTTATGATTTACCAAATGAAAAAATAATGAAAGAAACACAAATTAAATATAATAATGCTACATATAATAATATGACTATGGGTGATGTAAAGAATTTAGTAAAAAGATTTACTAAAGTTTATGATCCTCGTAAAACACAAGAAGGAGCTTTAATTAGTCAAAGTCAAGTTATTGTTCCAGGAGCAAATGATGAAGTATTTAATGGAAGATATCGTGTATTACAAAAGATGAATAGATTAAGTAATATTCTTTTATCTAAAAGACGTGATTTTATGAGTCCAGATAAAGAAAATTCATTGAATAATTCATTAAATGAAACAAGAAAATCATTTGATAGACATACATTAAATAGAAATACATTAAAAAATGGAAGAATGTCTATAAAAAGATCACCTGAGCATAAATTTTTATATGTATCTTTAGCTATGATATCATCAAAAGGACCAAATACAGAAGATAGAACAATATTAAGAAAAATGAGATTTGATAAAGGAGGAGTTGTTGATTTAGCACAAGAAGAGAGAAAAAAAGGAAAATATAAGATTAAAAAAGTTCAAAATAGAAGAGGAATAAGAGGTGCTTCTCCAGTAATGAAACCTAATCCAAAATATAGAGAACAAGCAGCAAAATTAATTCAAGCATGGTGGAGAGAATTAAAAGAATTATATAAACAAAGATTAGATATGATTATTAAAATACAATCATTTTGGAGAGGAAGATGGGTTAGAAAATATATGTATGATATATTATATTTGAGTTTTATGTATCAGAGTTTTTGTCAAATTATTCAAAAAGTTTTAGTTAAACATATTAGACCTTATGTTTTTGGAATTTTAACTTCAGGAGAAAAAAATAAAAATACTATATTAAGAAATTTACTATTAAAAGATAGAAGATGGCAATTATTAAAAATTAAACCTTATTTAGATTTATGGATTGCTTTTTTAAGACAATCAGAAGTAAGAAATTTAAGAGGAAGAAGATTATTTGATATTAGATCTGAACAAGAAAAAAGACAAGAAAAATTATTAAAATATTTTGATAAATGGACTTTTTTGTCTAAAATTTCTAATTTAAAAAATAATGCTGATACTGCTTCACGTGAAAAAAATAAGTATTTAGGTATGATAAAAATGTTAGAAAATGCAAATAAATTAGGTAAAAGAATTGCTTTGAAAAATTCAAAATCAAAATTATTAGATTATTTAAAGAAAAAAGCAAGAAATGATAAATTAAATAAATTAGTAAAAAATAAACCAGATTTAAAAAAGCAAATATTAAAAAAATATTTAGATAAATGGCATAGCATGATACAAAGTGATAAACATATAGACTTTAAAAAAAAATTATCTACTGATTTATTAGATAATGCATGTAAAAGAATTAAACAAAATTTATTAAGAAATTCCTTTAATAAAATTACTAGATTACCAAAAAAACCAGAAGTAATTGAAAAAATAGTAGTTCAAGAAAAAATTTATGAAAAAGAAGCTAAAACAAAAGGAGTTAATCCAGATTATTTAAATGCAAGTAAGAAATTAGAAAATGCACTTTTGAGATTAACATATAAATACCCTTTAGATGCTATTGATGATAAATTAGTAAGAGATAATAGATTTGATAAATTATTGAAAATGATTAATATAAAAGAAAAATATGGTAAAAATATTTTAAAAAAATATATTAATAAATGGTTAAATAAATGTAAAAATAGAGGAAATACTGATTTAATTAAAAAAATGATATTAAGATTATTAAATACTGTTTTGAAAAAAATTAAAAATAGAATATTATCAAATAAATTTAATCAATGGAGAAATAAAATACTTTTAAAAGGTGAAGATATTGATAATGCCTTTAAAAAATCTAAAGGATTAGATAAAATATCATCACTTATTAAGAAAAAATCAAGTAAAATATATGGAAAAGATTTCTTAGATAATTTAAATAAAAGAAAAAGTCAAAGAGTTTATAAAAATGCATTATTAAAAATTATAGATAACTATTTTAATAAAGAAAGAAATAAATTAAGAACATTTTTAAATAAATGGAAAGATCAAATAAGAAAAATGCAAATTTTTGAATTAAAAGTTAAAATAATTAAATATTTAGGAAATAAAAATGATTTAAATAATAGAAAATTAAAATTAAGTAAAATAATAAATAGATGGTTAATGAAAAGTACTATAGATAAAGTAAATGAAAAAGGAAGTTCAGAAACATTAAAAAGAGGTAAAAATGATAAAAAAAAATTTGCTGCATTAATTATGAAAATTTTAAAGAGAGTATTTAAGAAAAATGACAAAGAAACAGTATTAAGAAAAGCATTAAAAAAATGGTTAAAAAAATTAAAAAAATTAAATAAAAAAGAAAATGAAAATATTACTGAAGGTACAAAACATATAATTAAATTTAATTCATTGAAAAATTCTAATGATTTATTGGATAGATTAAGAAATAATTTTATATCAACAACAAAAATTAATAGATTAAAAAAATTATTACCAAAAAGAAAAGAAGGCGAAAGACTCAAATTATTAAAAAATATTTTAAGATGGAGAAATAGAATATCATCACCAAAAGAAAAACAAGTTGATTTATCTAATTATAAAGAACGTTATTTAAAGAATATTATTACAAAAAGAGAATTAGAAAAAATAATAAGAGCTTTATATAAATGGAAAAGTAATTTAAAACCTAAAACAAGTAATGCACCTTTAAAATATGGATTAGATTTATTAAAAAAAACTTTGAAAAAAAATTCTTTTAAAACTATTAAAAAAACTGGACCTAAAAAATTAAAAGAAATACCAAAAAATTTAACATTAATGGAAGCTTTATTAAGAGGAGATTTATCATCTGCAAAAGGACTCGCATTAAAAAAAATTCCTTTACTTCATTACTTTTTAAAATGGAGAAATAATGTTAGAAAAGAAAAAGTTAATGAGACAAAATATGAAATGTTTAAAAAATTATTTTTAAATCCTTTAAAAAGATTTAATAAATTTCCTTTAAGAAAATATTTTAATAGATGGAGAGATAAAAATAGAAAAAGTAATGTTAATGATTTAGAAAAAACTATTTATATGAAATTAATGAAGAATTTTTATGAAAAACATGGTAAAAATATTTTAAAAAAAAAATTAAGAGATTGGAAAAATAAAACTGATAAATTAACAAAAAATATAAATGATACAATAAAAGCAATTGATAATTTAAGAAGAACAATTACTTCACCAATTTTCCAAAAAACACAAATTAAAGAAGGTAAATTACCAATTGATTCAAAATTAAAAAGTGTTTTAATTTCAAGATTTTTATCAACTAAAAGAAATTTATTAAATAAATATCTTAATAGATGGAAAAAAGCTTTAGATAAAAAGAAAGATGATAAAATAAGAAATAGAATATTACAAATATTAATTAAACAACAAGATTTAAAAGATAAAAATTATAATAAAAATAAATTAAGAGAAATGTTATTAAAATGGAGAATAAAATGTGCACCTAAAACAGAAAATCCATTAGATAAAATAACTAATATAAGAAAAGGATTAGAAATATTAGAAAAAGTTTTAAGAAAACCAAATTTAAATGATATTTTCATAGGAATTAAAAATAGAAAAAAGAGAATTGGAGGTGGTAAATTAATTTCAAAAATAATAAAAAAAACTGCACCAAAAATTAGAAAAAATATATTAAAAAAATATTTAGATAAATGGAGAAGTAAAATTCCTGATACTAATAAAGAAAAAGAAAAAGTAAAAAATACATTTGAAGATATATTAAAAAATAAAAATATGATAAAAAAACAATTTGAACCTTATAAAGATTTAGCAACAATATTAAAAGAATTATACAAAAATAAAACTAAAAAAGGACAAAAATTAATAGATTTCTTTAGAAAAATTAAAGATAAAAAAAAGAATAAAATAATTGAAGAAAGAAATAGAAGATTACATATTTTATTTATGAAAAATAATAATAAAGAATTATTAAGATATGGAATTGCAAAATGGAGAAGAAATGCAAGAAATATGAAAGCAAATGAAGATGCTTTAATTATTATAAATTTCTGTAAAACTAAAATAAAGAAAATATTTAAGAAAAGAATTAATGTTGATCAATTAATAAAAGCTCTTAGAAAAGTTTTATTAAGAAGAGCTTTTAATAAATTATTTAGTGGAGGAAAAAAAAGATTAATTTCAATATTATTAAAAAAAATTATAAAAAATAATGAACAATCAGATAAAAAATTATTAAAAAATGCTTTTCTAAAATGGAAAAATATTATTCCACAATTACAAAAAATGGATTCAATAATTAAAATTCAAAGTGCATTAAGAGGAATGAAAACAAGAAAGAAAAAAAAAGAATTAAAAGATGTTTCTTTAAAATTAAAATTATTATATTTAAAAAGAAAAGATTTTGGAGTATCTGTATTAAGATATACTTTATTAAGATGGTTAAGAATAGCAGAAAAAGAACATTATGAAGATAATTCAAAAATAATTCAAAAATTTTTAAAAATGGGATTAACTTATATTAATGAAATGGATGCTAGAAATACTTTCAAAGATCTTTTTAAAACTTATATTAAGAAAAAAATACGTGAAATATTAAGAAGAGTAACTCCAATTAAAAAGTTAAATTATGATCAATTAATATTGGTTTTAGATAAAATCAGTAAAAGACATCTTAAAGATTATTTTAATGAACTTAAAAATTATAGTAAATTGAAAAAGTTAAAAAATATTTATCCTAAAATAATTGATGCTCTTAAAAAATATTTCATACCATTATATTTAAGAAAATGGAAAATAATTTCTATTGATCAAAGAAATAAATATGTTAAAATAATACAAGATTTCTTAAGAAATAAAAAGAAAAATAAAGTAACTAAAATTAAAAATAGAATTGATACTTCATTAAAAAATCTATTTTTGAAAAATTCAGAAAGTACAAAATCAAAAATAAGAAGATATTTTTGGAAATGGATAAGAAAAACAAAAGAAATTGAATTACAAGAAAATGCACAAATTATTCAAAAATTCTGTAAAGTACATGAGAAAAAGAAACTAAAATCTAAAGCAAATAATAAAAATAAATTAGCAAATTTCTTAAAAGATTATTTAATTAGTCAAATAACAAAAACATTAATAGAAATAAATGAAAAATATTTAAATCCAATAAAAAAAGCATTAGAAAAAGTAAAAGGTGTTGATAAAAGATATGCAACAAATAATATAATTAGTTTTGCTAATGATACAATTAGAAGACAACTTTTATTATATGTTATTAATACAAGAGGAAAGAATAATAAAAATGATTTATTAAGAAAATATTTAAATAAATGGAAAAATGTATCAGATGAAATTCATAAAAGAGCAAAAAAAATTCAAAAATTTGTTAGAAAAATTAAAGGTAAAAAAAATGATAAAAAAATTGATAGAATTAAAGAAATTCTACTCAAATTATTTATGAAACATAGTTCAAATAAAAATGATTTATTATTATATGCATTAAGGAAATGGCAATTAAAAACACATTTAATAAATTGCCAATATAATGCAGATATTATCAAAAGATTCATTGGTCATAATCTAAATAAAAGATTAAATAATAAATTAAATCAATTCTTTATTGTTTTAGCAAAGATAATGTTAGCAAAAAAATTAAAAGATTTGTCAAAAATTAAAAAATTAATAGATACAATTTTAAAAATTATTTTGAAAAAATTAATTAAAAATGGAAAGAAAGTAGGAAAAACAAATAAAATTACTTCAATTTTAAGAAATAGAATTATATTTAATAGTACAGTATTAAAAAATAATTTATTAAAAAGATATTTAGAAAAATGGAGAAATAATATTAAAGACATGAAAGAAAAAGATACAAAATATTCAAAAATTTTACAAAATTTCTTTAAATCATTAAAAAATAAATCAAAAAAAAATAGATTATCAAGTAGATTAGATAGATTAAAACAAATATTAATATCAATGACAAGAGAAAGTCCTTTAAGAGTGGCTTTCAATAAATACAGATCTAAAGTTAAAAGACTTTCATGCCAAGAAAATGCAGATATAATTCAAAGATATTGTAAAAGAGTAAAAGAAAGAAGAGATAAAGCAAAAGATAAACAAAATACAATAAATATTACTTTAGCTTTTGAAAAATTAAAAAAAATAAATCCTTATAAAAGATATGCTTTTGATAAAATTAAAAAAGCAAAACAAATTGATGCATTAAAAAAAATAATAGATTATATTATTAAAAAGAGATTAGAAATATTAAAAGATGTATTAAATAATATTAAAAAAGGTAAAAAGAAACACAACAAATTCTTACTCAAATTATTAGATATTAAAAAGAATTTTAGGGATAATTTATTAAAAAAATATTTGAAAAAATGGCTTGAGCAAAATGATAAATTAAAAAGAAAAAGAGCAGCTGAAATTATTCAAAAAAATCATAAAATATATAAAAATAAAAAGAAAAAAACAGGAATTAATGATTTTCTATTAAGAATAATGAAGAATAAAGAAGGAAAAGGAGAAGAGAAATATAAAACTACATTAATGAGATGGCTTAAAAATGCAAAATTAAAACATGCAAATGATGCAGCAAAAAAAATCCAAAATTATCTTAATAAAAAAACAAATAATAATAGAGCCAGAAAAAATTGGAGAAAATTATCAATATTATTATTTAAAAAAAATAATACAAATAAATCTCTTGATATATTGAATAAATTAAGAAATTATTTCGCAATAAGTAAAATTATTCATATATTAAAAGAAAAAATGAGAAAAAATATATTAAAAAATTTACTTAAAAAATTAAAATTACAAAAATTATTAAAATTACTTCATAAATTATTAATAGATTTTTCAGATAAAAATAAAAATCATATTCTTAAAAGATATCTTGATAAATGGAAAGATAAAGCAAATAAATTAAAACAATTAAAAGAAATACTAGAAAAAATGGTAGAAGATATTGATAAAAGAAGAAAAATAATAGCAGCTAAAACATTAGGTGATGTATTTTTAATTAAAAAATTATTACATGATATTTTAAGAGTTAGAGCTTTGGAATTTTTAAAAAGATTAAAAAATAAAGGAGAATATAAAAAGAGACTTCGTGCTCTTGGAGATTCACTTGTGAAAACTAAGAATGATTTAGATGAAAAAAATAAAAAAATATTCTTAAAATCTTTATATAAAGTATATTATACAAGATCACTTGAAAAATTAATTAATAATATTAAACAAAAACAAAAAGCAATAAAGAAAAAATATGGTAAATATTTCTTTAATTTACTTAAAAAAATTAATGCTCAAAAATCAGAAGGTAATTCACAAAGTAAACATCAAGGTTCAAATGATATAAAATCCACAAGACTCCAATTTAAAGCACATGTCTCTTCTCTTAAAACAAAAACAGATGATAAAAAACCATATTTATATATTATCCCATTATTTATAGAATTTCTCAAAAATAAAATTAAAGATAGAAAAGAATATTCATTTAAAAAAATAGTAGATAAAGATAAATATAATAAATTCTGTAGATTAATTAAAAAATATGTAATGAAAAAAGAATTACCAAATAAAAGAGAATTTTTAGATAAAATAATGGGTAATTATAAAAATTTAACAACAAAAGGACCATTATTAGAAAAATTATATAAAATGTTAAGATTATATATTATAAAACAATGGATGAAAATATTAAAAGAGCCTTCAAAATTATATAGAATATTTTATTTATTCAAAATGACATTTATGCATAGAGGAATTGCAGAAAGGAGATTTATAAGAGAAATAATAAGAAAATGGCGTTTTACAACATTTGTTAAAGTAATGGCAAAAAGAAAATTAGAATTAATGTATAAAAACTTACATGTATCATATCTTCAAATGGCAAATGAAGTTTTTGGAGATGAAGAAACAACAACAAATGCATCAGTAGTAAAAGAATTTGAAAGATTTGGAACTGATGTTGGAATGTGGGGTAATGAAGATCCAAATATTCCAACTGAAACAGGTTATGTTAAATCAATTAATAAAAAATATATTTTTGAAACATTAGATGGTGAAAATAGTAAATTATTTGATGAGTTTAATTCTGATTTTGAATTAAAAAAAAAAATAATTGTTAGTGATATTATTAAAGAAGATTCTAAAATTGTTGAAGGTGGTAAAAGTAGTAATTCTTATATGGAAGGTTCTGAGAAGGAAAGTGGAAGTGAAAGTTCCAGAAGAAGAAGAAATAGAGAAAAGAAAGATGAAAGTAAAGATGAAAATATTAATCAAGATATTAAAGTTGAAAGTGAAGGAAGAGGAAGAAGAAGTTATAGAAGGAAAAAAGAAGAGAAAAAAGATGAAGATGATGAAAAGAAACTTTCACATAGAAATATGAGAAAAAGTCATGTATAAAAATATTATTAAGGTTTTATTTAGTTTTTATTAATTATTTAATTTCAATAAACTTTTAGTGTTGAATTTTATATTTTTTTAAATTTGTATTTTATTAATTTATTTTTTTATTAATGAAAAATATAAGTCAAAATAAAAAATCCTAATATTCCTAAAATATATATAATTGTTGTTAAAGTTTTTAATTTTTTTGGATATTCTTCATCATTAATATAAAAAAAAGGAGGTGTTTGTAAACAATTACAAATTATATGTAAAATTGTAGGACAAATAAAATTATTTGAGTAAGTATAAGCATAACAACAATAAAAACCAAAAATAGAAGTATATATAATTTGAAATAAAATTTTATTTACATTAACAGTTCTATCAAATAAATGTCTTAAATGAGCTATACCAAACATTAATGAACTTATTAATGCTGATTTAATTGATGAATGTCCATTAATTTTTAATAAATTAAAAACTATAAATCTAAACATAAATTCTTCTATTAATGGTGCATATATATTTTCCATCCAAAATCTTATTCCTCTTTTATTATGAAATGGATTTATTTTATAATAATAATGTTCAACAAAAAGACCAGAATATAAAACTAGTAAATTAAAAATTAATGTTATTGATTTAATTGTACAAAATAGTAAACTTTCACTATTTAATTTAACATATTCTATTAAATTATATGAATAATGAGGTGCTATTATGAAAACTGCTATACATAAAACTATTAGATATATTATTGTTCCTATAAAAATAATTTTTAATTCTTCTATTCTATATTTTAAATCTTGTATTTGTTTTATATTTTCTGCGTAAGCTAACATTCTTAAATCTATTTCTAATTTATTTAAACTTATTTCATCAACTTTAAAATATTTTGAGAGGTATTTTTTAAAAATCTGTTTAATTAAATCAATAAAAACAACATAAAGAAAAACTATTAGAAATGGAAAAATATCATAAATAATAATATTTAAATTTCCCATTATTTTCAAAAATAATAATAAATTAATTTAAATAAAAGAATAAATAATAATTCAAACAATAAATATAATATTTAAATATATAAAATATATTACCACTTATTATTCTTTTAAATAATATTTATATAGAATTATAAATAATAATTTGATTGAAAATTAAATAAAAAAAAGTAAAAAAAAATAATTTAATATTTATCAATAGTCCTAATTTCCCTAATAAAATCTTTTGCTTCAACTTTCCCATTTCTATCTCTATCAAGTCTAATAAACAATAAATCCGAATCAGAAGGTAAAATAATTCTATTTTTACTAGTTAAATAATTTCCTAAATCTAAAGGTGTAATATAACCTTTATTATCCTTATCAATTTTTTCAAAAATTTTTCTTAAATAAACTTCACTAATAGGTGCATATTTCATTCTTTCATTTTCAATATTAACTTCACTAGAAGCAATAGTTCTAATTAATTTTTGTAAATACAATCTAGTAGTTTCTAAAAAAACTTCAGCTTTATTAAATTTAGGAACATAAACCATTGGATTTCTATTTTGAATCATATTTCTATATTCTTTTCTAAAAGGTACAAACATATCAAAAAATGAATTAAAAGATAAAACACCTTCATTTACTAAATCATATTTTTTAAATATTAAACTAATAACATCTTTATCAATTGGAATTGATAATGATTTACAACCAAAATCAAAATCAGCTTCTGTTAAATAATCTCTATTTCTTAATTGAAAAATTCTAAAAGCATCTTCAATATTAAAATCTGATCTTAATGCTAATTCATTTTTTTCTTTTTCTAATAAAATTTCTGTATCTAATAATAATTTAAAAAAATCACAATATATTTCTTCTTCATCTCCTTTACTATTATAATAATTATCATATTTTTCTTTATAATTTGATATTTCATCATTAATTAAATATTGTGTTGATGATGTATCATTCATTATTTTTTTTGATAAAGATAAATTTTGAGAAATTGGATAATAATTATTTGAAAATGTTACATTATCTATATCTAAATATTTATTTGGAGAATTACTTTCATATCCTATTTTTATTCTTCCTCCTGGACATTTTAACATACTTTCATATAAATCTTTTTCTGTTGAATCACAATAACCAATTTCTATTATTCTTTTTAAATCTATTAATGGAATTCTTTCATTTTTTTGTATACTTAATTTATTTATTATTCCTTTTATTTCTTCATCCTTTAAATATAATCCATTTCTTATTAAAAATTTATTTAAATTATCAAATGATATATTATCTGTTTTTGTTATTGATGTAAATAAATCTATAATGTTATAATCATATCTTTTTTTAAATTCTTCTACTAATTTTTGTGTATTTCTAATAATTTCTAATTCACTTATTATAACATTTACTAAAAGAATTTCTACATTTTGATTTATTTTTTCATTATTATCTTCTTCTTTATATTCAAAATTTATAGCATTAGTATAATTTTGATAACCTACTATTAAGAAATTAATAAAATTTTGATAAGTCCAATAATTTTTTTCTTCTTTATCATAAAATAATATTATTAAAGCAGCTTCATGTAAACTACAAAATTGTTGATATTCTTTCATAAAATTTACAATATCATAACATTCAATTCTTTGTCTTATTTTTTTATCAAAACATTTATAACATTGAAAAGGATTAAATTGAGAATTTGAAATTAACTCTAATTTCCTTTTTTCAGCCTCAACTTCTCCTTTAGCTAATTGATATAAAAACCTTGAAACTCTCCTCTCAGTTTCAATTGTTAACATTTATAATATTAATTAAAAAAAAAATTTAAAAAAATTAAAAAAACCAAAAAAAAAAAAAAAAAAAAAAAAATAAAAAAAAAAAAAAAAAAAAAAAAAAAAAAAAAAAAAAAAAAAAATAAAAAAAAATAAAATAAAATAAAATAAAATAAAATAAAAATAATAAAAAAATAAATCAATTTCAAAAATAATTATCTAATTCAAGTATATATCCCATATCATTTAAAAAAATAATATTTTAAAAAAGAAAAATTAATGGAACAAAATTCTGAAAAATTAGAAAACCGTGTTTTAGTATCAGCATCATGTCCAGTATATCAATATAGTGAATACTTAGTATCAGCAACATCAACAGGTGCACAAGGAAATGATTGTTTTCTAACATTATATATTTTCAATAATCAATCATCAAAAGATCCAATAAAGATAATAACTCAAATTCCAATTTCTTTTAAATTTACATCAATTGAATGGACATCATATGGACAAGAAACAGAAGAGCATGCATTAGGAATTGTAATAGGAGGTCATCCTGATGGTTCAATTAGTTTATGGGATATTACTCAAATATTATCAAATGCTAATGATGCTTCTCAACAAACAAATTATGGTTGTATTTATAATAAACAATTATTATCTTCTTCTATTAATGTCATTTCTATTAATGAAAAACCACATTTATTTGCTGTTGGTAGTAATCAAGTTTCTATTTTATCAATTGATAAAAATTATAATTGTTCTATTGCTATGAATTGTGAAGCACCAAGTGAAGGAGGACAATTTTGTTCTTTGGATTGGAATTCTAAAGTAAATCATATTTTAGCTTCTGCTACAAATACTGGAATGACTTATATTTATGATATGAAAAAAAAAAGTTTATTTTTATCAATTTTAGATCAATCAATTTCAAATAATTTAAATACTCAAATTGCATGGTATAGTGATGGAGCACAAATTATAATTGCATATGATGATAATGAATATAATTATATGCTTCAATATCATATGAAACAACCAAATGCTCCTTGTGCTATGTATCAAAATGGTCATAATAATTCTATTATTTCAATTTCTAAAAATGTATTTGATAAAAATTTTATGCTTACTTTAGGAAGAGATAATGTTGTTACTTGTTGGAATTTAAAAAGTAAGAAACCAATTTGTAAAGTACCAATTAAAGTAAATGCTAGTCAAGTTATGTGGTGTAATAAAATTAAAGATTGTTTTATTTATGTTGGTTTTAATCAACAATTATATTATGATAGAATTAATTTTGTTGATAATACTATTAATGAAGGTCAATTTATGATTCCTTCATGGATGTATCCTACTGCTGGAATTAATTTTGCTTTTGGAGGAAAATTATTTAAATTTTCAAAAAATGAAAAAAATTTAATTCATGTTTCTAAATTAAAAGGTAATTTAAATTTAATTGAAAAAATACAAAATTTCTTTAATAAATATGAACAAAATGATTTAATTTCAATTTTAGATGAAAAAATAAATGAAAATATTAAAGATGGAAAACATACAAATATGTCATTTTTTTGGGTTTGTTTAAAAGGAATTTATATAAATGATGAAAAACTTCTTTTTAAAGAAATGGGTCTTGATAAAGAAGAAATAGGAAATGAAGTTTTATCAGCATTAGGTAAAAAGAAAAAAAAAGAGAATATTCCACATACATTTACACAAACAATTGAAGATGATGAGAATGTTGAACAAATTTTTGATGAAGAACCAATTCAAAGAAAAGATTCTCCAATAAATAAAATTGAAATAGAACAACCAAATACAATAACTGAGAATAAAGTAAGAAATATAAATTGGAATGTTGGAAATGAAAAATTAGTAAAGAAAAGTTTATTAATTGGAGATTTAGAAAGTGCAGTTGAATTATTATTTAAAAATGAAAGGTATTCAGAAGCATTATTAGTTGCTTCAATGCAACCTGAATTATTTGAAAAAACTAAAGAAAATTATTTTAAGAATAATGGTGATTTATTTGTTAAAAGTTTTTTCCCTGCAATTATTAATAGAAATTTTGAAATGTTATTTGAATATAATTTACGTGATTGGAAAGAATATTTATTATATGCAAAAACATATTTAAATCAAAATGATTTTCAACAATTTGCTGAAAAATTAGGTGATAAATTATCTACTTTTCCTGATATTTATCCTGCATTAACTTCTTATATTCTTTCTGGAAAAATTGATAAATTATTAGATTTATTATATTCGAATTATCAAAAAGAATTAGATAAAGAAGTTGATAAAAATGAATTATTACAAAATACATATCAATATATTATTTTAACTTATAAAATTTTAGTTGGTGATTCAAGAGGATTTTCAAATTTAAATGCTAATAAAGTTTTATATGAATATTGTTTATTATTAATAAGAGAAGGATTAAATTTAGAAGCAGGAAAATGTTTAAATTCAATAAGAGGAAATAATAATAATCAAATTGAAGAATTATATGATAGATTATATTATAATTGTGAAGAAGAACTTGGAAAGAAATTTTCAAAACCAAATAATCCATATAATATATTAATAATAAGATCTAAAAATCAAAATATAAAAGGTAAAAATCAAATGATTCAAAATAAAACACAAACCCCAATAAATCCTCAAACAGTTCAATCTCAAAATATAAATCGTAATCAATTAAATCATACAAATCAATTTAATCATCCAATGGTAAAACCACCAATAAATCAATATCCTCCAAGAAACATTCAATCAAATCCTCCATTTAATCCAAATAATCCAAATGTAATAAATAAACCACCAAAAGTAATGCATCCAAATGAACATAATAAACCATTTCAAAATAATCCAATTCAAAATAATATACAAGAAGATAATCAAATGAATAATATTAATAATCAAATTCAAAATCCTCAAAATCAACCATTATTTGATTTTGGTGGAGAAAATAAAGGACAACAAAAAATAACAAAACCACCAATAATTAAAACAATGAATCCAAGAAGAATTAATAATCCACCACAACCTCATTTTCCTCAACAAAATATTCAAAGATTTCATAATCCAAATGAAAATAAACATATTAGTAATAGTGGAAATATTGTTAATGATAATAATATAAGTAATGTACCTAATTTTGGAAATAAAGATAAAGGAAATACTTTTCAAAATAATCCTCAATTTCCAAGTCAAAATACACAAAATGAACAAGAAGAAACTCCAATGAGTAATGATGAAGAAAATATTTATAATTATTTTGAAAATATTGTTAATGTTTATAATAATGTTTATCCTGATGAAAATAAAAGAAGAGATTTTAGTAGTAAAATTACTGTTTTATTAGGTAAGTTAAAAAGACATGAAATAAAACAAAATTTAATTAAATTATTAGAAGAATTTATGATGTTAAATGATAAAAATGATGTTAAGAGTTTAAGAAAAATTTATATGAGAATTCAATCTTGTGATTGGGATAAAAATAAAAGTTGGATGCCTTTATTAGAAAGATTAATGAATATGAAAAGAAATTAAATAAAAGTTTATTTCATAAAATATTTAAATGATATTTAGTTAAGATTAAATTAATAAAAAATAAATATTATTTTATTAATTTATTTTTGACCTGGTTTCTTTTTGATAATTGGATTTCCAATTTTTTTCTTTTTTATAATTTCATTTTGAGCATTTGTTTCAAGAAAATTATCTAATAAAGAATATTTTCCAGAATATCTTACTCTAATTGTTTCTCCTTCAATTTTAATCATTACTTTAAGAGTTCCATATTCATAATTATTTGGTGATGTTTTTTTAAATGGAATTTTAGGAATATTTCTCTTTGAATAAAAATATGATAAATAATGCTCTAATTTTATATCATTATCATCTGGTTTATTTGTTATTATATTTTCAAAATTATTTTTTTTTTCATTTGGTTCTATTTTTTCTTTTGTATTTGAATTTTCTTCTTTATTTATTTCTGGAGTATTTAAATTGAATTTTATTAATATTTCATTTACTTTTTTTCTTTCTTCTTCACTTGAATTTTTTTCATTTAATATATTATTTAATGGTCCTAATTTATTTATATTTGATTTTAAAGCTTCAATTAATAATTTTTTGTTATTTTCTTTCTTTTCTTTATTTTCTGATTCAATATTTACATTATCATATGTATATCCAAATACTTCTTTAAATAAATCAATTTCATTATTTTTGAAAGGAATATTTTTGTCTTTTAAATTACTATTTTCTTTTCTATTTATATTTACAGTCACATAATTTCTCATTTCATAATTATCAAATTTTTCATTTAGTGAATTATATTTTTTCTTAATATTCCTATATATTTCATTATATTTCATTAAATTATCTTTTAATTTTATATTTTTATCACATATTTTTTTAATTCTATCATAATACATTTCTTGATAATTAATTAATTGATTAATAATATTTTTAGTATGATTTAACATATTATTTACATCAGATATATTATTAAGATTATTTAAAGGATTTTTTTCTTTGAAAATTTTAATAAATTCTATAAAATCATTATCATTTTTTTTTTCTTTATTATCAATATCTTTATCAATAAAACTATTATCTTTTAAAATATCTTCACTATCTTCTTCTTTTTGGATAAAAATATTTCTTTTATCAGCAGATATTTCTTTAATATTTTTTTTCTGAATAGATTTTTGTAAAAATTTTCTATGTTGAGGTGACGCAGAAGCATTTCTATTTTTTTTATTATTTGTAATAGAGGATACAGGTCTTTTAATTTTAGAAAAAGTTGGGGTTTTATTTTCAGTATTAGAATTTGAACTAGAAATATTATTATTTATATCTTTAAGGTAATTTTTATTAAATTTAGAAGAAATATTTTTTGGACTTGATGTAATTTTTTCAATTGAATTTCCTGATTTTTGAACTTGATTTTCATTTTTTTTTACACTATCATTATTTTTATCTATAAATTGTAAAGTTGCATGAACATTTATTTTTAAATTAAGATTCGAATTTGAATTACCAAATAATACTCTTCTTGTTGAATCTGACATTGTTATTGTACATAATTTTTCTATTGATGTTATCTTTTTGATTATTGAATTATGAGGTATTATAAAATCTGATATTCCTATTAAAGAATCATTTTTTGTTACTTTAATTGAATATTTTAAATCTTTTTTTTTTAAAAATGCTTTATGAATTATTTGATTTCTTGAATTATACTATTTAAAAGTAAATATTATTATTTACACTTATTTGATCTTCAAAATTTTTTTGATCAGAAGAAAATATAAATCCAAATGTATTATAGTCAAATGTATTTGGTTGGAAATCTATTATTTCTAATGTTACAATAATATAAGACATAGAATATTATTTTTTGTATTATTAATTATTTATTTTTTTCAATTATTTTAGATTTAAGAATAATTAATTTTTTAATTTAAAAAATATTTAATTTCTTTATTTAAAAATGAATAATCTATTATTAAAATCAAAAACAGAATTAAAATTAGATAAATTTTCTGTAAATAAAAGCTTTTTTGGATTTCTTTCTTCAGAAATTATACCAATATCAATTACATTATATAAAACAGATTTTTTTTTATTATTAAGTGATTCATCAATAATAATATATGATACAAAAAATAATCAAAAGAAATATGAAATAAATGATTGTATTTCATATTCACCTTCTCAAATTGAAATTTTATTTTATAATAATAACAAAGTGAAAAAAGATTATATTTTAATATTATGTGAAACAAAATTAGTAGTTTTAAATTCATTTAAATATACAATTGAATATGAATATGAATTAAATGATAAAGCAAATTTTATTAAAATTCATTCAGTAGATGATTTATATTTAATTGTAGTTATTCATAAAGATAAAATTTCATTTCATAATATAGTAAAGAGTACAAAATATAATTGTGGATTTTCATTTTATTTATATTATGAATTATATACAGAAAAAAGAGGATATATTTTTAGTAGAGATATTTTACTTTATGATAATTTAGTTGCTTTAGAAACTGAAAATAATTTTGAATTTTCTACTTTTAATACTAAATCTACTAATCAAAATAAAACTTTAATTTTTAATAAAAAATTAAGTTTTTCAAATGATTTTTTAACATCAAATGAATTATCAATGCTATCTCAAAATTTAAATAGTTTAAAAATTTTAAAAAATAAAGAATTAAATTATTATAAAATATCACAAATTTCATATTCTTCATTATCAAATTTATTTTTTTTCTGTTTTATAAATAAACTTTTAGTAATTCAAAGTTTTTATGATCCAAAAATTCAAAAATTTACTTCAATAGAAAATAAATTAACAATAGTTGACAGAATGATAAAACCAAATGTAATTTTATTTTCTAAAGTAATAGAACCATATTTTTTTTTAATATGTGAATCTAGATTATATATTTATTTAGTATTAGATATTAATAGATGTATTGATACATGTGAAATTGATATGAGTTATAATTTTATTTTCTGTAAACAAACTTCACTTTTAAAAAATTTAAATTTGTTAAATTTTGAATATGATTTAATTCAATATAATGATGTTTTTCTTATTAATGAAATGAAAAAAAATCCAAATTCATCTCCTTTAACTTCATCTAGACCAATGATCTTTATTTATAATAATAATGAACATTCTATTAATTGGATTTATTTATGTGATATAAATAAACAATTGAAACAATTAAAAATTATAAATGCAATTTTTGCTTCAAAATATTTGGCAACTTTTTCTTTAAAACAAAATTTAACAATTTTAGAAAATAGTGATTTATATAATAATGGAAATTTAATTAAAACAAATGAAAAATTTGTTTTATTTAAATGTTTAGAAATTTTTTATACTGAAATTAGTAAAAATAAATTTGATAATGCAATAAATATTGTTGTTGAAAATAAATTAAATTATATCTTTATTTTTATATTATTAGGAAATATTATTAAAAGTAAAGTTTTAAAACTTTTAATTGAATATTATTTAAAATATTTTCTTAGTAAATATATTGAAATGTTTTTAGATAATGAAGGTGATTTTGGTGAATTAAAAGAGAAAAGCATGGATGAAATTGATAAAGAATTTAAAAAACAAAATGATTCTATTTTATCATTAATTAAAAACGTTCAAATAAAATCAATTTCAGATTTACCCTTTTATATAAAGAAATTTCTAAATAAATTTATAGAAAAAAGAAATTTATTAAAACTTAAAATTCCTAAAATTGAAAGAAGAAAAATATCATTTGAAACTATTGTTAATATATTTTCTAAAATTAAAAATCAGAAAGATGAATATTTATCATCAATAGAAAACTTTGAAATTTTTTCTGATTTAAATGATGGTTTTATAAAAGAAAAATTAAGTGAAGAAATAATTGATTTTTGTTTATGTGAAAATATAATATTTTTATTAAATTATTATGCATATAAAATAAGTAAACAAGAGCAATTTTCAAAAAATTTAACACAAATGATAAAAGGTTCATATAATATTTTAGATAATGAAATAGTAATAATATTAAATGAAATGAAATTAGACGAAGAAATATTATTATATTATTATTGCAAAGAAAAATATGATAAATGTATAACAAGTATAATTGAAATATATAATGAAATTGATGATAAAAAAGATATAGATATTCATAAAAATTATGAAATAGGAAAAGAAAATTTAACATCTAATATATCATTAACAAGTGATGATTCTGATGATGGAAATAAATCAAATGATTCAAATAATGATGATATGAATAATAAAAATTTATTTACA
>JAEEGK010011636.1_pt1 | contig 20071 bp, 22 predicted proteins | sample 8958771 | NCBI WGS metagenome assembly JAEEGK01 (sample SAMN16246547, study PRJNA631951) | gut metagenome | biome: gut microbiome; feature: rumen; material: SC-attached | host: Bos | place: Iran: Karaj | collected 2018-10
CAACCTGAGTTATGCCGTAGCGGGCACGCAAATTGATAAAAGAAATACCGCCATGTTCACGGATACGGTGAACCCATCCATTCAATACGACTGTTTTGCCATCATCACAACCGCGCAGCTCTCCGCAGGTGTGAGTTCTCTTTGTTGTTTCCATAGCGTTGAATAATACCGTTATTTTATAGAAAAGTAAATTGCGAGGAAGTGAAGAATACTTCCGGCAACACTGAACAAATGCCAAATTGCATGCATCCATTTGGTGTCTTTACGTATGTAAAAGAAAAGACCTATTGTGTAGGCGACACCACCGACAATCAGCAGAACAAGACTGGATACAGGAAGTGCTGCTTTAACTGGTTTTATGGCGAATATAATCATCCATCCCATAAGAAGATAGGTGATTGCTGCCGCGATGCGCATTTTGCTTCCCAGAACGGAATAGGAGATAACGCCGCCAAGAGCCAAAGCCCAGATTATGCCGAAATAAACCCAGCCGAGCGTGTTGTGCAAACTGCCAAGACAAAGCGGTGTGTAAGTACCTGCAATAAGAATGTAAATAGATGTATGATCAAGAATTGCAAATATCTTTTTTGCTCCGAGCGGAACAAGCGCATGATATATCGTTGAAAAGAGATATGTAAAAATCAGTGCCGCGCCAAAAACGCTGACACCCGCAACGAAATATGGCTTGAGTTCAGGTGATGAATATTTTATTGCATGAACAATCATAAGGACTGTTGCGGCTATCATAAGGCCTGTGGCGATTCCGTGCGAAATTGCGTGGAAAATCTCTTCGCCTGTGGAATATCGTTTTTTTCTGTTTATATACTCAATACGCTTAGCTTCTTTGTGCTGGTTGCGCAGTTTTTTCGTGAAAATCTTATCAAGGGCAGAGCCTTCCTCACCGTACAGTTCTTTATGAAGCTCGGCTTTTACCTGTGCGATGTCGGCACGGGCTTTTCTTTTTATTTCTGCTATTCGGTCTGCGGCTTTCTGCTGCGGTGATTTCTCGTATTCAAAAATCTGTTCTGCCATAGTTTCCTCTCAAAAAAGATATTAGTTTAAATATTACATTTAAACTTAACAATTAACGAAGCTGTCGGCAAGATAAACTGCTTCGTGTTTTTCGATATTATATCCAATTTAATAGACAAGCGGCACAGGCGCTTAGTTGCAACTTGAACCGCCAAACGCCTAGATGTTCTGCCGGCGTATCTCGTAAAGCAGGATGCCGGCGGCAACAGAGACATTAAGGCTGTCCAGTTTGCCACAAGTTGGAATTGAAACAACTGCGTCGCATGCAGTTTCAAGGAGCCTTCCCATTCCGTTGCCTTCGCTGCCCATTATTATGACAACTTTGCCGGTAAACCGCGTGTCTGCGATTGTTAAGCCGCCGGCATCCGCGCCGTAAACCCAATAACCTGCGTTTTTAAGAGCTTCTACGGCCCGCACAAGGTTTGGAACAACGGCTACAGGAACCCAGGCATTTGCTCCGGCACTGGAGCGGGCTATTACCTCGCTGTCTTTTGCGCCGCGCCGTTCCGGTAAAACAACAAGATCCGCGCCGAACTGGTCACAACTACGGATTATCGCGCCGACGTTGTGCGGGTCGGTAACGGAATCGAGCACCACAACTACCGAAAGCTCGTTGTTCGGCTTTTTCGCGGCTTGTGCAACAAAAGCGTCAAAAGAAACGCGAGCGTCGTTCTCCGCAGCTCCGCGCAACTCTGCTACAAGCACAGCACCCCTGTGCTCACGTAAGGCTTCCGGCATTCCGGCAACAAGTTCATCAAGCTTTGAATCCTGTACTTTGCTGCATTTAACGCCGGATTTTTCTGCCTGTGCAATAATCTTCTTTACGCGCGGACCTGCGGCCGAGTAAAAAAGCTCGACAGTGGGCGCATTAGAACTGGCTGCATTGCCGCTCGCTCCGGCTTTGCCAGTGGCGCCGACAGCTTTTTTGTCTCCAGTTTTTTTGGAGCTGTCGCCTTCGCCAAGACTGCGTAAATACTCTTCTATCGCATGAAATCCTGTTATTGTCTTTATGCTCATCTTCCGCAACAATGTTTGTATTTCTTGCCAGACCCGCATGGACACGGATCGTTCCGACCTATTTTTGCTCCCTGTCTGACGACAGTTGTTGGAATCAGTTCGCCACGGTCATAAAGCCATTCGCCGTTCACTTTTTTGAAAATGGCTTTTTCAAGGTGCACGTCGCGAAGCCCTTTTCTGGAATATGTGGCAGAAAATTCTACAACGCCTTCCTTATCATTTGCGCCGCCTTTTTCCGTCCTGATAATCTTAAGCCCCTGCCATTCAGACTCTTCGCTCCACTTTTTTGTTTCTGCAACATCAATCGCGTCTTGTTCTTCAGAAGTACATGTACGCACGATGTAGTCAATTTCGTGAGCAACGTATGCAGAATAGCGGCTACGCATCAGTTCTTCGGCTGTCTCAGCCTTTTTTTCACCACGGATAATCGCACCGCAGCACTCATCATATTTTTTGCCTGACCCGCAAGGACAAAAACTGTTTTTATCAAGAATACTCATGTGTTAAGTATAACCTTAGAAACCTGATGTTTCAACAACTTTACAGGATTTCGATCGTATGGCAGCTCTTTGCTGTTTCTATAAATAATATTTTTGCAAAATTCTAATTATTGATTTATAATTATGTCATGGATTTCCTACATAACATAATTGAGTATTATGATGAATTGTATCCGGTAACGGAAGAACAAAAAAAACTTTACAAAGAATTGACAGAAGGCTTGCTGCCGGCAAAGATTCTCCGCATAGGATGTGCAACAGGCGGGTTTGAGCATTGGCTTGCGAAAGAAGGGCATGATGTGACCGGCATTGAAACTTCCAGAGAAATGCTGGAGATAGCGAACAGAAGAAGGCGTATGCCAAACACGGCAATCCGCTTTTTCCAGATGTCCACAATAGAGATGACGCGCTTTTTGGGCAAAGGCTTTTATAACGTTATCTCATGCTTAAGCGACAGGATTATTTTTATTCACGACAAAACGCTTATGCGTAAATTCTTTTATGACTGTAAGCTGCTTTTGGCAGAAGGCGGACATCTGGTGCTCCAGCTTTCAAATTACTCGGTTTTCAATTCAAAGCCGATGGCGAAACTCCCCACGCAGGAAAGCATACGCGTAAAGTTATATACACAGCTTTGGACAGGCGATGACGGGAATTACACATTGCAGCAGGATTTGGAGCATTGCGGAAGCAAGCTTGTCCCGGTTTTGAAAGATGTGGCCGTTCTGCCTGTTACAGTTGATCAGATTAAGAGCTATGCGGAAGAAGCTGGATTTACGAATATTGGGCTTTACAGCGGGTACGACAAAGAACCTTTGAAAGACGATTCTCCTACAGTCGTCTGTATCCTTAGCTGATGCTCCATTTTCCGTCTTTGTGAACAAAACGGAACGCGGCTATTTCAAGAAGCCTGCCGTCTTCGCCCGACATTTTAATCATCTTTGTGAGCGGATTCACTTCTGTAATGCGGAAATTCGTACCGTCATAATAAATGCGCAGCCCTTCGTTCGGAAGTTTTTTCCGTGCTTCTGAATACCATTCATGCTCGTATGAAAGACAACACAAAAGACGACCGCACTGGCCGGAGATTTTCATTGAGTTAAGCGAAAGATTCTGGTCTTTTGCCATGCGGATGGAAACAGGGCGAAGACGGTCAGAAACAGCGTGGCAGCAGTACGGTCTGCCGCAAACGCCAAGCCCGCCTGTTATTCTGGATTCATCTCTTACGCCTATTTGTCTGAGCTCAATTCGCATTTTGAAAACTGAAACAAGGTCTTTTACAAGCTCGCGGAAGTCGACTCTGTTTTCTGCGCTGAAAAAGAAAAGGACTTTCTGTTCTTCCAAAAGGTAGTGGGTGGCGATGAGCTTCATGTTAAGCTTGTGAAGGGCGACTTTTTCCTGGAAAATCTTAAAAGCAGAAGCTTCTTTTGATTCCAGTTCCGCAGCTCGCTTCAAATCATCTGGCCCGGCTTTCCTGCCAACTGTGATAATATCGCTCGGGCGGATTCCTATCGGTTTTACGACTTTGCCCATAACTTTGGCAAGGTCTTTTCCATAGCGGGTCGGGATAATTACATAATCACCGAATTTAAGGTCCATGCCGTCTGGAACGGTTGCGTAAACGCCCTCGCTGGAATATTCGAGCTTAAGGCGGAACAACGGCGAAGGATATACAAAATCTTCATCCTGTTGCTCTTCAATATCAACGTTATCGTCCTCTAAGGCCGCAAGATCCTCGTTTGTAAGTTTATCTATATCGTTCTCAAAAACGTCACTCATATTTACCCCCTATGACAGCATGTCAACAAGAAGACCGTTTATCTCCTCAATTTTCGCCAGCATTTTTAGCTGGTCAATGTTGTTTTCCAAAATCTCTCTTGCAAGCTGATCAAGTTTATCATCTACCACTTTGACAATATACTTTTTTTTCGGGCGCGGAACCCGGACGGAAGGAGTGCCAAGACTCTCTTCCACGTCATAGCAGTTTTTCACGACAAAACGCATGAACTGCGAAATTTTTTTGCGGTAATCGACAAAAGCTTCTTTGAACGGATTGCGTTTAAGGTTGTCCGCAGACATTGTAACATTATCGAGCAAAAAAGACAGCGCGTCATCAAAGCTCATTCCTGCAATTTCGGCAGGAAGATACGAATCGATTTCTAGTTCTGAGTCGGATTTGTGCAGGATTTCCGAAAACTTCTTACGTATACTGCTGTTTTTTTCCGTTTTTTCGTTGCGCTTTCCGCCAGACGTCTTACTGGCAGAGAAACTTGCAGCAGTTACATATTGGTTTAAGTTTATCTCTGTTCCCATTAGTTTCCTGTCGATACCAGAATAGATTTCTGTCTGATTGCCTTTTCGTTCTGCCAGTCTTCCAGTGCGACGGAAAACTGCTCGTCATCTTTTATGGATACGCACTGTCCATGAAGCAGACAGTCGCCAGCAACCTGAAGCCGTTTTGTAATAACATCGCCCAGAACGGACGCAGTTGAAAAAAGCTTAATTCCGTCGGGCGCAACGATGTCGCCTTCCACAATTCCGCCTATTACAGCCGAAGCTGCCGTTACATTGCCACGGATACGCGCTTTTTCACCGATTATGACATTGCCTGTTGTTTCCAAATCGCCGTCTATGTCGCCATCAACACGGATAAAACCGCTTATTTTAAGGTCGCCGGAAATAAAAGCATCCGCTCCAATCAGCGTGTTAATGGAAAAATCGTCTGTATGAAAAGCCATATTAATACTCTGTTTTTTTGCACTATTGTGTCAGTTTTACGTTAATAAAGTTTGCAGGGTCTACGACTTCGGAACCGATATGAACTTCATAATGAAGATGCGCGCCAGTTGCAACGCCGGAAGCACCGACATATCCGATTACGTCGCCCTGCGACACCATCTGACCTTTTTTAACGATAAAAGAACTCATGTGGGCGTACCGTGTGTAATATCCGTATTTGTGCTGGATGATTACATAGTAGCCGAAGCTGTCGTCGTATGTAGCGTTTACAACACGTCCGTTTGCGGTGGCGATAATCGGGTCACCGGAACGCCATGTTGCAAAATCCATGCCTTTGTGAATGTACCAGTTGCCGGTCATTGGGTGAACGTTCTGACCGAACATCATGGAAACGTGACCGATACCGCCTTTAAGAGGCCATATGCTTGGGATGTCTGAAAAGAGCGTTCCCTGTGATTCCATCAGTTTTCCAAGCTGTTCGACAGGCTCTACCGCGCCTTCTAGATAAGATGAAAGCTGCCTTACGTCGGCTGCCTCACGCATAGAGCCTTTTGTAAGTTCCTGCATGTCGAACAGGAGCGAAAGGTCACTGCTCTGGACGGCTTCTTTAGTTGATGAAGCACCGGCAATTCCGATAAGAGAAAGCGATTCATTGAGCGTGGACTGGAACTTTTTGGCAACCTGAAGAAGATTGCTGTTCTCGCTTCTGAGTTCATCAAGGCTGGCAAGTGTCTGCCTGTTTTCGTTCATAAGCCTGGAAATTTCAGCGGCAGAATCCGCGGCTTTGACATTGAAAAAAAAGAACGAACCGATTATTCCAAGTACAAGTACGAAACCTGTTACAAGGGAAAACCCGTTCGTCTGGAAATTTATGACCTTGCTCTGTGAATGCGGTACAATCATCACAGTAAGCTTTCTGTTTCCTGCTTTCAGAATGCGGACAAAAAACAGTCCTATGCTTTTGAAAACATGCCCAAAAGCCAGAAGAAATCTTGTAAATATATTGTTTTCAGTACGCTTGTAATGACGTTTCTGAGTCACTTTTTACCTCGTGAGATTATTCAGCATATATTATAGCATATAAGAAGATATACTGTCAAACATATGCAAAGTTCAAGTTTTGTTGACGGGAACAGAAACCTGTGTTATTCTTATCGGTAGGAACTATTCCTAACTTAATTTAATGTTCCTTTGTAAAAGAGCCTTTAAAAACTGTTTAAAAACGAGTTGCATCGTAAAAAAACTGTTTTTCAAAAAGCCCTTAATCATCTTTTTTTGGAAGTAAGCCATGCAGTTTTTTGATACTCACGCCCATATAGGGCTTATTTATGAGAGTTCAATTGAACGTGTACGCGTTGTTCAGAAAGCTAAACAAGCACAGGTAAACCGTATTGTCAGCATCTGTAACAGTCTTCATGATTTTTCTCAGGTTTATGAGACGCTTAAGTCTGTTCCGGGAGTGTATCATGCTGTGGGGGTTGCTCCATCAGAGGTTACGAATCCTGGAAAAGACTGGATTTCTACGATAGAGCAGGGCCTTAAGCTTCCAAATGTCGTAGCGCTCGGTGAGACAGGCTTGGACTATTTCCGCAAATTCGGAGACAAACGCTCTCAGATAGAGCTTTTTATAACGGAACTTGAAATAGCTGAAAAGCACGATGTTCCGGTAATCATCCACAACAGGGATGCTGGTAAAGATGTTCTGGATATCCTTAGCGAACGGCTGCCGGCAGCCGGCGGTGTTCTGCACTGCTACTCCGAGAATGCTGCATACGCAAAGAAAGCGCTGGACCTGAACCTTTACTTTTCGTTCGCCGGAAACCTTACGTACAGAAATGCCAGAAACCTTCACGAGACGGTTCTGAACCTTCCTTTAGACAGAATACTTGTTGAATCTGAAAGTCCGTTCATGGTTCCGGCGGAACACTTGAAAGAGCGGAATGTTCCGGCTTTTATTCCGTCTACAGTGAACTTCCTTGCGGACTTGCTCGATATGGACGTGGAGGAGCTTGCTGACCAGCTCTGGAAAAACAGCTGTAAGTTCTTCCGCCTGCCAGAATGACGCAGTTTTATCATCCGGTAACGATAGGTAACCTGACAATACCGGGTAATCTGTTCCTTGCCCCGGTTGCCGGATACTCCGACCGGGCTTTCAGGGGAATATGCCGTAACTGCGGGGCAGATTTTACATACACGGAGATGGTTTCCGCCGAAGCCCTTGTCCGTGGTTCGGACAAAACGGCGGAACTGTTGCATAGAGCAGAAAACGAAGACATATATGCGGTGCAAATTTTCGGCGGAAACCCGGAATCGGTAGCCGGCGCCGTTAAAATTGTCAAAAAAAGTGTTGCTCCGGAAGTAATTGATATAAACGCCGGCTGTCCTGTGCCGAAAATAATAAAGAGCGGCGCCGGCTCTGCGCTTACAAAAGAGCCTGAAAAACTGTACCAGATTGTAAAATCTGCCGTTGCAGCCGCGGAAGAAACTCCGGTTACGGTGAAAATCCGTTCCGGCTGGGATGCTTCCCATCTTACGTGGAAAGAGGCGGCGCTGGCGGCAACCGAAGCGGGAGCTTCCGCAGTTACGCTTCATGCGCGGACGAAGGCTCAGGGGTACGAGGGCAAGGCAGACTGGAGTTTGCTACGGCAGCTTGTGGAAACGGTTGGCGGCAAAGTTCCTGTGTTCGGGTCGGGCGACGTTTTTTCGCCGCAGGACGCGAAACGCATGATTGAAGAAACCGGCTGCGACGCTGTGATGTTTGCAAGGGGTGCAATGGGCAATCCGTTCATCTTTACTACGGCGAAAGCTTTCTTGCAAACAGGGGAGATTCCAGTTATTCCGGCATCGTACAGACTGGAAACGGCTCTTAAAGAGCTTAAGGAACTTATCGTCGCAAAAGGCGAGACGGCGGCATGCCGTGAAATGAGGAAGAGATTCTGCTGTTATTCAAAGGGAATTCCCGGAGCGGCGGCTATACGAAAAAATATTGTAACCGCGCAGACGGAAAATGATTATACATTAGTAGTGGAACAACTGTTGAACCAGGAAAAGTGAAATGGGATTTTTATCTAGCATATTTAATTTTTTTGGATCTCTTTTCTCCGGTCTAAGTCCTGAATCAAAACAAAAGCAGGACATTAGAAAAATTGAGGCGGAACTGAAGCTGCTTCAACCTCCTGTATACAGGAACGGTATGGTTCAGCCTGCATTCGCAGAGGCTTTCCGTCTTTTGCAGCAACACGCAAAACCGATTGAAGCAGTCCTTGAGCAAACTTTTAAAAGCCAGGACTTAAATATCCGCAATTACTACGCAGGTGTCCTTATTGAAACAGGACTTTCTGACCGTGCCAAAGCAGCAAAAGAAAAACTTCAGTACGAGAACCGCAAGGGCGATTTTTTTGCGGCATCAAACGAACAGCGCATAATCGATTCACAGCGTCATGATTTGGAGCTTATACAACGCGAGGTAATGTCAAGCCATTTCGGGCAGATAGAACGCACATTGCAATCGCTTGACTTGTTATACGATCTTTGTACGTTTGCTTTTACGCCGCTTATACAGCAGTTCGATTCGAACTACATGCCTGAATCACTCAGTTATGAACCGCATTATATCGAAGTTCCTGTTGAAACGATAGAAAAAAAACTCCTTGACTTTCATTATATTGCAGGCGCTCTTTCGATTACAGCGCCAATGGGCAGGGCTATCTGCGCCCTTTCGATGTGCGCCAGCAGAGGCGAGACGACAGAAAAAGCGCAGGAGGAACTTCTTTCACATCTGAAGAAAATAGCGTCTATCCTGCACAAAATACTTACGCCGCAGCTTATAACGCAGCTGGTACGGATTGTCCGCAATGACGTAACCTTTGTCCCTAAGACTTCGATGGAGCACAGGCGATATATAGCAGAATATTCTGAGCGACAGAAAAAACTGTTCGACAACGATACACAGCGAATCCAGCTTGAAATTCAGAACGAACTTATTGAAAAAGAAACTCAAAGTTTGTTCTCCGGCAGACCACTTTTGGAGCTTGAAGGCTACAATCAGGATAACAACGCATTGTTCCAGCAGTGCGGAGCTGGTTCGTTCCTTTGGATTATGCCGCTCCAGATAATCAAATCTTTCGAAGAGTTTTATATCTCTGATAAAGTTAAGGCTCTTCTTAATGACCTTGTGGTAGAAGGCTTCTTCAACAATCCGCAGTACAAGACAGAGTTTTCCAGCATTGTGTACAACTGCGTGGAAGGTTCCGGAAATGTCGCAGCCTTCGAGAATTCGTTCACAAAAGGCCAGCCGAACGATACGCTCCTTATGACGGGATATCTTAGAGACAGCCGCACGAATCCTGATTTCTTGAAAAATCTTACACAGATGATAAATAACATAAACAAAGAGGCGAAGGAGCTTATACAATCAGAAGTTGCTTCGATATATCAGCTGTGGCAGAAGCTTCAGGAACTTATTCCGGACTCTAAGAAACCGCAGCCAGAGCTTATCTCCAACTTGAAAGTTCTTTTTGTTTCGCCTAGAAACCGTGACAACGCCGAATTCTTGGAAACAAATTTTGCACAATGGAGTATTTTCCTTGATGTTATGAAAAATTATGCTATAATTGGCGATGTCAACAGAGATGAGTAGGTTCTTATAAGTAAGTAGGGTCTATGGAAAAGAAACGGAACAAACCCGCAAGGAAGCGGAGAACAAACAGAGAGAAACTCAAGTTTTACGAAAAACGCGTATACGATCTTACTCAATTGCTTGAGATTTCTAAGAGTCTTTGTGCCGTTCTTGAACACTCAACGCTTATAGAATCAATCCTTTATACATGTATGTGCCAGATGAGAGTTTTGGGAGCCGGTATGTTCGTCTCTCAGGATTATGGTTCGGACACTCTGGAGCTAAGAAACTTCTACAGCGGACTGGAGCCGGATACTTTCATTTCTTACACTGTTTCAACAAGACAACCACAAATTCAATATCTGCTCGAAAAAAACGTTCCTATGACGCTCACGGCTTTGCAGCGGCAGTTCAAAGGCGAGCCGGAGATAATTCCGTTCAAATCGCTTCATCCGTCGCTTGTTGTTCCGCTTAAGCATAAAAACAAGCTTTCCGGCATTCTTCTTTTGGGAGAACGCATTGATTTGGGTGACGGCGTTAAATTCAGCAAGTATGAAATTGATCAAATCAAAACTATAGCGACGCTCGCCGCCATTGCCGTATATAACGCTTCTCTCATGGAGCTTACTACGACGGATATGCTCACAAAGCTTAAGCTTCGCCATTACTTTTTCACCGTCCTTTCGGACAAATACGATATCGCTGTTGCGCAGAAGCAGCCAATAGCCGTACTGATGCTCGACATAGACCTTTTCAAGAAGTTCAACGACACTTATGGCCATGCATGCGGAGACTACGTTCTTAAAGAGGTGGCGGGCATTATATCTGACGGAATTCGCACGCACGACATGGCGGGAAGGTACGGCGGCGAGGAATTCATTATAATGCTTACTAATACGGAGACTGCCGCTGCGGTAATGGTAGCGGAAAGAATCCGTTCCAATATCGAAAAATTCGATTTTGAGTACGAAAACAACCACATGAACGTGACAATATCCATAGGAGTCTCTGTATTGCACCACGACGAGCCTGTTACTGCTAAGACCCTTGTAGAGCAGGCGGACCAAGCACTGTATATGTCAAAGCACCGTGGCAGAAACAAAGTCTCACTTTTTACAACGGAAAATTCTGATGCATAAAAACTTTCTCCACAAACCCTTTAAGTATGCGTATTATAATGCGGCATTAATAATTATCGGGCTTAACGTAGCTGTCTTTTTGTTGCTGAAAATTAAGCCTAATCTTATGAGCTATCTTGCATTGAACACTTGGAACGTTACACGCGCTCATATGTACTGGCAGTTTTTTACATACATGTTTGTTCATGACTTATCGAGCTTTCAGCATATCCTTTTCAATATGCTCGGTCTGCTCTTTTTCGGACTTCCTCTGGAAAAGGCAATCGGCTCAAAAGAGTTCATCCTTCTGTATTTGCTTTCGGGGCTGTTCTGCGGAATCGCATCGTTTTTGATCTACCTTGCGACAGGAATGTACTACGTTTTCCTTTACGGGGCTTCTGGTGCGCTTTATGCCATTTTGCTTGCGTATGCGGTTGTTTATCCGCGCGCAAAAATCTTTATTTGGGGAATACTCCCAATCCCGGCTCCAATACTTATAGCGATTTATGCCGGCATTGAAATTGCAAGCCAGATTTTCAGTCTTCAGTCAGGAACGGCGCACATGACTCACCTTGCGGGTTTTGCTTTTGCATGGTTGTATTTTGTAGTCAGAATGGGAATTAATCCAATTAAAGTATGGAAAAACGCCTACCGTTAATTCTTGCATTTTTATTAACCGCTTTTTCGCTTTTTGCGGATCCGGAAGATATAACTTTTATCCGTATAAGGCTTTGGGCTCCGTATGACGCAGTGCCTTCGCTAGAAAACTCCGCTTCCGGACAAAGCAGCTACAATGCCAGTGACCCTTTGAAACACGCTTCCGACCTGCTCAAAGAAACCGGGAATTTCGTTATAAATGCAATGGTTTACGGTTGGAATTTCAGCATTACTCCAAAAGATAATACGCGCGGCGTAAAAGAATACGTTGAGTTTACGCCGATAAAAGAAACTTCTGTGGATACTTTCAACATAACGTGGTCAAATATCGTGTATGAGCAAGATAAAATAACTTGCTGGGTCGAATTTGACCGAACTCCGCTCATGATGCATACAAAAGCGTGGTGGAACAGCGTCAATTGTCCGCGAATACACGGAACGGGCGAAAGTGTCTATACCGGAAAAATAGATGCTATAAAGCAGGCTTTTTTTGATGCTGCGAAGAATGCCGTGCTCAATTATGTAAAGAAGCTTGAAAAGAATAAACCAAAGGAGATAACCGGGTCGCTGCTGCTTAAAACGGACACTCCCGGATTAAGAATTGACAGCGGTAAGTATGTCTCTGACCTTGATTTTTTCCTACATGTGGATAAAATAGTACGGTACTCATATTAGGGAGGTGTTTTTATGACAGGTTTGAAAAGAGTGATTTTTGTAGTGCTTTGTTTGGGCTTATGCTTTTCACTTTATGCACAGACAGTCGATGAAATCCTGGGCGCAGAGCCTGATTATCAGAAAATGGAAGTAATAGAGGAGCAGGGCAAACTTTATACACTTACGATTGAGTATTATCCCGCTTTGGACGAAGCCAGATTTATATACAGAAAAAACGCCCACCTGTTTGATCAGGGCGAGGCTATGATTGTTATTCGGGAACGTGCTGCTAAATTCGTTGCTGAGCGCAGTTATTTCAGCTATTCATATTCCCGCAAAGACGTCACAAAATACGATAATGATAAGGATATGGTAGTATATACCTCTTTCATAACATTAAAAAAATAAACGAGGATTTTATGGACGCACAGACAATTATCAAGAACCTTCATCCGCTGGAGATTAAGGTTCTTCGTGCCTACACTTCAAAAGACGAGCTTACATCTGAAAAACTTCAGAAAGAGCTAGACTATAAGGAAGGTCATGCGAACCAGGCTTTTTCTTGGCTTACAGGAAAAGGCCTGACAGAAGTTGTTCGCAAAGAGCCGCATACCTTTTTTGAGATTACTGAACTTGGTCGTAAATTTGCGGAGCATGGTACGCCGGAAGCGCGTATCGTAAAGTTCCTTAAAGAAAAGGGACCGCATGCTCTTCCGCAGATAGCCTCCGCGCTTTCTCTTGAAAACAAGGATGTAGGAAGTGCTTTCGGTATGCTTTCAAAAGAAGGCGTGCTTTCCATGGATGCGGAGAAAAAAGCCGTATTCTCTGGAAAAGAGCTTCCGGCACGTATGACGCTTACAGAAAAGCTTCTTTCAAAAGCAAAAGCTGCGATTGATGGCTTGCTGGAGCAGACAGCTCTTCTTGCAGAAGAAAACTCGATAATCGGCGACCTTGCCAAAAAAAGAGGCGCGGCGAACAGTGCGTTCCGTATTGTTGAGCGTGAAACCGTAGTTTATAAGCTTACTGCCGCTGCTGCAGAGATTAAAAAAGCTCTTGAAGAAGCTGGCGTTACAGGTAACGAAACGGGCGCAATCACTTCTAAAATACTTATTGACGGTTCGTGGAAAAACTCTTCGTTCAGAGGCTACAACATCAGCATTCCGCCGGCACGTATTATTCCGGGTCGCACGAGTGCTTATGTTTCGTTCCTTGAAAGCGTAAAAGACAAACTTTGTTCGCTCGGCTTTGAAGAGTTTGACGGTCCGCTCGTAGAAAGCGAGTTCTGGAACTGTGACGCGCTTTTCATGCCGCAGTTCCACGCAGCGCGCGATATTCACGACGTTTATTCAATCAAAAACCCGACACACGCCAAGTTTATTGAAGAGCCGTATCTTTCTAACGTTGCGGCGGCGCATAAAGACGGCGGAAACACAGGAAGCCGCGGCTGGAATTACGAGTTTGACCACGAAATGACGCGCCGCCTTATCCTGCGCAGTCAGGGAACGGTTCTTTCAGCACATCAGCTTGCAAAAGCAAAGATTCCGGGCAAATACTTCGGAATCGCGCGCTGCTTCCGCTATGACAAAGTAGATGCTACTCACCTTTCTGACTTCTACCAGACAGAGGGTATCGTCCTTGGCGACGACGTAAACCTTAAGACGCTTTTAGGCTTCCTTGAAATGTTCGCTGTAGAGATTGCAGGAGCTACGGAAGTTAAATACGTGCCGGGTTACTTCCCGTTCACGGAGCCTTCTGTTGAGGTTCATATCAAACACCCTGTTCTCGGCTGGTTCGAGCTGGGCGGCTCCGGTATTTTCCGTCCAGAAGTTACAAAAGCAATGGGCGTTGACTGTCCTGTTCTTGCGTGGGGTATTGGTATTGACCGCATGGCTCTTATGGCGCTTGGACTTAACGACCTTCGCGAGTTGTTCTCTAGCGATATAGAGCAGGTACGCCTTCGCAAGGCAAAACTGTAAAAAACACTGCCTATGGCTTACGAAGTAACCGCAACCCGCAGGCGGCCAAAAACTTTTGATGATTTGGTCGGTCAGGAATTCGTAGCGTCAACGCTACGTAATTCCATAAAAAACGGGAAAATAGCACATGCTTATCTTTTCTCTGGTCCGCGCGGGTGCGGAAAAACTTCTACAGCGCGTATTCTTGCAAAAGTTCTTAATTGCGAAAAAGGCCCGGAGCACGCCCCGTGCGGCGAGTGTACCGCTTGTAAAGAGATTGCGCGCGGCGCAAGCATGGACGTTATCGAAATAGACGGTGCGTCAAACACGAGCGTTAACGACGTAAGGCAAATAAAAGACGAAGTTCTTTTCCCGCCGAATTCCTGCAAGTACAAGATTTACATAATAGACGAAGTTCATATGCTTTCAACGAGCGCGTTCAATGCGCTTTTGAAAACGATAGAAGAGCCGCCGCCTTATGTAATTTTCATATTTGCTACGACAGAGCTTCATAAAGTTCCGGCAACAATAAAAAGCCGCTGTCAGCAGTTCCATTTTAGGCTAGGTTCAGTTGAGCAGATAAAAGACTTGCTCCAAAAGGCGGCGGATGAAGTCGGCATTAAAGCAGATGATGAGGCGCTTTACTGGATTGCGCGCGAGTCAACGGGAAGCTTCCGTGACGCATACACGCTTTTTGATCAGGTTGCGGCTTTTTCTGACGGTCACATAACATACGAAGGCATCCGGGATAAACTGGGGCTTGTAGGCGCGGAACGGCTGAACGAACTGTGTGAGCTTTGCTGTGATGGAAATGCAGGCTCCGCGCTCGAAAAAATTGACTCTTTGCTGCAGGCAGGCATTTCTGTTGAGCAGTTTATTACAAATATGACGGACTATTTGCGGAGTCTGCTGCTTATTCAAAGCGGTATCACAAAAGAGGCGTTGCTCGGTCAGAGTAAAGACCGCTTTTCCGCAAAAGTCCTTGAAACTTGGGATTCTGTAAAGCTGGAACGTGCGATTTCTCTATTTTTGCAGCTGTTCCGCGACTTACGCTATTCGCTTTCACCGCGCTACGAACTGGAGCTTGCGGTGTCGCGCCTGTGCTGGCTTAAAGACTACGTTTCCGCGCGGGAAGTTAAGTTTGCAATAGACAGCGCGCGCGGGCTTCTTGCGGGTGCGTCACAGCCGGGCGGACAGCAGACAAGACAACCGTGGCAGGCTGCATCCCAGCCACAGCCGGCGAACAATCAGCAGGAAAAACCGGCTTTTCAGTTTTCGTTTAATAAGCCTGCTTCGTCGAATACGCCGCAAAATGCGACAAATCCGTGGGGAACTTTCGCGCAGAGCCAGTCAGCCACGCCGTCAGCTCCTGCTCAGGATGCTCCCCCGGCTTGGCAACCGCCGCAAAAACCGATGTCTACTCAACCGGATAATCAAGCGGGAGGAAACAGCCGCCCTTTTTCTGAAAGCGGCAATATCCTGAATCAGTCTTCTGAAGAGCCAGATACTGCCGCAGATCCGAATATGCCTTTGGACGAGCTGAAGAACAAAGTAATAAGCGAAATAGAGTTTACAAAAACATTTTTGGCTGTTTCGCTTAAAAACTCCGGAGATTGGCTTTTGTCCGGGAATAAAATAGTTATTCCTGTTTCCACAGCATATATTAAAAAGCAGATTGATTCCGAAAAAAGAACACTGACTCAGCTCGTGGCAAAGTTCAAGAGTTCAGATTATGAAATAACATCGGAACTTGATCAGTCTAAGGAAGAAACAAAAGAAAAGCTTCCCCCGGAAATTGACAATATTTGCAAGCTTTTCAACGGAGAAGTTGTAAATATCGGGGCTGCTACGGATAACGCTCCGGCTGTTTCCGTAGAAAACAGAACGGAAGCAGAATCGGGAGATGCAGATTACGAGCTTCAAGTCTCTCAAGAATTCTATGAAGATGAAGGAGATCAGGATGAATTTTAATCCTTTTGAAATTTTAAAAAACGCACAGAATATCAAGGAACAGGTTGCGAAAGTTCAGGATGAATTGAAAGATGTTTCAGCGACCGGTTCTTCGGGCGGAAGTATCGTAAAAGTTACAATGAACGGTCAGTTTGAAATTACGGACGTACAGATTGACCCAATTGCAGTAGATCCACGGGATGTAAAAATGCTCCAGGATCTTATAATCGCCGCCGCACATGACGCTTCCGAACGGATAAAAGAAGTTATAAAAGATAAAGCAGGTCCGCTTTTAGGCGGAATGAACATTCCGGGGCTGGGATTGTAATGAACGCCATAGAAGAACTTGCAGAAAGCTTTTCAAGATTACCGGGAATCGGCAAAAAAAGCGCGATGCGTATATCGTATCATCTTTTAAAAACTGATCCGGCGTTTCTTCACCTTATGGCAAAAGAGCTTTTGACACTTCATGAGCGAATAAAGCAGTGTTCCGTCTGCGGTTCGTACACAGAAAGCGACCCATGCAGAATATGCTCCGACAATCTTCGCGACCGCTCTGTCATTTGCGTTGTTGAGCAGCCACAAGACGTTCAGACTATAGAAGCTTCCAGGGAATTCAGGGGGCTTTTTCATGTTTTGGGCGGAGTTATTGCGCCGTTGGAAGGAATTGGACCGGACAAGCTTTCAATAGGAAAGCTGATTGAGCGCGTCCGCGAAGAAAATGTTCAAGAAGTTATAATAGCAACAAACCCCACGATTGAAGGCGATACAACAGCTCTTTATCTTCAGAAAGCCCTTGCACCAACAGGCGTAACTGTTACGCGGCTCGCTTCCGGGCTTCCTGTTGGCGGCGATCTTGAATACGCGGATAAACTTACACTTGCACGCAGTTTCCGGGGCAGAACTTCGTTTTAGTTTCTGGGCAGACCACGTAGCGCATAAAACTTACTGGATTTTCTTTATTTTCTACTATTCTTTTTTTTGCAGATAGTCTATTATGTGCATGCAATAAAGGAACGTTTCTCCAGAAATGTTCCCAAGACAAAATATCATCCGCTGATTTATCCGAATTGCAGAGCGGAAGCTTTCCGTATGGGAAGAAAACTTGCTAAACAGGAGGTTCTTTATGAACGCTATCTTGTCTAATCATCACTTTTTTACATCAGAATCTGTAGGAGAAGGACATCCTGATAAAGTCTGTGACCAAATTTCAGATGCCGTACTCGACGCATGTCTTTCGCAGGATCCGCAGAGTCACGTAGCTTGCGAGTGCTATGCTACAACAGGAATGGTGCTTGTTGGCGGTGAAATTACAACATCCGCGACACTTGATATTCAGAAAATCGCACGCGAAGTTGCTGGTGACATCGGGTACACAAATGCCGATTTTGGTTTGGACTGCAACTCTATGGCTGTTCTTAACGCAATTCATACACAATCACCTGATATCAACCAGGGAGTTGAAGGAAAAGGACTTAAGGAATACGAGGGGCAGCAGGGCGCAGGTGACCAGGGAATGATGTTCGGATTTGCCTGTGACGAAACACCAGAACTGATGCCAGCCCCGATTATGTACTCGCACAAACTTCTTTTGAAAGCCGCAGAGCTTCGTAAAAACAAGGTGATTCCGTGGCTCCGTCCGGATGCGAAAAGCCAGGTTACAATTGAGTACGATGGCTACAAGCCTTTAAGAATTGATACGGTCGTTATCTCACATCAGCATAACCCGGATGTAAGCTACGACGAGATTAAAAAGACGATTATCGAAAAGATAATTAAGCCTGTTCTTGAGCCGACCGGACTTTTGGACGCAAACACAAAATACTACATCAACCCGACAGGTCAGTTTGTTGTAGGCGGGCCGCACGGCGATGCTGGTCTTACAGGAAGAAAGATTATCGTTGATACTTATGGCGGAATGGGTCGTCACGGCGGCGGTGCTTTCAGCGGAAAAGACCCGACGAAAGTTGACCGTTCAGCCGCTTACATGGCGCGCTACATCGCAAAGAACATTGTCGCCGCAAAAATCGCGAGCAGAGCAGAAGTTCAGCTTGCGTATGCTATCGGCGTTCCGTTCCCAGTCTCTATTATGGTCGATACGTTCGGCACAGGAACTGTTCCGGAAGAGAAGATTGTCGAGGCTGTAAAAGTTGTATTTGACTGCACACCAGCCGGTATCATAAAGACGCTCGATTTACGTAAGCCAATTTACAGAGCTACTGCCGCCTACGGTCACTTTGGCCGCGCCGGTTTCAGCTGGGAAAAGACCGACAAGGCTGAAGCGCTTCTGAAAGCAATTAAAGCGTAAGTTTTGTGAAGTTGCGCGGGGTTAATATGCGCGGTAGGAGTTAAGAGTGGCGAACATGAAAATGCTGAAACCGGCGGAGATACGCCAAGTTTTTGACTCGTTTAAGGCGCAGAACCCCAACCCGCAGACAGAGCTTATTGCGCCGAACGCCTATACGCTGCTCGTCGCCGTTATTCTTTCTGCGCAAGCCACCGACAAAAGCGTGAACAAAGCAACGGAATCGCTTTTTAAAGTGGCTGACACGCCGGAAAAAATGGTGGCTCTTGGCGTGGAAAAGCTTGAAGACTACATAAAGAGCATTGGGCTTTATCACGCCAAAGCTCGTCACGTCATAGAAATGAGCCGGCAGCTTATAGAAAATTACGGCTCAGCAGTTCCCGACACGCGCGAAAAACTGGAATCGCTTTCTGGCGTGGGCAGAAAAACAGCTAACGTCATACTGAATGTTGTTTACAGGCAAAAGACAATGCCCGTCGATACGCATATTTTGCGGATTGGCCCACGCATCGGGCTTGCTGCCGGAAAAACGCCGGAAAAAGTGGAGCAGGAGCTTGTGGCGTGCATCCCCGACGAATACATGGAGCACGCGCATCACTGGCTAATTCTTCACGGAAGGTATGTGTGCACAGCAAAATCCCCCAAATGCGCGGAGTGTTGCATTCGTGATGTGTGCGCGAAAAATGGCGTGTAGAGGAAAAACTTCACAAGCTTATTTAGTCTCTTCAGGTTTTTATTCCAGCTCAAATGTCAATTTATATATCTTATCAGAAGTTTCTTCACTATAAAGTGCAAAATAATCATTAGAAATAATAAGAACGTTTTCTTTAGAATCTAAATAATTTTCATAATAATGCTCACCGTAATAGGAGAAACCTTCTTTTACTTTCTTAAAACCATATTTTTCAGAATATGGTTTTACAATTTCAGCATATTTGGTCACATCAGTAATGAATTCAAAAGCAACATTCACCGAATATAATAAATCTTTGCCAAAATAGAATTCTATATGATCAATTTTTTGTCCATAAAAATCTTCATTTCCGTTATTAAAAATTACACGATTTAATTTTCCAGATCCGCCTAAATCATCTGTATCAATTTTCCATCCTTTTTGCGTCATTATTGTTTTTACATAATCTCTTGAGGAACCAAAGTTTATTCCATTGAAGCCAAGCAGTTCTTCTCCAAATAAAGCTGAACAAAAAGAAAGAAACAAAAGTCCTGCTACTAGAAAAAGTTTGATTTTTCTCATTTTTTTCTCCTAAGTGCCCCAGTGCGGGCGTTCGTATAACTATTGTTATATTTTACAATTTTATTGAATTTTAAGTTGTATGTATATCTTGGATTCTTATATTGTTTTAAATTTGAAAAGCGTGTCCCGGAATCCGGAACACGCTCTCAAAACGGCGAAGTCAAAGTTTTAAGCGAGGTGTGCCTTGACTCAACGTATTATACACGGAACAAATCGACTTGAGTACCGATTTCGATGATTGATGTTTGTACCTGAGTTGAAATATCACCAA
>JAEEGK010011640.1_pt1 | contig 20062 bp, 13 predicted proteins | sample 8958771 | NCBI WGS metagenome assembly JAEEGK01 (sample SAMN16246547, study PRJNA631951) | gut metagenome | biome: gut microbiome; feature: rumen; material: SC-attached | host: Bos | place: Iran: Karaj | collected 2018-10
GATTGGGCCCAATCCCCAATCCCCAATCCCCAATCCCCAATCCCCAATCCCCAATTTTGAATTTCATTAAAAATAAATAATATATTCAAGAATTAATATAATTTATTAAAAAATTATTTAAAATAATAAATAATTAATAATAATTAAATAATAAATAATTAATTAAATAAAAAAGAAAAGAATAAAAATTAAGCAATTAATTAAATTCTAATAAAATTAAATAAAATAAAGAATTTATAATAATAGAATATATTAATAAAATAATAATAATCAAATGATTATTATTATTATTTTTATAATATAATTTATGATAAAAAAATAAATAAATATATTTATATAAAAATAAAATAAAAAACAAAAAATATTAATATTTTATAATAATGTTATTATTATTATTATTTTTACTATAAATAAATAAAACAAATCAAATAATAATAATCATTATTAATTAATTAAATAATTTACTATTAATCATTCATTTTTTGAAAATATATAAATTAAAAAACCAAAAAATATTTTTGCATTGATTTATTAATTTTCCATCATCAATCATTCCAGGAATCATTTCTAAATAAGAAATTATAGTTTTAATTTTTTTTATTTTTTTAACTATTTCTGGATTAGCATTATTATTATTATTCATATTATTTTTATTTATAATTTCTATTAATCTATTTAAAAATCCCGACATTAATTTTTTTAATTTTTCTGAAGAAATTGAATATTTATTATAAAAATTAACAACATTTTTTAAATTTTCATTTTCTTCTTTTTTAATGTAATCTTTTAATTCTGAATGTGAATAATCTTTTAAATTAAAAAGAGAACTAAAATATTTTATTATTAATCTATAATATGAAAATTTATTTGTAATTTTTGATTCTTCTTTTAATTTTTTTTTACATGTTTTAAAATATTTTTCTGTTAAATTTAATAAATTTATAATTTTTTTCTTATAACTTTTAATTTTGTTAATATTTTTTAAAGATAAAATTAATTCAATTGAACGAATTGAATTATAATTTATTGAATGATTTAAATAGCCATTTTTTTCTTTATTTTCTAAAATTTTAAAAATATCTTCAAAAATATTATTTTCATTCGAATCAATATTATTATAAGTATACAAATTTTTAATTTCTTCAACAATTTTTGAAAATTCAGAAATAAAATTTTTTTCTAATTCATTTTGATTGTTATTAATATTAGAATTTAAATTATTATTATTTAAATGCTTTGAATTATTATTATTATTATTATGATTATTTAAAAATGGTTTTACTTTTGGTTCTGAATAATTTGAAAGATTATTTTTATTATTATTATTATTATTTATATTATTAATATTATTTATATTTTTATGAATGTTGTTTATTTTTTCTTTGTTTTTGTCGTTTTCTAAAATATTTTTTTTTGTTGATGAATCTTTTTCTTTTTTTTGTAGTTTTTTTATTAAATTATTATTATTATTATTTTTATGATTAATATTATGATTATTTTTAATATTATTATTATTATTTTGTTTATTAATATTATTTTTATTATTATTATTATTATTAATACTGTTATTATTACTGTTATTATTATTATTATTATTAATTTTTTTTTTGTTTATATTATTTAAGCTTATAATAGGAGAATAAGATTTATTTTTAAAATCAAAATTATTATTATTTTTATTTTTAGGTGATTGAAAAATTTTAATTTGTGTTCCTTTAATTTCTAAATTATTTGTTTCTTCTTCATTTTTATTACTGTATACAGTATTTTTATTATTATTTTTATTACTATTATTAGAAATATTATTATTATTTTTAATATTTTCATAAATTTCTTCATCTTCATCATCATCAATAATTTTATTATTTTTTTTATTATTATTTAAATTATTTTTATTATTATTTTCTTTTTTATTAAATAAAATCGGACTTTTTAAAATATTATTATTATTATTATTATTTTTAATATTATTTTTATTAATTTTTTTATTTAAATTATTATCATTTTCTTTTATAAAATTATTATTTATTTTATTAATATTAATAATAATATTATTATTATTAATATTATTATTAATATTATTATTATTATCTTTTTCATTATTATTTTCATTATTTAAATCTTCAAAAAGTGAAATCATAATTTTATTATTTTCAACAATGACAAATTCTTCTTTTTTTTTATCATCTTCGATTTTATTTTCTTCTTCATTTACATTATTATTAATAATAATATTATTATTATTATTTTCTCCATTATTATTATTAATTGCAGTAGTACTAACAACATTATTATTATTATTATCATCATCATCATCATAACAATTACTATCAGTTTGTAACATGTTTGTATCATCATAAATTTTATCATCATTATTATTATTATAATTATTAATTGAATCATCTTCATCATTATTATTATTAATTTTAGCACAGAAATTTTCATCAATTTCTTTTTCATTTTCTGCTTCATCGTCGATGTTATCAAAATTACTATTTTCATTTCCATAAAAAATTTTATTTTTATTATTAATTTCATTGTTTATTTTATCATCTTTTTTTAATAATTCTTTTTTCGTTGGGTCAAATGCAATGTCAATTAAATCAACATTTTCATCTTTATTATTATTATTATTATTATTATTATAAGAAGAATTATTATTATTATTTTTATTTTCTATTTGATTTTTGTGATTTTTTTGTGAATTTTCTGAATAAAAATTTAAAGAAATTTCTTTATTATTTTTTGAATAATTATTATTATTATTATTATTATTATTATTAAAATTATATTTTTTATTTGATTCTTGATAAGAATTTGAAATGTTAATATTAAAAGGTTTTTTTGTTGTTGTTTGTGTTAATGATTTTCTTAATATTAATGCTAAACTTAAATTTGTGTCTTTTTTTATTAATTCTTTAATGTCATCTTCACGAATTCTTTTTTTTAATAAAAAAAATTTTTCTAAATTATTTTTTATTTTTTCCATTTTTCAAAATTATTTTTTATTTTATTTTTAAAATTTTATTTTATTTAATTTTTTTTTTAATATTTTTGTTTTTATAATATTGAAAATTTATTTAAATTTTTTAAATTTTTTTAATTAAATAAATTTAATAAATAAAATTATTTAAATTTAAATAAATTTTATTTTAAATTAAATTACAAAATAAAAAATTATTATTAATAATTTTAAAAAATTACACAATCTTTATTTTTAATTTTTGTTTTTTTTTTAATATTATTTTTTGCATCTTCAGTTAATTGAAAAACTCTCATTTCAATTTTTTGCGTTTGAATTTTTATTTTTTCTTTATTATAATTATCAATAATATTTTCATAATCTTTTAAATTTAAATCATATTTTTCAACAAAATTTTCATAATTTCCAATTAAAAAATTATAAATATTTTTCATATTTTTTTTAATATCAATTTTATTATTATTCGTAATTTTTTCAAATTTTTTGTTTAACAAAAAAAAACTTTTATTAATTTCTTTTTTTCTTTGTTTTATAAAATTATTATTAATTTCATCAATTAAATTATCAATTTTATGAAAACTAAAATTCAAATATTTTTTTTTCTTAAATTCATAATTATTCGTAAAATCAAAATTAATTAAAATTATTTTTTTACACAAAAAATTTTCATTTTTATTATTATTAAAAACACTAATAAATTTTTTTTTAAACGAATTTAAAGGAATTAAATAAAATTTTTCAAATTTTTCATTTTTCGAAATTTCACAATAATTATTAATTAAAAATATTCTATTAAATAAAAGAAAACTTTCATAAGAAAACGCAATAGGAATAAAACTATCATAATATTCATAAAAAATATTTTTATGAATTTTCTGAAAAAAAACCATATTTAAAGTTTTTTGACTATCAACAACTTTATTTAAATTCAAAAACAATCTCAAAAATAAATCATAAAAATTATCATTCGATAATGTGTAATTCGTAGCAACTTTTTTGCTTAAAATTGCTAATAAAGGAATCGTTTTTTTTTTCTTATAATTTATTAACGAATCAAAATTATTTATTTTTTTTATAAAAATGTTGCTCATTTTATATTCAAATGTATAATAAAAATTTTCGAATGTTTTTAAAATGTAAATAAATCTCGGTAAATATAAATCTTTGTTTTTTAAAATATATAAAACTAATTCAATACATGAAGATAAAATTGAAATAAATTCATAAACTAATTTATGATAATTTTTGTCTTTTTTTATTTCATATAAATGATAATTTATTATTGAAATAAAACTATCAGAATCACTAATATAAACATCGTAATTAAAATATTCTTTATTATTAATTGATAAAATATTTTCTTCATCAAAATCATCAATTTCTTCACTATTAAATTCATTTAAATCATTTTCATTTTCATTATTATTTTCATTATTATTATTATTTTCATTATTATTTTCATTATTATTTTTTTGTTCTTTTTTTTTCTTTTCTATTGAAATATTTTTTGCTATTAAATAAATATTATCAACATAATTATACATAATTTTCGTTTGTTTTTTTAAATGTGGTTCCATTAAAAAATTGCTTTCTAAAAAGAATCTATCGCAAATTAAAGTTATTTGAAGGTCTAATTCATTAATTTTATCTGTTACTAAAGAATTAATTAAATTCATTCCATTTTCGTAAATTAATCTATTATTAGCAAAATAAATTATTATTTTTATTAATGGCAAATCTTCTTTTAAATTATTTTTTGAAAGGAAAAAAAAAATTTTATTATCTTCAAATGTTCTTAATAAATTAAAATCATTTTCATTATCAGAAGCAACAATTAAATCAAAATTTTCTGTTAATTCATTTTGATAATTAGAAAGAAATTTAAATTGATAAAAATTAGAAATTTTTTTAATGAAATTTTTAAATTTAAAATAATTTAATTTTTTTTTTGATGTTTTATTTGAAATGAAACATTGAAAATTTTTATTATAATTTTCAAATTTTTTTTCTAAAATATTAAAATTTTTATAATTAATGTCTTCAATGTTGTTAATAATAGTTTTAATAATAATTTTTAAATAAATTTGAATTTGTTTTGAACGAAAATTATTTTGAAAAATTCGAATTGAATAATTTTCATATTTAAAATTATTCAAATTTTCAATAATTAACATTGATTTTTCAATAAAATAATTTAAATTCGAATTTTTTTTAAAAAAATTAAATAAAATTTTTTCTTTAATGTTACTATAATTAAAATATAAATTAATTTCTTTATTTGATTTTTTTAATGTAAATTTAATAAAATTTATTCTAATAAAAATGTTACTTAAAATTTTACTTTCTTTTTTTTTAGTTAAAAACGTTAAAAAATTTTCTAAAATGCTCCATTCTAAAAATAAAAAATCTATTGAAAAATATTCATCTTCATTTAAAGGCTCTTGAATATAAAAATTTTTTGAGCGATTTATTAAATCTTCATAAACATAAAAATATTCTTTTATTTGTTCAATTGTATTAAAACCTTTTATTTTTAATATAAAATCATCAAAAATAAAACTTTTAAAATGTAAATTAATGTCGTTTTTTAAAAACAAAGTAAAATTTGATAAATTTAAATTATTTTCTTCATTTTCATTTAATTTTTCAAAAATTTTGTTTGATGAAATTAAATTTTTAAAATTCATTATTATTAAATTTATAAAAAATTTATTGCTATTATTATTTGTGTTTATTGATAGAAAATCAAATAAATAAAATTTTAAATAATTTTGAAATATTATTAAATTTATTTGATTTTCGATTGTTTTATTATTAAAAGGAATAAATTCATTGTCAATTAAATAAAAATTTTGAAAATTAAAATTTAAATTTTCTTTATTTAAATTAAAATCTTTATTAAAATTTCCGATTAAATTTGTGTTTGATTTATTTTTCGATTTTTTTTTAATTTTTTCTAAATTATTATTATTAATTTCATTACTTTTTTTTCTTTTTTTAATATTATTATTATTATTTAAATTATAATTATTATTATCAAATAAATTTATAATAAAAATATTTATTAAAATAATATTTTCAATAAAATTAATAAAACCAATTTTTTTATCATTAAAATAAATTTTATTACTATGCGAAAAATTAATAAAAAAATTATCAACAAAATTATTTTCATCGAAATTTAATAAACCACAAAATGAAATAATATAAATAAAAACAAAAACATTTTTATAAATCGAATTTGAATTTCTAATTTTTTCAAAAATTTTATTTTTTTCATTAGAAATTCCATCAATTTCAATAATATTAATAAATTCAGCCAAATTTTTAATAAATTCACTATTAATTTTAAATAAATCTTTCAATTCTAAAATGTAACATAAAATAATTAAATAATTTAAAAACAAATTCATTTTTAATGTTGTATTTTCAGTTAAATCAACAAATTCTGTAAATAATTCATTTATTTTAATTTCTACTTCAAAATTTTTTGTTAAACATTTAATTAATTCACTGTATTTCACAGAAATTTCTGTGCTTGAAATTTTTGGATCTCTTTCAAAAATTTCATTAAAATTTTTTCTTAAATCATCAATTAAAATTAAATGTTCATTTTTAAAAACATTTTCTTTTTCGTATTTTGAATTTATTAAAAAATCTTCAATTCTTGAAAAAAAACCCGAATTTTTCATTAAAAATTAAATAAATTTTATATTAATTTAATTAATAAAAATTAAATGGAAAATAAAATAAATTGGAAAAAAATTTTAAAAAATTTCAAATCAATCAACGCAAAAATTTTTTATATTTTATTTTATTTAGAAGAAAATGGTTTAATTAAATCAGACCAAAAAAAATTCTTAAAAAAACTTGCGATTTGTTACAATAAAGAAATTTTTGATGTTTATAAAAAATTTGTTGATGATAATTATAATATTTATGATTTAACTGATAATTTATTAAATATTTATAATAATCAAACAATTAATGATGATAATATTAGTATTTTACATAGAGCTGCTATTACTGCTTTTAATACACCAATTCAATTTAATATTGATAAAAAAAAAAAAGAAAAAAAGTGATTAAAAATTTTTATAAATAATTTTTGAAATTTATTTTTGTAAATATTTTTTGTATTTATTATTATTATTTTATGTCAATTTTACTATTAAAAATAAATAAATATTTGTAATATTAATATTAAAAAAACTTCTTATATTTTATTATTATTATTATTATAAAAAATATTTTAAATTACTTTTTATTTATAAAAAATATTTTTAAATATTAAATAAAAAAATTTATTATTAATTTTATTATTAATTTATAAAATAATGAATATAAATAGAATAAAATAAAATTATTATAAATAAAAAAAATGTTAGGTGGAGCAGGAATGGCAAGACCATTAGATAAAAGAGAAAAAGCAATAGTTAAAGCTGAAAAAAATAAAGTTGAAACTTATTTAGGAACAACTTTCACTGTTTATGACCCAGTTTTAATAAAAATTCAAGTTGTTAATGGACAAAATTTTGTAGTTAAAATTTTAGTCGATAATGAAGAATATATTCATGTTAAAATGAATGTTCCTTTTGAATATACAGGAAAAGAAGGTGGAGAACCAGCTAGTCTTATTTATGTTCATACTGGAAAGACTTTTGATGATAAATTATAAATTTTTTGATTTATTTTAAATATATTTTAAATTATTATTTATCTTTATTTTATTTCATAAATTCATTTTTGATAAGATTAATTTTATTAAAAAACTTTTAAATATTCAAAATGAATTTTATTTTATAATAAAAATCATTATTATTTAAAAATAATTTTCTTTTTATTTTTTGTATATGAAATATTTAAAATAATATTTAAATAATTTTTTATTAAGATATTTTTAATAATATAAATTAATAATTTTATAATAGAAAATTAATTAAAAAAAAATAATAAGTTGTAAATAAAATATTTAAGCAAAAAATAAAATTATTAATTAAAAAAAAATGATACTTTCAGGAGCATTAACATTAGTAGACAAAAGATTTCGTGCGATTTTATTAAGAGAAAAAGAGAAAATTGAATATAAAATCGAAGGAACATTTACAAAATTTGATCCTTTATATTACAAACTTCAATTATCTATTGGTGGAAGTAATTATTTAGTTAAAATTTTAGTTGATAATGGAGAATACATTCATGTTAAAATGTTTATTCCTACTCTTTATCCTGTCATGCCTTGTATAATTTTATTTGTTTTTAGAGGAATGACGTTAGATGATAAATTATAATAATTTTTGATATAAATTTAATTATTAATTTTATTTTTGATTCATTGTTAAATTTTATATTTTAAATTTATTAAATTTTAAATCATTAAAATTATAATTAAATATTATTTTATTTTATTAATGTTTATTTTTTTTATTTATTAATGTTTATTTTTTTTATTACCAAATAAAATAATAATAATAATATTTAAAAATAATGTGAAATTTAATAAAATTTACAAAATTAAAAATAATAATAATTAAATTATTATTATTATTATTTTAATATTAATTTTCATCTAAAATAATTGAATCTGATTTATTTAAAATAACATCTTCTTCAATTTCATCAATATTTAAATCATTTGTAGCAATATTTTTAATAATAAATTTCATTAATCTTTTCAAAGGCAATTCAAACGTAACATAAACAAACAAACTGAAAATTATAATTAAAAAACCAGAAATAAAACCATACAAAATTATATTATAAAAAACAATATTAATATTAGTTTCACTTTGATAAAAAACATACAAAATTATAATATTACACAATAAAATAAAAGTAAAATAAAATTTATTAAAAATATTCCAAAAAATATTCCCAAAAAAATCAGTAACAAAATAATTTCCTCTTAAATAATAAGCAAATAAAATCCAATGAATAGAAATAACAAAAATTTCAATGTCAATTCTATAAATAAAATTAATAAATTTATTTTTTAAAAATTCAATAAAATGACCATTTTCATTATTTTCTTCATTTAATAATTTTTCTAAATTATAATCATTAAAAAATTTCCAAATCAAAGGAATTTCACATAAAATAACATTAATTAAAACAACAGCAGCAAATAAAAAATGTAAAATTTTTTTCATTTTTCTTTGAATATTTGTGATTTTTAATGGCAATTTTAAAAATGGTTTTGTTAAAATTTCTTGACTGAAAATTTTATTATTATTTTCATCTAATTTAAATTCATTTTCAATTCCTTTTTGAATAATGTAATTCATCGAACCAAAAAAAATTCCTATTAAAAAATAAGGCAAATTAAAAAGCGGATTTTGCATAAATTTTCCATAATCAATTGATAAATAAAACAAAGTTGAATAATAAACATTTTTTTCATCTAAATTAAAAAAAAAATAATTAAAATAAGAAAAAACAATTTTTAATCCAAAATTTATAAAAAATATTATTAAAATAAAATAATCAATTCGTTTTTTAAATTTTAGCCCAAAAAAAATTAAAATCGAACCAAAAATAAAAAAAAATATTTCATTATAAATCATCCAAAAATAATCTAAAATATTTTGATCATCTCGATTATTATTTTTTAAACTAAAAAAATTATAAAATCCAAAAAAACTTAAAAAAAATTCCCAAAAATTCGGACGAATTAAAAACATTTGATTAAAATATCGCCACATTGGATTTTTTTGAATTAATAAATAAATAAATTTATATAAACTAAATCTACAAAAAAAACTTGCTAAAATTAACATAAAAAATTTATGAAATTGATAGAAAAAAAATATAAATAAATTTTTTATATTTTTTTCATTTTCTTCAAAAAATCCAACAATTTTATAAAATAATAAATAACCAGAACATGAAAATAAAACTCGCGGTGAATAGCGCAAACCAATGAAAAAAATAAAAAAAAATTGATTAGTAAGAATTTCATAAAAATAAATTTCACCATAAATTTTTACTGGACTGTTAATTAAAGCAAAAAATGTAAAACCAAAAATTAAAAAAAACATTGACATTCCAATCAAACCGCGAATGTAAAATAAACCATTGAAATTATTAAATTCTGTTGTCATTTTTTTTAAATTAAAAATTTCCCAAAAATTTTGCTTAATTAAAAAACAATTTTTTAATTCTATTAAATTTTCTGGGTACAATTTTCTTTCATTTAAATTTGAAACGTTGTCAAAATCTTCATTTTCATCATCGATTTTTAAGTTTTTTTTCTTGAAACAACAAATAAAAAATTTTAATATTAATTTTTGAAAAAAACTTAAAAAAATTATTATTATTATTATTAATAAAGGAATGAAATTAAAATAAATGTTTTTGTAAATATTTTCATCTTCTTTGTTCATAATTAAAATTTGAGGTGAATCACTTATATTAAAAATAAATCCTAATTTTTTATCTAATATTTTAAAAAGATTAAAAACATCTTCGCCTTTGCAATTTTTAGTATTCGCAAAACAAATTCCTATTAAATACCAATCAATGTCAAATAAAGTTGAATATTTTTCGTAACTTTTGTTTGATTTAATTAAAGAAATTACATAATATGAAGTATTTAATTTTCTGGAATCATTAAAAAATTTATATGTTCTTTTCATACATTCATTGAAAGCACTTAAATCGTTTTTGTTTTTTGAAGAATCAAATAAAATTTTTGCTACAAAATAATGTTGTAAAGTTTTATCATTATTAATAATAGAATTAAAATCTTCATAACAATCTTTATTTATATGACCACTTTTAGCTTCATTTATAATTTCATTTAAATATTCCAACAAATCATCAAAAAACAATTGACTAATATCATCAACAAAACCACCAGAAAATGGAACTTTTAAATTTTCATTAAAATTATAATTATACAATAATTTATTAAACATTTTTTCATTTCCATAATAACAAAAAATCTTCCCAAAAAACATCAAAAAAACAAAAAAATTCATTTAATAAATAATAAATAAAAATAATTAAATTTATTAAAAAAAAAAATATTATTTAAATGAGATTATCAACACCAAAATTAATTTCATTCAATTCAAATAACACTTATATTATAAGCAGAGAATCAACAGCAACAAATTATTCAAATTTAAATAATTCATTGCCAATTCAAAAAACACAAAATTTAAATTTCAAAATCGTTCTAATCGGCGACATTAGTGTCGGAAAAACAAGCATTTTAAATAGATTTTTTAAAAATACATTTTCTAATAATTATCAAAGCAACATTAATGCAAATTTTAATTCATTTTCTATTTTTTTAGACAAATTCATTAAAGTTAATTTAAATATTTGGGACACATGCGGCGAAGAAAAATTCAAATCAATTACTAAACAATATTATAGAGATGCTTCTGCTGTTCTTTTAGTTTATGATTTAACTAATGAAAATTCATTAAAAAGTATTGAAAATTGGTTAAATGAAATAAAAATTGTTACGAATGAAAGTGAAATTTTTTTAGTTGGTAATAAAAATGATGAAGAAAAAATTTTTACTATAAATAAAGAAAAATTTAATGATGTTAATAATTTTTATGAAGTTAGTGCAAAAACTGGAAATAATATTCAAAAAATGTTTTATAATATTATTGAAATTTTGGCGGAAAAATCTTTGAAAGAAAAAAATTTTAATAAAATTAATAATGAAAGTTTATTATTAAATAAAAATAAATTTTCTAAAAAAAAATGTTGTTAATTTTATAAAAGAAAATTTATTTTTTTTTTAATGTGTTTTTTAATATTTTTTTTATTGAAAAAATAGAAATTGTAAATAATTTAAATATTAAATATTTTTAATAAAATTCTCAAAAAATTCTTTAATTCCAATGTTTAATTTCGCTGAAACTTCATTGAAAAAAAAAACATAATTTTTAAGTTTATATTTTAATTTATTAATATAATTTTTAACATCACTTGAACTAACTTCTCTATCTAATTCATAAATGTCACATTTATTGCCTAAAATTCCAAAAACACCACAAATTTTATTATTTTCTAACACTTCATGAATAAAATAATTTCCAATGTGAATAAAACTATCTTTATCACCAAAATCAAAAACAAAAATTACACCATCAAAATGTTTTAATTCAAAATTTTCAAAAAGTTTTTTCTCACTTGGAGCTTCAAAAAAATTAACTAAAATTTGTTTATTTTCGATGTTAAAAATTTTCTTAAAATTAAATAATTTATTTTCATGCGCAAATGAAAATTCGTTTTTTTCTAAACGATTTAAAATTTGACTTTTTCCACAAATAAAATCACCAATAATAACAATATTTTTATTTTTCATATAAAATTTAATAATAAAAATATAATTAAAATTAAATAAATTAATTATTATTTTTTATAAATTCAAATTCATCATTTTTTTCTTCACTTTCAATGTTCATTAAATTAATTTTATTAATATTTAAATTATTTTCATTTTCTTCTTCTGATGAATTATTTTTATCATTAATAAATAATTTTTCATCTTCTTTAAAAAGAAAATTTAATTTTTTAATAATTTTATTTTCATTTTCTTTTAAATTTTCGATTTTTTTTTGAATTAAATTATTCAAATTTTTATTATTATTATTATTTTTATTTTTTTGAATTTGAATGAATAAATTTTTTATTATTATTAAATTTGAAAAATAATTTAATTCTTTTTTTTTATTACTTATAATTTTATTTTTATGTTTAATAATTTCTTTTAAATTTTTTTCATTTTGAAATAAATTTTTTAAATTATCTTTTAAATTTAAAATTTGAATTTTATTATTTTCATCAAAATTAATTTCAATTCCAATTTTTTTTTTAAATTCATTTAAAATTTTTTTATTTTCTTCATTTAATTTTTTTTCTTTATTAAAATTTTTTTGTAATTCTTCATTTAATTTATTAATTTTGTTATTTTCTTTTTGTAAATAATTAAAATAAATTTTATTTTTTTCTAAATCTTTAATTTTATTTTCTAATTCTTTAATTTTTTCTTTTAATTTTTCATTTTCATCTGATTCTTTTAAATCATCAACTTCTGGAATAATGCTATTTGTTCGTTTCTTTTTAAATTTTGAAGTTTTTATTAAATTTAAATTATTAATTTTTAAAATTTCATTATTATTTTTTAATTTTTCATTTTCTTTTAATAATTCAAAATTTTTCATTTTAACGCCAATAATTTCATTTTTTAATTGAATAATTTCTTTTTCTAATTTATGAATAACATTTTTATTATTTTCTTTATTAATTTTCGCATTTTTTAATTTTTCAATTTGTTCAAAATATTTCATATTATTATTTTCTAATTCAAAATTTTTTTTCTTCAATTTTTCAATTTCATAATTTAATTTTCTATTTTTTTCTTTTTCTTTTTTTAGAGAATCATTAAAATTATTTGCATTTTTTTTATTTTCATTTTCATTTTGACAAATCATTAATTTCATATTTAAATCTTCAATAATTTTATTTCTATTATCTAATTGTAATTTATACATTTCAACAATATTTAAATTTTTTTTGTTATTTAAAATACTTGTGCTACTATTTGATCTAACTTTAATATTATTGGCACTTGAATTAGTGTTTAATTTATTAAATTCATTATTATTAATATTATTATTATATACAATTTGTTTAAATTGTTTTTTATAAAAATCTAATTGAACTGAAAGACAACGAAAAATTTCTTTAAGTTCTAAATATTCATTTTGAATTTGTTGAGCTTGTAAATATTTTTCTGAAATTTGTATAAGTTCTTGATATGTTTTAGCATATTTTTCATCTAAATCTTTGTAAATTAAAATTTTTTTGTTATTATTTAATTTTTGTATTTCCTCATCCTTTTTTTTTATTATTGAACGAAGTTCAAGAATTTCTATTTTCATTCTTTGATGAAAATAAGATGATTTTATTTTATCCATTGATGTTTTACGAACATTTTCTTTTATTTTACGAATTTCATAGCGAAGTTTTTCTTTTTCGCTGGAGTTTGAATTAATATTATAATTATAATTGTTTTCGTTAATATTATTATTATTATCACTATTATTATATTCTTCTATAATATTATTGTTTAAATTATTAATATTATTATCTGATTGTTGCTGTGTTATATAAAGATTATTATTATTATTATTTATATATAAATTTTGGTTTTTCATATTTTCATTAATATCATTATTATTATTAAAATTATTATTGCTAATATTATTATTATTATAATTTTCATAATCTTCTGCACTTTCTATTTTTTCTAACATATTTTTATCTGCTTCATCTAATAATCTTTCAATCATATTTAAATTATTTTTATAATCATTTTCTAGTTTATTATAAGCAATTTTTATAGAATGTAATTCTTTACATTTTTTATTATATTCTCCTTTTACTCTTAATATTTCTTCTCTTAATTTCTCAAAATCATAATTATTATTATCATAATAACTATTATTATTATAATTATCATAATAATTACCTGAACTTATGTTTCTTCTTAATTTTTTTTCAAAAATTTGTTGAATAATTGAATTTGATTGTCTCATTATTTTTTTATTATTAATTATAATTTATATATAATAATATATTTATATTTAAATTTTATATTTAAAATTCAAATTAAAAAATATTTTATTATTATTATTATAATTTATATAATATTATTTTTTTATTGAAAAATTATCAAATTGTCCTCCTCTTAAACTTGAAATTTTATTTTCATTTAAAATATTATTATTATTATCATCCTGAATTGATGTTGTTCTTGTAGTTGAGCTATATCTATTAAATTTTTCAGGATTAAATCTATTATTATTATTATTCATTATATTTACATCTAAAGGATCTTGACTAAATTTGTTATTAAAATCTTTTGGTTTAAAATCATTTAAATTGTTATTTAAATCTTGATTTTCTGATGGATTATTATTAAATGTTCGAAATGAACGTTTTTCACTTTGATAACGTTTTAATTCTTTATTAAAATCATTATTATTATTATTTGGTATATCAAATAAATTATTATTATTTGGTATATCAAATTTATTATTATTCATATCAAATTTGTTGTTTTTTAAAAGCTCTTCTATATTTTTTGTATCATATTTTTCAAACTTCATATTATTTAAAATATTATTATTATCATCTTTTTTACCTGATTCTTTTACTAAATTTTCAAAAGAATTATTTTTTTCTAAATTATTATTATTAGTATTATTATTATGATTTTTATTAAATTGTTGTAATTGTTCATAAGTATTTAATTCATTACTATTAAAAATATAATTTGTTTGAGAATTTAAATCATTTGAAAATTCATGTAATTTATTAATATTATTATTATTATTATTAATATTTGAATCTAAATTTGAAGGAGAATATTTTTTAAACATATTATTATAATCACTATTAAATTTTTGTTTAGGATCATTATTATTATCAATATTATTATTATCAATATTATTTATATTATTAATTGGTTTATATTCTTTAAATTCTTTTTTAAAATCCAAAAATTTATTATTATCTAATTTAAATTCCATTTCTTTTGGTTTATTATTATTAATTAAATCTTTATTTAAATCGAAATTTTTAAATTTATAATCATTAAAATTTTTTGAATTATTTGAAGGATTTTCTGATTTAGTATCAAAATTTTTAAAATCTTTAAAATTTTTAAATTTATCTTCTAAATTATTATTATTATTAGTAATTTTTTTTATATCAAAATCATCAAATTTTTTAAATTTATCTTCTATTTTATTTTCATTTTCTAATGAATTTGGAATATCTTTACTAAATTTATAAGTAAATTTACCCATTTCATCTTTATTATTATTATTAAGAGAATTTAATTCATTTTTAATATCAAATGTTTTTAAATTTTCATATCTATTTTTATAAGTTTCGAGATTAGAATTAAATTTATTTAAATTATTATTATTATTAATATCAGTATTTAAATTATTATTATTATTATTATTAGCCGTATTTGAATACTTTGTTGGAGTAGGAATATTTCTAGTGTTTATTTGAGTTGTTACATTTGATGGAAAAGTATTTGAAAATTTATTATCTTCATTTAATATATTATTGTTAATTTTATTATCATTTAAAGTATTATTATTTAACATTTGTTTTGGATTATAACTTGAATAAATATTATTATTTATTTTTTCTTGACTATTAAAAATTTTTAAATTTTTATATTTTTCAGGATTTAATAATAAATTTTCAATAATATTTAATTGAGGCAATAAAATTTGATCATCCATTGTACTTAAAATAAAATTTTCTTTTGGTTTATTTATACTTTTACAAATAATATCACATAAATTATCAACTGTTACAACAGGTAAAAAATCTAATTGAAAAATGAAGTTTTGATTATTATAAAAAAAGTTAATTTTAAGTTGTTCTAATAGTTTAATATAAATATTTCTATTAATAATATTTTTTTCATGAATATTATTATTTAAATCTAATTTTTTATAATTATCATCTTCATTTAATTTACATAAATCATATCCATCAATTAAATTTTTTTCGAATATTTGAATAGTTTTATTCGAAATATTTAAATTTTTTAGAAATAATAAAACTTCTTGTGAATTCCATTGAGAAATTTCTTTAGACATAAATTAAATTTAAATAAAATAAATAAATTTAATATAAAATTAATAATAATAATAATAAATAATTAATATTCAAAAAATATTTTTAATAAACAAAAATAATATTTAAATAAAAAAATTATAAATTAAAAAGTTATATAAAAAATATGTCAACTCCAAAAGTTTTTTTATTACTATTAATAATTGTAAATCTATTTATAAATTCAAATTGTATATCTTGTGGGAAAAAAAACCCTACAAAAGAAAAACATTGTACTAAATATGGAACTGATTCAGGTTTTGTATGTTGTTCATTTAAAACTTCTCAAGGAATTGAGTGTCAATTAAAAACATTTAAATGGGCAGAAAATAATGAAATAAAAGGAGTAAAAGATTTTCAAAATGGAACTGTTATAGATTGTGGAAATAATTCAAAATATTTAAAAATATCTTTAATGTTATTTTTATTTTTGTCTCTAATTTTTTAGATAAATAATAAAATAAATTTTTATTTTATATATAAATAAAGAGCAATAAAATTATTTTAATTTTTAATAAAAAAAATAAATTATTTTATTATTATATTTTTTATTATTTTTTTTATATATAATAAATTATATAATAAAAAATAATAATATATATTTAATATTAATCTAAATTCATTTTATCATTTTCTGATTTATTTGTCTCTTCTTTTTTATTATTATCATTATCAACATTATGTCCATCTTCATCAACTTCACTAAACATAAAATCTTTTTCATAATCTCTCAAAAATGCTTTTGATCGTTCAACATCAATAAACAAACTATAAGCTTGTGAAATATCATCCATTTCAACTTCATTACTTTTTCTTTTTTGAGAAATAATATTCGAAACAGTTATTAAATGAATAGCATATCTTAAACTAGTTTCTGTACCTATTTTAGTTAATAATTCCATAGCCTCTTCATTAATTTCAACATCTTCTTCTTCACATCTTATTGTTAATATTTGTTTAACTTCATCACTGGTATATGGTTTGGTTGTTATAATTAATAATCTATCCAATAAATCTAAAGGAAGACCATGTGGTGAAACTTGATTGGTCATACGTATTTTTGTTATACCTCTATTTGTGGCCATTATGACAACTGGAGCTTGTTCTGATTCGATAGCTCTATTAATAAATGCAAAACATTCTAAATCTAATATATGGACTTCATCTATAAATAAAACTCCTGGAACTATTTCAGCTCTCCCATCTTCTCTCCATTCTGCAACTTTAGCATCTATTTGATCTCTAACTTCACTTTTTATCTCTCCTATATCTCCTGAAAAAAGAGCTAAGAACCCCTGTTGACGAGAGTTTATAACATCTATTTCATGTAAAGTTACTGTATGAACTACCTCTTTTCTTTTTTGGAGTTCCCCTTCTGGACATTGAACAAAACGTACTTGACCCCCCATTGCATCAAATTCACTAGAACGTGCAAAACTTTTTCCTAATTTTGTTATACGTCCTGAACTTTTATCTATTGTTATTACATCTCCAGCAACGATTTTATCCTTTATTATAGCTTCTATCATTTTTTGTCCTAAATCATATTGAGTTTCGATATCAGTTGTTTTTAATACAATTCTTCCTGTTTTTCCTCCGTTTGTTACACTTTTATCAATTTCAATCTCAACAACTTCTCCTTCTATAATATCGGTTTCTTCTTTTATTCTTACACCTATACTTCTTCTAAATGCTTGTGTTAATGCTTCCGTTTTGCTCATTTCTAAAGAAAATATTTCCGAACCAGCCATCATTGTAAATGGAACATCTTCTCCTAAAGATTTGGCCATTGCCATTGCAATAGCAGTTTTACCTGTTCCTGGTTGACCTGCTATTAAAACAGCTCTTCCTGCAAGACTTCCTTCTTTTATTAATTTTAATATAATTCCTGCAGCTTTACGTGCTTCGATTTGACCTACCATTCCTTGAGAATTTGTTCTGGGATCAAGTGATTCATCTAATCCTAACCCTCTTATATGACTATGAGCTCCTATACGTTCTATTCTAGAAAGATCTTTTACTTCTTGAATTTTTGGAAGATTCATGGACATTTTTAATTTAAATGAAAATAATTATTTTTAATATTTTAAAATAAATAATTTTTTTTATGCATTTTTCGTATTATAATAGAATCTTTTTTCAAAAAATTTATTAATTATTTTATTAATGTCAACCACATCTTTAAAACCAAAAATTCGTCCTTTTAGATTTCGTCATAGTTCTCGTAGTTTAAAATTTTCTACAGGAATGGCATTAGAATCAAACAAAGAAAAAATGGAGAAAATTATATCATTCAATTTACTTCCAATAAAATTATGTTATTCATTAAAAGAAGTTCAAAACAAAGAATTTAGACCATATATGGAAGATTATACATTAATAAGTCAAAATATTGATAACGACCCAAATAAATCTTTATTTTGTATTTTTGATGGTCATGGCGGCTCATTAAGTGCCGAAATATGTAAAAATAACATTGTAGAAGTATTTACAAATAATTTACATAAAAATATTAATGATATGGAACAATGTTTTATTGATACTTTCAATGATTTAGATGAGTTATGTTTAAAATCAAATTGTATAGAAATAGGAAATACAGCTACTGTTGTTTATATAAATGATAAAAAATTATATTGTGGAAATGTGGGGGATTCTAGTGCAGTTATTGTATATAATGAAGAAGTTATGAAAATTACATATAATGATAGATGTGATGATTCTGAAGAAAAGAATAGAATATTAAAAGCAGGTGGGAAAATTATAAATAAAAAATTAAATGATATTTTATGCGTTACTAGAGCCATAGGTGATTTTGATTTAAAACAAAAAGGTTTAATTAATGTTCCTCATTTATATAGAAGAGAAATTACTTATAGTGATAAATATGTTATTATTGCTTCTGATGGAATTTGGGATGTAGTAACAAATGAAATGATTTTAAATATTATTCATTCTTGTAAAAATTGTAATGATATTTGTGGAAAAATCACAAATATTGCTATTAACTTAGGATCTCATGATAATATAAGTTGTATTGTTATTAGTTTTCATGAAGAATTACATGATTAAATTTATATTATTTGATGAATTTTTTTATATATATTTATTATTTATTTATAATTAGATAGTTTTATGGTATTTTATATTTATATTAGAGTATAAATTTGGGAAAAATTTATATTTATTTATTTGATATTAAAATTAATTTAATTTATAAAAATATATGTTTATATAAAATAATGAACAAATTATTAAATTTTTTTAAATTATATATTTTTTTGAATATAATTATATATTTATTAATTTAAATAATAGAAATATAAAAATTTTTTTAAAAATTAATATAATATTTAAATTTAACTTTATTTCAAATTTTCATATGTGAAATTATTATAAAATAAATAA
>JAEEGK010011645.1_pt1 | contig 20060 bp, 10 predicted proteins | sample 8958771 | NCBI WGS metagenome assembly JAEEGK01 (sample SAMN16246547, study PRJNA631951) | gut metagenome | biome: gut microbiome; feature: rumen; material: SC-attached | host: Bos | place: Iran: Karaj | collected 2018-10
AAATAGGGGAGGGCATACCTCCCCTATTTCCCTTTTATCTCTAACATTATTGATATACATCAAAAAAGTAAAAGGGTATTTCATACAATCAGGAATTTGTTGTACCTTTGTCCCCGGATAAAAGACCTTAAGATATTAATTTAATGACAGATAAAATGATTAAACCCGACTTCATATTCGAAAGCAGTTGGGAGGTATGTAACAAAGTCGGTGGCATATACACCGTACTCGGTACCAGAGCAAAGACACTTCAGGAACTGATGAACGACAAAATCGTGTTCATCGGTCCTGACATCTGGCAGAACCGTCAGAACCCCCTCTTCATTGAAGACAGTAAACTATGGCCCTCCTGGGTAAAGAAAGCCCGTACGGAGGAAGGATTGCAGATACGCGCAGGCCGCTGGAACATTCCCGGCCTGCCCTGCGTAATCCTGGTGGACTTCACCCCATACTATCAGATTAAGAATGAAATCTACGGGCAGGCCTGGAACGATTTCCAGGTGGATAGCCTGCATGCCTATGGCGACTATGATGAAGCCAGCATGTTCGCCTATGCCGCCGCTCGTGTAGTGGAGAGTTTCTACCATCATTCCCTTACCAGGAAAAAGAACGTCCTCTATCAGGTACATGAATGGATGACCTGCCTCGGAGCCCTGTATATCCGTAAGCACGTCCCCCAGATAGCCACCGTCTTCACCACCCATGCTACCAGCATTGGCCGCAGTATTGCCGGCAACTACAAGCCCCTGTATGATTACCTGTGGGCATATAACGGCCAGCAGATGGCACAGGAGCTGAATATGGAATCCAAGCACAGCATCGAGCGTCAGACCGCCCACAACGTGGACTGCTTCACCACCGTCAGCGATGTAACCGCCAACGAATGCCGGGAACTCCTGGACAAAGAATGTGACGCCGTACTGATGAACGGATTCGAGCAGGATTTCGTTCCTAAGGGAGCCAAGTTCACCGCCGCCCGTCAGCAGGCCCGTCAGCAGATATTCCGTGTGGCCAACGCCCTCCTCGGAACTCAGTTCACCGATGACACCCTCATCGTAGCCACCAGCGGCCGCTATGAATATAAGAACAAGGGAATAGACGTTTTCCTCGAAGCCATGTACCGAGGTCTCTATGAACAGAACCTCAAGCGTCCCGTTCTGGCACTGGTACAGGTACCCGGATGGCTGGATGCGCCACGTGCCGATTTGCAGGACCGCCTGAAGTATGACATCGTATATGACACACCATTGGTTGATCCCCTGTTCACCCACACCCTTCGCAATCAGCATGAGGACAGAGTACTCGGCTACCTTCATTCCCACGGCATACACAATAGCCAGGACAGCCAGGTAAAGGTCATCTTTGTACCCTGTTACCTGGACGGAAGCGACGGCATCTTCAATATGCCCTATTATGACCTGCTCATCGGAGATGACCTTGCCGTCTATCCCTCCTACTACGAGCCATGGGGCTATACACCGCTCGAGGCCATAGCCTTCCGTGTACCCTGTATCACCACCTCCCTCTCAGGCTTTGGCATGTGGGCCCGTAAGGTAATGGGCAAGAACTGCAACATCCGTAACGGCGTAGAAGTGATAGAACGCAACGACTACAACTTCAGCGAAGTAGTGGATGCCATCGTAAACACCATCTCCGCCTATTCAGCCCTTGATGAAAAGGAACAGGTACAGGCACGCAAGAAGGCAGCCACCCTTTCCGGCAAAGCCCTCTGGAAGCACTTCATCCAGAATTACTTCCAGGCATACGACATCGCCTTCACCAGCAGAAACAAGAGATTAGAGAAGAAATAACCATACATTTAACTTATAACAATTGAATATGAAAATTAAGGCAAGTAGTGCTAATAATCCCAGTTGGAAAACGATTACCGTCAAGAGTAATATGCCAGCTGAGCTGAGACAACTGGAAGAGCTCGCTCATAACATGTGGTGGTCATGGAACCACAATGCCAGAAGCCTGTTCCGCAGTCTTGATGAGACGCTTTACGAGCAGGTTGACGGCAACCCCGTCCTGCTCCTGGAGCGCCTCAGCTTCGAGAAGATGGAGAAGCTGGCCAAGGACAAGGCCGTCATCAAGAAAATGAACGACGTATATACCGAGTTCCGCAACTACATGGATGTGGAACCTGACAAGAAACGCGCCAGCGTAGCCTATCTATGTATGGAGTACGGACTCAACCAGGTCCTGAAAATCTATTCAGGCGGTCTGGGAATCCTGGCCGGTGACTACCTGAAGGAAGCCAGCGACTCCAACGTTGACATGTGTGCGGTAGGTTTCCTGTACCGATACGGATACTTCACCCAGACACTCAGCATGGACGGACAGCAGATAGCCAACTATGAGGCACAGAACTTCGGCTCACTGCCCATTGAGCAGCAGATGAACGAAGACGGCACCCCCATGGTAATAGACGTACCCTATATCAACTATCATGTACACGCCTACGTATGGCGTGTGAATGTAGGCCGCATCAAGCTGTACCTGCTGGATACGGATAACGAGCTCAACTCCGAGTTCGACCGCAGCATCACCCACTCACTCTACGGCGGTGACTGGGAAAACCGCCTCAAGCAGGAAATCCTGCTCGGAATCGGCGGCGTCCTCACCCTTAAGAAGTTAGGCATTAAGAAGGACGTCTATCACTGCAACGAAGGCCATGCCGCCCTCTGCAATGTACAGCGCCTCGTGGACTATGTGAACGAAGGAATGACCTTCACTACAGCCCTCGAGCTTGTCCGCGCCTCATCCCTCTACACCGTACATACCCCCGTACCCGCCGGTCATGACTACTTTGATGAAGGCCTCTTCCACAAGTATATGAACGCCTATCCCCAGATGCTTGGCATCAGCTGGGATGAATTCATCGGCATGGGACGTATGAACCCCGATGACCACTCCGAGCGCTTCTGCATGTCCACCTTCGCCTGCAACACCTCACAGGAGGTTAACGGCGTAAGCTGGCTGCACGGTGAAGTCAGCAAGAAAATGTTCGCCGGCATCTGGAAGGGCTATTATCCCGAGGAAAGCCACGTAGGATATGTAACCAACGGCGTACACTTCCCCACATGGTGTGCCAATGAATGGCGTAAGCTCTATGCCAAGCATTTTGACAAGAACCACCTCAGCGACCAGAGCAACCAGGCTATCTGGGAAGCCATTTACAACGTCAGCGACGAGGAAGTATGGAAGACCCGCATGGAACTCAAGACCAAGTTAGTGGATTACATCCGCCAGCAGTTCCGTGAGAGCTGGCTCAAGAACCAGGGCGACCCCTCCAGGGTAGTCAACCTCATGGAGATGATTAACCCCAACGCCCTCCTCATCGGCTTCGGTCGCCGCTTTGCTACGTACAAGCGCGCACACCTCCTCTTCACCGACCTGGACCGCCTGGCCAAGATTGTCAACAATCCCAAGTATCCTGTACAGTTCCTCTATACAGGTAAGGCACACCCCGCAGACGGCGCCGGTCAGGGCCTTATCAAGCGCATCTACGAGATCAGCCAGCGTCCCGAGTTCCTGGGCAAGATTATCTTCCTGGAGAACTATGACATGCAGCTGGCCCGTCGCCTTGTCAGCGGAGTGGATATCTGGATGAATACTCCTACACGTCCCCTTGAAGCTTCCGGAACATCAGGCGAGAAGGCCGAGATGAACGGTGTGGTCAACCTCTCCGTATTGGACGGCTGGTGGCTCGAAGGCTACCGAGAGGGTGCCGGATGGGCACTTACCGAGAAGCGTACCTATGAGAATCAGGAGTATCAGGACCAGCTGGACGCTGCCACCATCTACTCACTGCTCGAGAACGAGATTATGCCCCTCTACTATGCCCGCAACTCCAAGGGATACAGCCCCGACTGGATTAAGGTTATAAAGAACTCCATTGCACAGATTGCACCTCATTACACCATGAAGCGCCAGCTGGACGACTACTATAACAAGTTCTACAACAAGCTGCGCGACCGTTCCAATGCCCTCAACGCCGACAATCGCCGTCTGGCCCATGAGATAGCCATCTGGAAGGAGACCGTAGCCGAGCGCTGGGACGCCGTCAACGTAGTGGAAATCCGCAAGTCCGAGGAAATCCTCAACGGCAATATCGAGGCCGGTAAGAAGTACAATGTAGAAGTTGTAGTGGATGAGGCCGGACTAGACAACGCAGTAGGCGTAGAGCTCGTAACCCTGCAGACCGATATCCATGGCGAGGACCACATCTATCACGTCAACGCCTTCGAACTGGTCAATGTAGAGGGGAACCGCTATACCTTCCGCACAGCACACAGTGTTGACAATGCCGGCAGCTTCAAGGTATGCTACCGCATGTATCCCAAGAACGAGAACCTGCCACACCGTCAGGACTTCTGCTACGTAAAATGGTTTGTATAAGATTTGCCGTCATTGACAGTAACGTACTCACGTGCATCGGCCTGCAGCATCTGTTAGGCCGGCTGCTGCCAATGGCAGACATACAAGTCTTTTCCGATACACAGGAATTGCTGGAATGCGGAGACGCCTCCGCGTTCCAACACTTCTTTGTATCCTCAAACGTCTATTTTCAGCAAACCGCATTCTATCGCCAGTACCCCAAGAAAACCATCGTACTGGTCAAGGGCGACATGCAAATCCGCGATGTCTATACCCTTAACATCTGCCAGAGTGAACAGAAACTCGTCGCAGACATCATGGCCCTGCAGCATCGGGGACATGACCACGCCATTAACATGGCACGCCAGGCCGAGCAGAAAGAAGTCCTCTCCTCGCGTGAGATAGAGGTAGCCATCCTGCTCTGCAAAGGCTTTATCAACAAGGAGATAGCTGACAAACTCTCCCTTGCCACCACCACCGTCATATCGCATCGCAAGAACATCATGGACAAGCTCCATGCCCGCTCCCTCGCCGATATTATCATTTACTGCGTAGTAAAAGGCATCATCAGCATCGAAGAACTTTAATGGTAACAACGCTTATCAGGCAGCGTGAACTGCTGCAGAAGGAGTATGCCTATGAGAAGGAAGAGTTCCAACGTCTGACCGAGGCCACCGGAATCGGCACCAAAGTCCGCCGCGGACTCGCCTGGTACCCCCTCACGTTAGGCCGGAGCTACCATAACTCCTTGGACCAGTTCGTAGTAGAAGTCCGTAGGGCAGAGACCGCCGCCGATAACAAGGAGGAGGACGCCTCGCTCTTCGAACCCGGCAAACCCGTCTGCTTCTTCTCCCAGGACGCCTCCGGCGACCTTCAGGGAACAGGCGGAATGCTCCATTACTACAAGTTCATCGCCCAGGTCAGCTTTGTAGAGGAAAACCTCATGGTAATAGCCCTGCCCGATGCCGATGCCCTGCTGCAGTTACAGTCCGCCTACAGCCTGGGCGTTCAGCTCTATCTGGACGAACAGACCTACCGCCTCATGTTCCAGGCCCTGGATGAAGTCATCAATGCCCGCACAGGCCGCCTGGCCGAACTGCGGGACATCTTCCACAGTACACTGCCCGCCCGGAAGTTCACCTTCGCCCCCGTCAGGTTCCCCTGGCTGAACACCTCACAGCAAGCCGCCGTGAACGAAGTCCTCTGGGCCAAGGACGTAGCCGTAGTGCACGGCCCGCCCGGAACAGGCAAAACCACCACACTTGTAGAAGCCATCTATGAAGTCCTGCACCGCGAGAATCAGGTACTCGTATGCGCCCAGTCCAACATGGCCGTTGACTGGATAGCCGAGAAGTTAGTGGATCGCGGCGTCAGCGTACTGCGCATCGGCAATCCCACCCGCGTAACAGACCGCATGTTAGGCTACACCTACGAACGCCGGTTCGAGGCCCATCCCCTCTATACCGACCTCTGGGCCGTCCGACGTACCATAAGGGAACTGTACAAGTCACGCAGCGGCAATACCGAGAACCGCGCCCAGAAGATAGCCAGGCTCAAGGAACGCGCCACGGAGATGGAATTTACCATCAACCAGGACATCTTCGCCGACGCCAAGGTCATAGCCTGCACCTTAGCCGGCTCAGCCAGCCATCTGCTCATGGGCATGAAGTTCGGCACCCTATTCATTGACGAAGCCGCACAAGCCCTCGAGGCTGCCTGCTGGATAGCCATCCGTAAAGCACATAGGGTAGTGCTGGCCGGTGACCACCGTCAGCTCCCGCCCACCATAAAAAGCCCCGAAGCCCTGCGCGGCGGCCTGGACCGCACCCTCATGCAAGCCATCGTAGAGAACAAGCCCCGCGCCGTATCCCTGCTGCGCATGCAGTACCGCATGTGTGACGCCATCATGCAGTTCCCTAATCAGGAATTCTATGACGGCCAGCTGGAAAGCGCCCCCGATGTCAAATACCGCGGCATCCTGGACTGGGACACACCCGTGGAATGGATTGACAGCCCCTACGAGGAAGGCGGCGAGGTCAGTGACGGCTTGTCCCGTGCCAATCCCGCCGAGGCAGCCCTCACCCTGCAGACCCTCCAGCAATACTTTGACCGCATAGGCCGGGACCGCATCCTCGAGGAACGCATAGACGTAGGTATCATCTCCCCCTACAAAGGGCAGATCAGGCTGCTGCGTCAACTGCTGAGGAAGGACCGTTACTGGCGTCCGTTCCGCAGTCTGATAACCGTCAATACCGTTGACGGATTCCAGGGGCAGGAGCGTGATGTGATTGTCATCAGTTTGGTACGCTCCAATGCCGAGGGCAACATCGGTTTCCTGCATGACCTCCGCCGTATGAACGTAGCCATCACCCGTGCCCGCATGAAGCTGATTCTCATAGGTGACCGCTCTACATTATGCCGTATCCCTTTCTACAATAGGCTCCTGTCGTTCTGTGAACAAGAGTGAAGCTCTAGCCCAGCCGTTGGCTGGGACTTTAACGTTGACGTTCACGTTAAAATAAAAGTGACAGTCCCTTTCGCAAGGAACTGCCACACACTTGGTTATTATGATTAAAAAGAAATGTTACTCCTCCTCGGACCAGATGTCCCAGGTATCTTCCTTAGTCAGTGCCTGACTACCGTCCACCGTAGTGGTATTGTCAATCACCAGGCTCTCTGCCAACATGTTGGCAACCTGAGCCAGTTCAATCTTCAAACTTGGTTTAATGTACATCATTCGGACCCCTCCCATCCTCCCCTTGTAGGGGAGGTGACTAATGAGGGTTTGGGTCATTTGTTATTATTCATTTTTCTATAAATCCCCCTCCCTACAAGGGCGACTGGGGTCTTTAGAGAAACCACTAAATGTGGTTTCGGCCCCACAAAGGGGAGCGAATCCCCATTCGCGACGGAGGGTAAGAAGGGGAGGGTCTTTTACTTCAAGACCTTCTTGCCGTTCACGATATTGATACCCTTCTGCAGCTTGCTGACGCGCTGGCCGGCAATATTGTAGATAGCATCATTGTTCCCGTTCTTGTTCCCGTTAACATTAGTGATAGCGGTAGTACCCTCGCCAGCGAAGAAGTAAGCCTTGACACTGGGGGTAGCAGCCTGATAGTAAGCCTTGCCGGCAGGGATAGTTGTTCCGTTCTCTGCCAGATAGAAGCCTACCTCCTCGCCTTCGGGCTTAGCCAGCACATACATAGTGCCGTCAGCCTGAGTCTCAGATGAAGTACCCTTCAGTTCGTTAGCAATATTCAGAGCAGCCAGATCAGCCTCCTTCTTATTATAATAGGTACCCTTCAGGATAACAGCGGTAGATGCAGGAACGTTCTCTACCTTAGTAAGGATCAGGTTAGTGAATTGCGGGTTCTTTACAGCCACATAAGCATTCACATCACCGTTCAGCTCATAGCCGGTAGTCTCATCATAGATGGTAGCATAGCCGTCCGTGCCTACGTATGATACAGGCTGGCTGGTCTGCTTGAATCCGGGCCATGTATCGGTACCGAGGGTCTGACGGAAGCTTACGCCCAGCTTGTAGGCAATCTCTCCGGTCATAGCCTGCTCCTCCGTAACATTGTCATAACTGTTGGTAATGGTACCGCCCATGGGCAGGTCGCAGCAGATCTTAGGCAATGTGGTGTAGCAGTTAACGAAGTGTCCGCCCGCACCTTCGCCGGCAATGGCGTTCTTCTGGGCATGATCCGTAACAAACTGGATGGTGCCGCGCGCATAGCAGTCAACCATCTGTGCATTGGCGTGATGCTCTCCGGCGATGACACCGCAACGCAGGTTGGCAGTACTCTGGATATAAGCATTCTCCACACCCAGGTTGAAAATCTTTCCGCCAAGGGTACGGCTGAAGAGTCCGCCTTCGCATTCGGTCTTGACGTATAGGTTGCTGATAACATGGTTATTGCCGTAGAAGGTACCGCGGAAGGGCTTCTGCCAGTTGTTGTCGTTGTTCAGGCCGATGGGCTGGAAGTTCTGGTTGTTCTCCATATCGATATCCGCTGTCAGCGAGCCGTTGGCATCTTGCTCACCGCCATTTACAATCTGTGAGAAACGTATCAGCTGACCCAGGTTGCCGATAGTGTAGGCGCTAAGGTCAATGTCATAGCCGGGCTCCTGATATTCCTCGCAAATGGTACATATACCGTTTACGAAGTTGTGCGGACATACGGCTTTGTCAGCCTGGATAAGACGCACCTTGGCACTCTTGTCAACTGTACCGTCGCAGGTGATATGCAGGGCATAGTCACCATCCAAATCCTCCACCTTGGCATAGGTAGCGTTCTTGCCGCTCAGCTCGAAGAAACGGGATACACCGCCGTCAAACTTCTCCTCCATCTTAACGGTGGGGTTACCTTCGCTGTCATATTCGGTAAGTTTTACATTGTCCACATAAACCTCGTGATTCACACCGTTTCCGGCATCTACGCGGATACCTATCTTGCCCGTATTCAGCAGTTCCAGGTCGGTCATATCGCTCTGAACGAAGGAATCCTCAAGTTTGTCGTCCACGTAGGTGTTTACTACGTTTCCATCTACCTCGATCTTAACATGACGCTTTACGTCCCAGAAGTCAATAGCCTCAAAGTCGGGGTAGCGCGGACCGGCGGCATGGGCTTTCCAGTTCTCGTTGCCCCTGTCCAGATGGTAATAGGTGTTGACCGAGGTGTCATTGTAATAGTTGGGAGAAATCTGCCACATGTAGTTGCTGCCGTTCTCGTCCAGACCGAATACAAGGGATACATATCCGTTCACAATAGTCAGGTCAGCCTCTACTGCATAATGCATCTTGGCAGACTTGAACATATTGTTGGGGAAGTACCTTACCTCGCTCAGGTTACGACCCTCAGTGGTGATGCAACCGTTCTCCCATCCGGGGTTGTTACGCCAGTCACCGTTTGTAGCCTCAAAGTCCTCGTTGTAAAGTACATCTCCCGTCTCATTATCGGTAACCAGAAAGTAGTCATAGCTAGCAGACTCGTTGACGTCGCCGTCATGGTCCTGACGTGTTCCGATAAGTCCGTAGCGGAAGTTACCGTCCCTTGAGTCAATCAGGGTAAACTCCTCTGTATCGGCACGGCGAAGATATGTGTCGGCATGCTGGCCGTTATTGCTTATCACAATCCGGGTAACAAACCAGTCGGTGTTGTTCAGGGTAACACCCTTATTGCTGGTATTAATCTCGCCCAGCAGAATACCGCCCACCTTCCAGTCATGCGGACGGAACAATGACTTGCTGCCGTCAGTTCCCACATTGAACTGCCACATGCAGATAGCACCGTTATAGCCCTCGTAGGCACGGAAAGCGATTCCGGCACCGATGGCATTGATCTTAAACTTAGTCTCGATGGTGTAGTTGTCAGTGAATCTGTAACTCCACGCCTGGATGCTGAATGCCATTACGGCAAGCAGCACTGCAAGAAATCTTGTCCTTTTCATCTCCGTTTTTTTTATAGGTTAATAATAATGTTGTTAGTTATCTTAGTTGCCTAGCCGTTGGTTGTGACGGGATGAGAACAGCCTATCTCCCCGGCCCTCTCCACAGGAGAGGGAGAAAAGAGTTCCCGTTCCCGTTAAGCGGTGGGCGGTTAGCGAATCGCAGCCTTCATTTCATTTCATTTTATAAACTTTTTCCCTCCGCAGATGTAAATGCCTGCTTTTGGCATCGCATCACGGATTTCAGATTTTGATTGAATCCTTTGGCCGCCAAGGGTATATATTCCGTCCGAGCAGCAGGCAGGGCCTGTGAGGAAAGAACCCTTGTCAATCCCGGTCTCAGCATCCGTTATGCCGGTAAGCCAGGAGTAAACGTCATGTGACATCTGTCCGGCTACGCAGAGTCTGCCGGATACGATATTGCCTTCGGTGAAAGGGTTGGCGCCGGAGAAATCCTCTGAGAAAGTCACCGCCTCCGCTCCGTTTCTGCTTTTTACGGTAATGCGGATATTATCATACCAGGCAATTTCCGTGCGGCCGAAAGCGTCGTCATGTGCCTGTCGGAATCCGATCTTGCCGTAGTCGAAGGAACCGCCACGCTCATCTGTCAGCACATCGTTGATAAAAGTCCTGACGTATGACTCATCCTCCACTTCCAGTCTGATACGGAACGGTGTACCGGGTTGTATAGCTACCTGTGTGGGCAGACTGACTTCGGCAAGCAGCGTGGCGTTGCCCCCAAGCCAGCGGTGCGGACGCAGGGTAGGGTGTTGAACATCCGATGCATTGAACTGCCACATATAGAAGTTCTGAGCGTCGCCCACCGAGAAGCACAGTCCCGCCGACAGCTGGTCTATCTCGGCCTCCGCCTCTATCACATAAGATGTCTTGGCAGTTTCAGGGTCTATGACCGTACCATTGTGCAGCAGCAATTCATCATCTGCCAGGAATACGGACTGATCGGGACGCAGGGTAAGAGTCAGTTCAGCGTATCCGTCCGCCGTCTGCAGAAGAGGGGCTTCCGTTACAGCTCCGGTATGGGGATTGAGCAGACTGAGCCGTCTGGCGGCGGTTCTGAGCCGGATGGTATTGGTGGCAGAGGCAGCGTCTATGTTACCGAAGTACCATACGTCACGGCCTTCTATTACCTTATGGATATAGTTGAATGGCTGGTTGGCTGAGATAAATGTAACGTCGCGTTCAGGTAGGCATCGGTTCAGGGCATCGTCCAGCGTCAGGGCCGACGGCTGAGAGATGAAGACGGCAGGATGGTCGCCCGACTCCAGCATACGGCTTACTATGGCCTGAACCTCAGCGTCCGCATCGGGACCGTCAGCTGACTGGCTGGGGTACTGCGTAGTAAAGATAACACGCATTCCCTGCTGCCATGCCTCCTCAATCTTACGCAGATTACTCAGCGAGATTACCTTGACACCAGGCAGCAGAATAACATTAAAATGCTCATGATTAACCGCATTGTTCAGGTGCAGCATACCGTCCGAAACCGTGCAGCGGTCATCTATCACCTCAGGATGCAGGTAAGTGAAGTCCGTTCCCAACTCATCCGTCAGGATGCGCGAAACCTGCGGATAATCCGTTCCCGGCACCTCAACACCGCCCTCATAGTAGCCCTTAGGGCCGTCCAGGTAATGACCCGCATACTGCGTCTGAATAGGGTAGAGTACAGCCACATCCGCCACATGACGTCCCGGACGGGCCAGCATGTAGTTCAGACGGGACAGAAATGCGTTAAAACGTGGCAAATCTTTGTTATAAAGGGGATTGCGCCAGGAGAGCTCGGGCAGGAAAGTCACATCACCGTCATTGTACCATACAGCATGAGGGATAAGGTGGTTGATACCCTTGGTGTACTGCTCTATGGCAATCTGGTACAACTGCTCAACCGAGATATTGCCCATAGCGCCGTACGTCTCGGACATCACATAGGTCTTGTCCCAGTTATGGGCCGAGGAGGAAACCACCTTGTAGAAGTTCTCGGTAGGCCGGCCGCCTCCTATCTTGTCGATACCAGGCATGGTCAGATGCTTGCCCACCAGCATAAGGTCGCCGGCGACGCTGGTAGGATTGGCAATCTCCTCCTGATCCTGATGGCCGGTAGCCAGGATGCCGTGCGCGGTAGCCCAATCGCAGATTGTCTTCATAAAGCCTTCACTGTACAAGGTGGAGTGCATTCCGAAGAGCAGATTACGCGCATAGGCGGTCGTGGGCCCGATGTCATACCACAAAGCCGGATAGAGCGTCTCGGGCGAGAAGCCGTAGCGTTGCTCAAATTTCTCGTTGAAATCGCTCGTCCACATACGGCCCTGAGCGCGGTACATGGTAGGCTCGTCAAAAAAGGTGGATACGATGGTTTTACCGAAGTCATCGGCAAAATGGCGGTAATAAGCCTCATGAGTATCATGTATGAACATACTTACCGCCTCAGCCGACAGATAATCCACGTTAGGGTCGCCGTCCTTCACGCACTGGCAAACCATTACGCGCCAGCCGCTCGCCTTGGGAGCGTTCCAAACCAGTTTACCCTCCGTTTCATTGTAATAATCGCGCAGGGGGATAATCTCCTTTGTGTTGGCATTGAAGGCTAAAATGGCCATCAGCTTGCCGTTCTTGGGAATCTCACGGTTGAAGGTTGCACCGCTGCTTACACGGTATTCAGTCTTGTCGAGCCGCTTCACGGTATGGTCGGGGTGATTGTTCATAAACGTGGTGACGCCCGATCCGTTGATGGCTCCCATACTGCCGCTGGGGAATCCGTATTCGTCATAGACGGACATTCCAGCTCCCAGCGAACGGGCCTTCTCAATGGCGGCTCCGTAAAGGGCGAAATATTCCTCGCTGAGATAACCCGGACGGAAATTTGCTCCGAAGGGCAGTATGGCGCAGCCGCCGTAGCCGTCCGTCTCAATCATCTTTCCCACCTGCTGAACCACGTTGGAGCGGTTGATCTGCGTATTGTTCCAGAACCACAGGGGGATAGGTCGGCAGGACATAGGGGGCCGACCGAACTCCTGCGTCTGCAGCAGGGCGGATTCGGCTCCCCTAATGTGACTGCACATACCGGCCAGGCAGCATATCAGAACTGCCGCCGTCCTTCTAGAGTTATTCTGTAGATTGAGCGTAAACATACTCCGTTATTTATCTTACACTTACAACGTGGCCGTTTTTGATAACCAGTTGTGCGTTATGAATGTCTGATTCTGATTGAATCCTGCGCCCCGAGAGGTCATAGACCATCCCCAGGTTATTGTTCCCGTTTCCGTTAACGTTAACGTTACTTATTCCATCCGTCATCGTCTTGCTGACGCTGAACAGGTATGAGCCTGATCCCACCTCATATACGGCGTATCCGTCTTCGGTGCCAACATATTTCACACCCTCGGCATCAGCTGCGGGCTCGCCGCTCTCATAAACATAGAGGCCTTCCTCGACGGGCAGACGCATGGTAGCGGTAGTATTGGCAGGTACGGTAACGCGGTAGGTCATCTCCTTAGTGCCGTCGCATTCCCAGGCAGCCTGGATCTTGCCGTAGTCCGAGGCAAAGCCGGCATCGGCGGATGTGATGCGCTTCTGGCCCGAGCGCAGCGTCTTGCGGGTATCCGTATAAGGCTGCAGGGTAAAGTGCTTGAAGCCAGGGTTAGTCTGGTCAGGTACGATGCCTGCCATGTACTGGAACATCCATTCGGCCACAACACCGTAGGCATAGTGATTGAAGGAGTTCATGCTGACAGGACCGAATCCGCTGGCCACGGTGTAAGAGTTCCAGCGCTCCCAGATGGTAGTGGCGCCCTGGTCGATACTATAGAGCCATGACGGGTCGCTGCGTTGCAGCAGCAGGGTATAGGCGTCATCGATAAATCCGTTCTCGGTAAGAGTCTGGTTCAGAATAGCCGTGCCCAGGAAACCGGTATTCAGCTTGTAGCTGTTGTTCATAATAGCACGGTGCAGGTAGCTGCGGGTACGGGTAATTGAGGTCTCGTCGGTCAGAAGGTTGTAACGGAGTGCCATCAGGAAACCGCATTGTGTGGCCTGCGTGGGCACCTTGGAGTTATTCAGGTAGCGGCCCTGCCACTCCGAGCGGATATTCTGGAAGAGCTGCTCATACTGCTCTGCCTTCTGACTGTAGATGTCGCCCTCCTGCTCGCTCAGGACGCGGCATGTACGGGCCATCAGGTCGGCCACATAGGCGTAGTAGCATACACTGATGTAGCGTCCGTCGGTGGTGACATATGCCACCCAGTCGCCGTGGATGGGATCGGAGCCGTTGTACTGGTATCCGCCGCCTGCCTTGGTGGTCAGGAAGCTCATATAACGCTCGTTGGCATCCAAGTTCTCACGCAGAATGTCCTTGTCGCCTGTCATCACATATACGTTCCAGGGAACGATAATACCGGCCTCGGACCATCCGGCAGAACAATATTCCACACCCCAGTGATAGGGAGCGATAACAGGGTAGGCACCGTCTGAGCGCTGAGCGTCGCGCATATCACGCATCCATTTCTTGTAGAAGTTGCGCGCGTCACTGTTGTACAGGCCGGTCAGAGAATACACCTGCGTGTCGGCCGTCCAACCCATACGCTCGTCGCGCTGCGGACAGTCGGTAGGTACGCTTACAAAGTTGGAGCGCTGACCCCAAATCACATTGCTGTATAGTTTGTTCACATCCTCGTGACTGGTATGGAAGGAGGACTTCTCCTCCATGGCGCTGGTCACCGTCTCGCCGATTAGATCGAAAAGTTCCACGTCGGCTGATGTGGTAACCTCTATGTAGCGGAAACCGAAGTAAGTGGTGGTGGGATGGAAGGATTCGCCCGCTTCATCGCCACGGAGCGTATAGTAGAGGGTAGCCTCGGCAGAACGCAGATTCTCAGTATAGACAGAGCCCTCAGGACCGTCGTCACCACGACCGCGGTCACCGGTGGTATTGGGCATCTCGCCGAAGCGGAAGCGCAACTTGGTACCGCGCTGGCCCTTGGCCGTGAAGCTGACCCATCCGGATGCGTTCTGTGCCAAGTCAATGACAGCCGTCTGTCCCGCATGCAGGGTAAAGCTGTTCTGTCCCTTCAGTTCCTCCACCACATTGATGGCGCCGAAGGTCTTGCCGTTGGGCTTCGTGCCCTCGTAAATCTGAATAGTCTGAGGGTAGCGGCGCAGCCCCTCCACAGCCATGATGGCAGGCCCCTCAAAGGCACGTATCTCACCCTTGAAATCGTTGCTTACGGTTGTGGCGAACCATCCCGTATCGTCATACTCGGGGGTAAACTGTCCGTCTTCCAGACGCGCGTCGTAGGTCTCACCGTTATAGACATCACCCTTACGCAGGGGACCGTTGGTATTGCAAAGCCAGGTAAGGTCGGTAGGAACGACCTGCTTACTGCCATCCTCCAGTTCCACCTCCAGCAGGGCACGGAAGGCATTGGGTTTGTTGCCGTACATACCGTGAACGATGGCACCGTTCCACCAGCCCGTTGACATAACGGCACCGATGGCGTTCTTGCCTTCACGCAACAGCGCCGTAACATCATGGGTGGTATAATACACGGTCTTCTTCATCTCGGTAGAGCCCGGCTTCAGCTCGTCATACAGCGTATGGCCTTCCTCATCCGTCTGACCCACACGCTGGCCGTTGATATAGACATCATATACACCCAGTCCGGTAGCGTAGAGGCGGGCTCTGCGTACTGCCAGGCTCAGGTCGAATGCCTTGCGGAACATAGGCATACCAGGGGCGATGCTGCCGTCCTGTTGCATCAGGCGCTTGGAACCGCCTACGGCTGCCTCCATGTAGCACTGACGGCTTCCGTCGTAGTCGCGGATATCCGTTGCGTTGAAGGCATTGCCCGCGCCCTCAAAGTCCTCAGTGAATGTGGTGGTGGGAGTCCCCTCAGCATCATATACTATCTGCGTAATATTGTCGAAGTAAGCCTTCTCACGCTCATTGCCCGTAGCACTGACGCGGACGCCTAAGTCGCCCACTGCCAGCACGCCCTGCGTATCCGTATAGGTGTCCACCAGGATATCATCTATATAGGTTCGCACGTAAGGAGTCTCGCACTCCAGGACGATATGATGCGGCTTGCCCAGGATGTCGGCCTTAGTAAAGGCGGTCACAGGCGTGTCGCTATAGTTCAGATTGCCGTTCTTATACACATGACGGCGTATGACGGGCTGGTTTACATCCAGCGTGTTGATGGCCCACATCATGTAGGTATCGGATGCGGTGGCGCTGAAGCAGATGCTGGCATTGTCATTCACCAGCGTCAGGTCATACTCCACATCATACCTGACGGGCTTTGCCGCCTTCTGCTGCCAGGCGTACCTGGCAGGGCCTTTCACATTGAACTTACCGTTCAACAACGTGCCGTCAGAGAACATACAGGTGCTGCCGCTGAAGTGTTCCTCCAACAGGACCTTGTCGCCTGAACGTACGATAAAATCGTCAAAATAGGCCTCCTCCGGCTGGTTGCCGTTGTCATAGTCCTCACGGAAGCCGAAGTCGCCGTAGGCAAAGTCGCCCGTGCGTGTATCCACCAGTACACCATCTATATAGGTACGGGCCGTGGTGGCTCCTGTCACTTCGATGATCATGGTGTGCTCCTCACCGTTACGGATACTCACACCCGTAATGGCTTTCTCTGCCAGGCAGGCAGGATTGCCGCCCGACCACTGGTGCGGACGGAAGCGCACACTGCCGTTGGTGTTTACCTGCCACATATAGTAATTGCTGTGGTCGGATGCGGCGAAGATGACTCCTGCGGCCAACTGCGTGATATTGAACTTCACTTCCACCTCATAATCCGTCACAGGGCCGTCTTCCGCTGAGCCGGCCTCGTTCGTAGAGGCCTTGATCCAATGGGTTCCGCTCCACGCGTCAGAACTCATAAGTCCCGTCTCAAAGTAAGCCTTTTCGGTGCTGGCTGCAGTCTCGCCTTTATTGTCGCTGACGGTAACACGCCAGTAATAACGGGTACGGGCCTCAGGCTTGAAGCTACGCGCCTCAACGAATACGCTCTGGTCGGAACTGACGGTTCCGGATTCCCATACGATATTCCCGAAGGCAGCGTCACGGGCTATCTGAATATTATAGGAAGTTTGTGTTACGCCGCGATAGCTGCTCTCCATTTGCCAGGAGAAATGCAGGGTGCCGCGGTCAATGCCAACCGGATTGTGATAATCCTCGGTCCGAAGGTTCTTGATTTCGAGAGCGAAGGCAGGCAGGGATGCCAGAATCGCCATTAAAAACAGTACTTTCTTCATGTCTGTGTAGTTAATTTACGTGGTTAAAATGATATTATTTAGTACAAAGAACGGACTTTAATACTATGACATTGATAATTAAGTGACTTTTTTATATAATGATTTGACATTTCGTAAAAAAACACTATCTTTGCCATTCGTAATTAACAAACACAGCAAAATGGCATCCTATAAATATCTGCTAACCCAGGACTCGGAAAACGAATGGGGCATTATAACCAAGACAGTAGGCGTACAGCAAGTTCCCGTAGGCAGTCCGTATCCCATAGGCGACCATCCCGAGGACTACCTCTTCATGACAGACAAGGGTAGGGTACTCAGCGAATATCAGATAGTATATATAATGAAGGGCGAGGGGTGGTTCGTATCCGCCCATCAGCCCCGTACCCAGCTCCATGCCGGCGATGTAGTCATCCTCTATCCAGATGAATGGCACAACTACGCCCCCAATCCCCAAACCGGCTGGACCGAAGCCTGGATAGGCTTCACCGGCAACTACGCCGGAAAGCTCCTCAGCAAGTTCAGCCTGGAACGTACCCGGCCCATCCACAACGCAGGCATATCAGATATATTATGTGATGCCTTCCAGGCCGTCTGCCAGATAGCAGAGGATCACCTGCCAGCCTACCAGCAGCAACTCTTAGCCTATGTATGGCTGATAGCCAGCACCGTATATGCCCGTAGCCAGCAAATGCCCTATCTCGGCAGCCCGGACCTGGGCAGTCTCAATGCCGCCATCCGCTTCATGCGCCAGCACCTGAATCAGAACATGCCCATGCAGGATGTAGCCAGGGAAGCCGGAATGGGCTACTCCAAATTCCGCAAGCTGTTCCGTGAGTATACAGGCTTCCCGCCCGCCCAGTACTTCCTGCACCTGAAGATGGAACGTGCCAAGGATTATCTGCAGAGTACCAACCTCTCCTGCAAGGAAATATCCTTCCGCCTCGGCTTTGACTCCCCCTCATATTTCAATAAAATGTTCCGCCTCTATCACGGCATCACCCCCATGTCAGTAAGGGAAAGGGAGGAGCCCCCGAGCCCCCTAAAGGGGAGCGTAGGGGTTCCAGAGTTTAGGGGTTCTAAAGTTCCAATAGTTCCGTAATTCCGTAGTTCCAAAAGTCCCTAACCATGAACCATGAACCTCTTGCCCCTTGCTCCTTGCCCCTCGGCTCCAGACTCTCGAAAGGCTGAAGTATGATGAATGATTGATGATGGATGAACCACTAACCGCTAACCACTCTTCTTAGAGTTTTCTTGGATTGTTCAAAATTAAGTCATACTTTTGCAGATAGAAACCCATACGTTTGGCAATTATGACACAAATAATTTTAAATATTGAGGATAACAGTCTTGTTCCTGGCCTGAAGCAGATTCTTAGTGCTATCAAGGGAGTTACCATTGACAAGCTGGTTACTAATCAGACTGCCGTTGATAAAGAGAAAACCTTTATCAAAGAAACCATTACAAAAGGCTATCGCAAAGCACAGGAAGGACGTTTTGCCGGAAAAGGCCTCACATCTCTTGATGCTTTGGTTGATGAACTCAGAGCAGAAACCATGTAGGAAATGGTGACTTTTAACTATACCGAAGAGTTCCTCCGCCAAGCCAAGCGCCTTGCCAAACGTTATCGTTCGCTTGCAGATGACATCAATTCTTTACAGCACGAACTTAAAGAGAACCCCGAAATAGGAGTATCGCTTGCTTCTGCAGCTGATTGCAAGTATCATCACAGCTGCCATCACCGCACTGAGCACTGCATCGTGCGTGAGATAAGAAAACGCCTCGAGATTCCCCGGGGCGTTTTTGTTGTGGAGGTAAAATTGTCAACACCTGCAAACAGATATCGACCAATTTAAAATCCTAAAGAGCCGGCACCTTTATTATATTTCCTCGTTGGCGTAGAGGAAGCGTTTGATGCTCTTCTTAGGTGTCTTCTCAAACTCCTGTTTCATGATCTTGATGCCGGCGAGCTGTGCGTAGGCGGGTAGGAGGGGGTTGACTTCCTTGCGGTTCTCCTCCATGAGCTCGGCGAGGGCTTCGTCAGTCAGGTGGTTGGCCTGTACTTGGTCTGGATCGGGATAGACAAGGCCGTAGAGCTTTTCGCCCTTCTGGATGACTACGCACTCGGCTACCATTTTCATGCTGCTGAGTTTGTCCTCAATCTCCTCGGGGTAGATGTTCTGTCCGTTGGCGCCGAGGAGCATATTCTTGCAGCGTCCCTTGATGAAGACGTTGCCTTTTTTGTCCATTATACCGAGGTCTCCGGTATGATACCAGCCTTCCTGGTCAAGGGTGGACTGGGTGGCTTCCTCGTTCTTATAATAGCCTAACATGACGTTGAGACCGCGGGTAAGGATTTCACCAGGGACTTTCTGGGGGTCGGGGCTGGCTATCTTAAGTTCCTGATGGATGACGTTCTTGCCGCAGGAGCCGGGAACGAACTTCTGATAGTCCTCATATGTGATGATGGGGGCGCATTCTGTGGCGCCGTATCCTACGGTGTAGCGGAAGCCGATGTCATGCAGGAGTTTCTCTATCTCCTGATTGAGGGCTGCTCCGCCGATGATGACTTCATAGAAGTTGCCACCGAGGGCATTGGTGAGTCCGTCGCAGATTTTCTTCTTGATGATCCGGCCTATGATGGGGGTCTTCATGAGGATGCGCATCTGCGGGGTCTGAATCTTGGGCAGGACGGCTTTGCGCACTACCTTTTCTATAATAAGGGGTACTACTATCAGGATGACGGGTTTGACATCTGCCAGGGCCTGCATCAGGACGGTAGGTGATGCCATCTTGGTGAGGAAGTGAATGTGTACGCAGGAGAGGAATTCGAAGGTGAATTCGAATGCCATGCCGTACATGTGTGCCATGGGGAGCATGGAGAGTACGTTGTCTCCGGGCTTGATGATGTGGCCCAGTACGTTTACGGCAAAGTCATAGTTGCTCCACAG
>JAEEGK010011647.1_pt1 | contig 20057 bp, 13 predicted proteins | sample 8958771 | NCBI WGS metagenome assembly JAEEGK01 (sample SAMN16246547, study PRJNA631951) | gut metagenome | biome: gut microbiome; feature: rumen; material: SC-attached | host: Bos | place: Iran: Karaj | collected 2018-10
CACATGGCCACTCGTCAGTCTACGATGCCATGGTGCGTATGGCCCAGCCGTGGTCGTTGCGTTATCCTTTGGTCGACGGCCAAGGAAACTTCGGTTCCGTCGACGGCGACAGCCCCGCCGCCATGCGTTACACCGAGGCACGTCTCCAGAAGATTGCAGAAGAGATGCTTGACGACCTCGACAAGGACACCGTCGACTTCCAGAATAACTTTGACGACTCGTTGCAGGAGCCTACTGTGCTTCCTACGCAGATTCCTACCTTGCTGGTGAACGGCACCAATGGTATCGCCGTGGGTATGGCCACCAATATGGCTCCCCATAACCTCAGTGAATGCGTCGACGGCATCATCGCCTATATCGACAACCGTGAAATCACCACACAGGAACTGATGCAATATATCAAGGCCCCCGATTTCCCGACTGCAGGCGTTATCTATGGTTACGAAGGTGTGCGCGAGGCGTTTGAGACGGGTAGGGGACGCATCGTCCTCCGCGGCGAGACTCACTTTGAGGAACACAACGGCCACGAGCGCATCATCGCCACCTCCATTCCCTATCAGGTCAACAAGGCCGAGATGATCAAGAAGACCGCTGACCTCGTCAACGAGAAGAAGCTGGAAGGCCTGGCCGACATCCGCGATGAGTCAGACAGAAAAGGTATCCGTGTGGTGTACGAACTGAAACGTGATGCCAACCCTGATGTGGTGTTGAACAAACTGTTTATGATGACTCCGTTGCAGAGCTCGTTCAATGTGAACAATGTGGCTTTGGTCAACGGCCGTCCTTATACCTTGAACCTCAAGCAGCTGATTGAGCATTTTGTGGCTCACCGTCACGAAATCATCCTGCGTCGCACGCGCTTCGAGCTGAAGAAAGCCGAAGACCGTGCCCATATCTTGGAAGGTTTGGCTCGCGCTATCGACATCGTCGATGAAATCATCGCCACCATCCGTGCTTGTAAGGGCGGCACGCCTGAGGCCAAGCAAGCCATCATGGACAAGTTCGGCTTCGACGACCCGCAAGCCTCGGCAATCGTGGCCTACCGCCTCGGTCAGTTGGCCGGTCTCGAAATCAAGAAGATTTTGGACGAGTTGGACGAAATCCACGAACGCATCAAGCATTTCCACGAAATTCTACAAAATGAGGAATTGCAGTTCCAGATCATCAAGGACGAACTGACTGTCATCAAAGAAAAATATGGCGATGCTCGCCGCACGAGTATTGTGCCCGCCGCCGGTGAGTTCCGCATGGAAGACATCATCGCCGACGACGCCGTGGTCATCACCATCTCGCACCTCGGTTACATCAAGCGCACCCCGCTGACCGAATACCGCGTGCAGAGCCGTGGCGGTAAGGGCTCGAAAGGCTCCGCCACCCGCGACGCCGACTTCATCGAGCATATCTTCACGGCTACCAACCATAACCATCTGCTCTTCTTCACAGAACAAGGTAAGTGCTACAAACTCAGAGCCTTCGAGATTCCTGAAGAGGGCAAGAACAGCAAGGGCCGCGCCATCCAGAACCTGTTGCCGCTTGACAAGGACAATAAGGTGATGGCCTACCTCAATGTGAAGAGCATGAGCGATGAGGACTACCTTGAAAACAATTACATCATCCTTTGCACCAAGAAGGGTATCATCAAGAAGACCAACTTGGCCGCCTATAAGAACATCCGCCAAAATGGTATCATCGCCGTCAACATCCGCGAGGATGACCAACTGCTTGAGGCTTGCCTCACCAGCGGCAACGACGAGGTGCTGATGGCCGTGCGTTCGGGCAAGGCCGTCCGCTTCAACGAGCAGACCGTCCGCCCGATGGGTCGTACCGCTACGGGCGTGAAAGCCATTACATTAGGCTCGCCCGAAGACGAAGTCATCGGCATGGTGTGCATCAACGACCCGCAACAGACGGTGCTCGTTGTTTCAGAAAAGGGCTTCGGCAAGCGTTCCGATATTGAGGACTACCGCATCACCAATCGTGGCGCGAAGGGCGTGAAGACCTTGAACATCACCGACAAGACGGGTGACCTTATCGCCATCAAGGGTGTGACCGACGACGAAGACCTGATGATCATCAACAAGTCGGGCATCGTCATCCGCATGGCTGTCAGCAAGCTGCGTGTGATGGGTCGTGCCACCCAAGGTGTGAAACTCATCGACCTGCGCGGCAGTGATGAGATTGCTGCTGTCACCAAGGTGGAGCATGAGGATGAACCCGAAGAAAGCGAGGTCCCTGAGCTTGTCGAAGGGCCGACCCCCGATGGAATCGAGGCTCCTGAGCCTTCGGTTCCTGAGCCTGTCGAAGGAGTCGAAGGGCCGGTTGAAACTGAAGAAAACAATTGATGAGAATAGCCTCCCATAGATTCCATGCCAGCGCACAAGCCCACGCTGGAATGACATGTGAGGCAATTCAAACCACTTTGGAACAATAATTGCTATAACGAATAAAAATCGAAAATTGTCAAACTTTAAATAATTGAGAAAATGAAAAAAGTAATGATTTTGCTGGCCGTCCTCCTCACCGCCAATGTGATGATGGCCCAAAAGAAAGACAGAACCGATGCATTCATGTACAACAAGAATGGCCAATACGAGAAGGCTATGGCTTCTATTGAGAAATGCGTCAATCACGAACAATTCCTTGGTATGAAGCCCGATGATCAAGCCCAGGCTTGGCTGTATCGCGCCATCATCTATCAAAACGTCATCCAATCAGGTGACGAGGCCTTGTTGGCCAAGACACCCAATGCTTTGGAAGTCGTCTACGAGTCGCTGATGAATTGCATGAAGAACCCTGATTTCCTTGAGGACAACAAAATGGAAATCTATCAGCGTGTGGGTTCGGTCATGACCACCTATTATTCTAAAGGTGCCGATGACTACAACAGCGGTAAGTTCTCAGAAGCAGCCCCCATGTTCAAGAAGGCTTACGACATCGCCAAGTCGCTTGGTAGTGCCGATGCCAACGAGATGCTGAACCTGGCTGCCACTTCAGCTTTGAGAGCTGAAGACTACAACACGGCTCTGGGTTATTTCACCGAGGTGAAGAATAATGGAACGGAAACTGCTGATCTTTACCGTCACCTTGCCGCTTGCTACAACGGTCTGGGCAATGCCGAACAAGCCATGGCCATGATTAACGCTGGTCTGGAAAAGAATCCCAGTGACGCCAACCTGATTCTTGAAAAGGTGAATGCCTACCTGAAGGAAGGCAAGGCTGCTGAAGCCGTAGAAGACCTCAACAAGCTTCACGAACTTGACCCTGAAAACGCACAGCTGCTCTTCGCACTTGGCACCATCTATGGTGACGAAGCCAATGAAGGGCTTTATGACGCCGACAAGGCTCGTCAGTACTATGAGCAAGCCCTCAGTATCAAGCCTGACTACTTTGATGCCACTTACAACCTCGGCGTGCTCTACACGGCTATGGCCAACAAATACATCAAGCAGGCCAACGAAATCACTGGCATCTCGAAAAAGGAATTGGAGCAATACGATGGCTTGATGGAGCAAGCTAACGAACTCTTGCGCACAGGTCTTCCTTACTTGAGACAAGCCTACGACGCCCAACCTTCCGACGATGTGAAGAATGTGCTGAGATCAATCTATGTGCAACTGAAAATGAATGATGAGCTGAAAGCCTTGATGAGCGAGTAATTTCGATTCGATCAACTATATCTAAGGAGCCCCGAAGTTTTTCGGGGCTTTTTTAGTGCAATTTTGTGAGTTTTTCTTTGAAAATTCATAAAATCACTATATTTGCAAGATGATTTTCTCGCAAAAACTAACTCATATTCCATATCATTATGTTCGAGATTATACACAAAGAAACCTTCGCGGCTGAGACTTACCTCATGGACGTCTATGCGCCGCGTATCGCTCATTCGGCTCTTCCGGGTCAGTTCCTCATCGTCAAGATGGAAGATAACTCGGAGCGTATCCCGTTGACCATTAGCGACTACCATCGCGTCCGTGGCACGGTGACCATCGTCTTCAAGGCCATTGGCGAATCCACCAAGAAAATGGCTGAATACAAGGAAGGCGACCGCTTCGCCGACATCGTAGGCCCCTTGGGCAAGCCCTCAGAGTTTGCCACGATGACGGCTGAAGAACTGCGTAAACGCTCGTTCGTCTTCATCGGCGGTGGTGTGGGTATCGCTCCCATCTATCCTCAGGTGAAGTGGTTGAACGACCATGGTGCCACAGCCGACTGTATCATCGGTGCCCGTACCAAGGACTTGCTCATCTTCGAAAAGGAATTGGCAGAGGTCAGTAACTTATATGTCACTTCCGACGACGGCTCCACGGGCCGCAAGGGCTTGGTGACCGACGTGCTGCGCCAATTGGTGGCCAGCGGCAAACAATATGACGAGGCTGTCGCTATTGGCCCTATGATCATGATGAAGTTTGCCACCAAGACCTGCGAGGAATTGGGTATCCGTTGCACGGTGTCGCTCAACTCGATTATGGTCGACGGCACGGGTATGTGCGGTGCCTGCCGTGTGAGCATCGGTGGCAAGACTAAGTTCACTTGCATCGATGGCCCCGAGTTCCTGGGTCGTGACGTCGACTTCGATGAGGCCATGAAGCGTCAGGCTATGTATAATAATGTGGTGACGCGCAAGCAACTCCAAGCCGAGGAGAAGGCCGAAGGCCACAAATGCCATATCGGAGGCATCTCGGAAGAGACCTTCGACAAGAAAAAACGAGTGCCAGTGCCGGAACAGAAACCTGAAGTCCGCGCCCATAACTTCGATGAGGTGTGCTTGGGCTATTCAGCCGACATGGCCATCATGGAGGCCCAGCGTTGTCTGCACTGCAAGAGCCCGCAATGCGTGGCACATTGCCCTGTCAACGTCAATATCCCAGATTTCATCGCCCGTGTGGCCAAAGGCGACTTCGAAGGTGCCGCTGGCGTCATCAGCTGCGACTCGGCACTGCCGGCCGTTTGCGGTCGCGTGTGCCCGCAAGAGACCCAGTGTGAAGGCGCTTGTGTGATGGGCAAGAAATTCGAGCCTATCGCCATCGGCAAGCTGGAGCGTTTCGTCGGCGACTATGCCATCGAGCACGACCTACACTTCAGCAGCCAGAGCATCCCGAACGGTCACAAGGTGGCCATCATCGGCAGCGGTCCTTCAGGTTTGACCTGCGCCAAGGACTTGTTGTCGATGGGTTACGATGTCACCATCTTCGAGGCATTGCACGAATTGGGTGGTGTGTTGATGTATGGCATCCCGTCGTTCCGTCTGCCTAAGGACACGGTAGTGAAGAAAGAAGTGGAAAGCGTGCGTAAGTTGGGCGCCAAGTTCGAGAAGGACGTGGTTGTAGGTCGCACCATCACCATTGATGAGTTGATGAAGCGTGAAGGCTTTGAAGCTGTCTTCGTCGGCTCGGGAGCCGGTTTCCCGATGATGATGAACGTGCCGGGCGAAAACCTCTGCGGTGTGGTTTCAGCCAACGAATTCTTGACTCGTAACAACTTGCTCTTCGCCTATAAGGAAGGCTATCAGACCCCGAACTTCGTGGGTAAGAAGGTCGCTGTGGTCGGTGGTGGTAATGTGGCTATGGATGCCGCTCGTACCGCTTTGCGTCTCGGTTCTGAGGTGCATATCGTCTACCGCCGTTCCGAGGCCGAGCTGCCTGCGAGAGTGGAGGAGGTGCACCATGCCAAGGAAGAAGGTGTCATCTTCGACCTGCTGACAGCTCCTGTTGAGGTGCTGGGCGACGAAAACGGCTGGGTGAAAGGCTTCAAGTGCGTGAAATGCGAACTGGGTGAGCCCGATGCCTCTGGCCGTAGAAGCCCTGTCCCGATCAAGGACTCGGAGTTTGTCCTCGATGTCGACATGATCATCATGGCTCTCGGTACCTCGCCGAACCCGCTGATTGGTAGCACGACCCGCAACCTCGACTTGAACAAGAAGGGTTGCATCGTGGCCGACGAGGTGGGCACGACCTCACGTCCTGGCATCTTCGCCGGTGGCGATGCAGTGAGCGGTGCCGCCACGGTCATCCTCGCCATGGGCGCCGGCAAGAAAGCCGCCAAGGCGATTGATGAGTATATTAAGAGCCTGCATTAATTAGACTATGGCACATGGCTAATGGCCTATGGCTTGCCTTCACATGAGGGCAGCCATAGGCCATTGTCATAAGCCATAGTCAATAAAAACTATTCCTTAATTTCCACATAAAACACCGTCGGGTCATCGTCTTCGCAGAACGACTCGTCCGTGTAGTATTGTCCGGGCTTGTTGTCGTCTTGGAAGAGGATGAGCGTCACCTTCTTGAAGGGGATAGGTTGTCCGCTTTTGCTGTAACGCTCGATGTCGGCTTCGGTGAGGCCTTCCATGCGCATCATCTTCAGCATCATGGCAAGGTCGAGGTTGACGTTGAGCAGGTCTTGTTTCCACTCGATGCTGATGACCGCAGTGGTGTAGAGTTTAAAGTTTTTGACTTCGATTTTTTTCATTGCATTTTCTTTGACTACTGGCTATTGGCTACTGGCTATTGGCAGCTTTATGACAAGTAGAAAACGTATCCTTTTTTGTTTGGCTGCCAAAGGCCAAGTGTCAGAAGCCAGAGGCGATTGACGACGCGAAATTCCGAAAAAAAAACGAATTCTGAAATATTTGCACGAAAAATGCATCCAATTGCTGCGAATTTTATAATTTTGTGCAAACATTAATACAATAAGGAAATGCGTAAGACTTTGATTATTACTATGATGGCTTTATTTGCCATGTCTGTGTTCGCGCAAACTATGGAAAGCGTGGACGTCTCGAAAGCCCCCAACGGATTGTTTACGACTACCGCTGGCGATTGCACCATTGAGGGTAATGTCGTGAATGGGAAGAAAGAAGGCACTTGGATTGAGTATTTCACCAGCCCCACCTATCTGCCCAAGAAGATTGCGAATTACCAAAATGGTAGAAAGAATGGCATTTATCTCGAACTTGACAAGACAGGTTCTATTACGAAAAAAGCTGAGTATAAGAATGATTTGCTCGAAGGACAGAGTAGCGAGTGGTTCCGTGGCGGTCGCCTCTCGAAGATGAATACCTATAAAAATGGTGTCATGGACGGGAAACAGGTGCTTTGCTATGAGAAGGGTGCCAATCTTGAAGTGTCGGAATACAAAAACGGCTTGCGTAATGGCCTTACAACCTGGTTCTATGAGAATGGCGTCAAGAAAATGACCATCGAGTATAAGGACGGCCAGTTCGACGGTCTCCAGCAGTCTTTCTACGAGGACGGCTCACTCAAGAAAGAGGCTTCCTACAAGAACGGTAAATTGATTGGTAAGGCGAAGACTTATGCTGAAAAGGAGAAGCCTCAAGTTGATAAAGAGAAGGATATGAAAAAGGTGGATGGGGCCAAAAAGATAATGGATGCTAAAAAAGTCCCGCAAAAAGAGCTGGATGCCAAAAACATTAAGAAAGTGAAGGGTCAGGATATTAAAACGGATGTTAAGAAGCATTGAACCGTTTTTTTAGAATAATTGTTTTTCTATTGTTATCGTTGGGCATGATGCTTTCGCGGCTTCATGCCCAAGATACTATTATGCTGCAATCCGTCGAGGTGGTTGGCGACAAAGAATCGGTCGAAACCTTGAAGCCTTTGGTGGCGCGGAAGCTCGATACCCTCGTGTTGCAATCCAAAAGCACATCCAACCTCTCGGATCTGTTGATTCAGCATAGTCCTGTGTTTATCAAGACCTACGGCCCGGGCGGTACTTCCACGGCTTCGTTTCGTGGCACGACAGCCAGCCACACCTTGGTGCTATGGAACGGCTTCCAACTCAATGCGCCCAGCCTCGGACAGGTCGACTTCAGCACCATTCCTGTGTTTTTGGCCGATGACGTGAGCCTTAACTGGGGCAGCGGCACTTCCAATAACAGTGGTGGTTTGGGCGGTGCGGTTAACATCGACAATACGCACCATTTCGGCGACGGGCTTTTGCTCGACCTGAAGCAGACCTATGGCAGTTTCAACACCCTAGGCAGTTTTGTCACGGTGGGTAATTACGGCAAGCGGTTTTCATTTCGATTGAAAGCCTACCGTAATTCGTCCGACAACGACTTTGAGTACGAAAACCTCGCCACCATTCCGCACGAGAAGATGAAGCAGCGCAATGCCGATTTCGTCGACTATGGCGTGATGCCCGAGATGAGCGTGCTGTTGGGCAAGAATGTTATTTCCGTGTCGTCGTGGAACCAATGGAATAACCGCAACCTGCCGCCCATCATGCCCAACGTGTTCAACGTGAACTTGGAGGAATGGACACGCGACAATTTCTCGCGCAACTTCGTGTCATTCAAGACCTTTTGGGAGACGGGCAACCTGCAGCTGAAGTCAGCGGCCTTTGTGGAAAACCAACGGTATTTCCTTTTGACGCGCAATCCTGTCACCGACGATACGGTCACTTTTATTAATTCGGAGAACTATGCCTTGATTCTGCACCAAATCGCCAATTTGGAGCAACAGCTTTACCAAAGCTGGACATTGAAGGCCAAGTTGCAATGGGACAACGAGCAGGTGAGGAGCAACAACTATGAAGGCGAGAAGCGACGCAATTTGGTGTCGGCCTACGCTGCTGTTAACGGCGAGCCTTTCGAGTGTGCCCAACTCAACCTCACCGCCCGCTATGACTGGACCGACGGCAAGGCCATGGGCTTCTTCCCAACGGCGACTTTCTCCTATCAACTGCCTTTTTATAAGGCCATGAGTTTCACCTTGGGTTATAGCCACAACTATAGAAATCCTTCGTTGAACGACCTCTACTGGTATCCTGGAGGCAATCCCGACCTGCTTCCTGAAAATGGTCGCACGGTTGACTTGGCTGTGAAATATGGTCTTCAAAAAGGTTCGTTCAAATTTGACCTGCGCACAGGCGGCTACTTCTCCAATGTGAAGAACTGGATCCAATGGATGCCGACCTCATATCGTTTCTGGGTGCCTGAAAACGTGGCGAAGGTCTATGCCAGAGGCATCGAAAACCACGTTGACGCAGCATTTGTTAAGGAAAATTGGAAAGTAACGCTGTCGGGGAACTATGTCTTCACCGTCACCACTGACGAGAGCGAGAAGGCCTATGCCCAAGGCACCAATGGGAAGCAATTGATTTACATTCCGCGCCACCATGCCAATGTGTTTCTCAACACACAGTGGAAGACCTGGAACCTGAGTTACACCGTTGAGGTGACGGGTCGCCGCAGCACCTCTTATAATGAACAAGAGTTCTTTGCCTACGACCTTCCTTCGTATGTGTTGCATCATGTGGCTTTAGGCAAGCAAATCAAGAAATTCCGCGTTGAGTTGCGCTGCAACAACCTCACCGACAAAGAATACCAGAACGTCATCTGGCGTGCCATGCCGGGGCGTAGCTTTGAGGTGATGGTGAATTACAAGTATTAGCAGGCGGAAGCGCAGTTTCTGGCGGGCGAAATGATGCTATTTGCTGTATTTGCTAACGAGAACATAGGCTATGACGAAGATGACGATGAGCGCAATCACGCCAAGCATGATGTAATAGAGGGCTAAAGTCAAGGTGCTGCGCCAGATGGTCTTGATTGTGCTGAATCCCATCATCCTTCTGAAACAAGCCGTTAATGCCGTGATGATGGCAATCGGCTCGAGGAGTGCCATTGTTTCGTAAATGTTTGTGGAGATGGGGTAGATGAGGTTGATCACACTGCGGTACAGCACCAAGATGACCAAAGCATAGACCATGGCGACGATGTATTCGGCCCAATAATAGCGTTTCCGGTTCTGTTTGCCATAACACATCCTTGCCGCGATGAGGAATAAAGGCAGGGAGAGCATGTAGCACAGCGTGTAATGGTTGAGGTAAAAGTGGAACGCTTTGTCTGTGAGTCGGTTGATTTCGAGAACTGTTTGCACATTTACTGTGGTATTGTTGGGAAGGTCCAAGTCCGAGTCGGATGATACTTCACCTTTACTGCCGGTAAGGGTAAAGATTAGGATGTATGCTGTTAAGGCCAGAAACAGCATGGGAAAAGGGGAGACATACTTTCTACGCTTCCCGTTAAGAATCTCGACAATCATCTTCCCAGGACGCGAAAACAAGTTCTTGAGGGTGTAGGCAATGCCTCCGTCTCTGCCTAAAACAGCCGCGAGAAGGTTTCCGAAAATGAAGTTCAGTGTGAAGCGTCCCGTTTCGGCGCTTTGTCCGCACTCTGGGCAGAAATTGCCTTCGAACTCGGTGCCACAGTTGAGGCATTTTGTGGTGTCGTGTTCGGATTGGTTTTCAGTCTGTACTTCGGTTTGTATTTCGTTCTCCATGATATTCGGGTTGATGGGGCAAAGGTAGGGAAAAACGTAGAAATTTGTTTCTTGTGAGCTGAAAAACCGTATTTTTGTAGTCGATAGTTTGAAGATAGTTATGGAAATCATCAACAACATATCCAAAACCCTCAAAGATGACTTGATGGTGGAAATCAAGCCCGAAAGCAAGATTTCCATTGCAGCCTCGTGTTTTTCGATTTATGCTTTTCAGGAGTTGAAAGAGCAACTGAAGGACATCAAAGAACTTCGCTTCATCTTCACGTCGCCCACTTTTACCACGGACAAAGTGAGTAAGCAACAGCGTGAGTTCTATATCCCTCGTTTGTATCGTGAGAGGAGTCTGTATGGGTCGGAGTTTGAAATCAAGTTAAGGAATGAACTGACGCAGAAGGCCATCGCTAAGGAATGCGCGGAATGGATCAGACAAAAGGCTTGCTTCAAGTCGAACAAGACCAACGAGAGCATGACGGGTTTTGCCAATGTTGACCAGACCAATTACATGCCGTTGAATGGTTTTACTACCGTGGATTTAGGCTGTGAGAAAGGCGATAGTGCTTATACGATGATTGTGAAGAACGATTATCCTTCCTCGAAAGAGTTTTTGTCTTTGTTTGACCAAATCTGGAACGACGGCTCAAAGTTACAAGTAGTGACGGAGGATGTAATTGACAACATTTCAAACGCCTACAAGGAGAATGCACCTGAGTTTTTGTACTTTGTCACGCTATACAATATCTTCCATGAGTTTTTGGATGATTTGTCGGAAGATGATTTACCTAACGAAGCCACAGGGTTTAAGAACAGCCTCATTTGGAACAAATTGTATAACTTCCAGAAAGATGCAGCCTTAGCTATTATCAATAAACTTGAAAAGTACAACGGTTGCATTTTGGCAGATAGTGTGGGTTTGGGTAAGACCTTCTCTGCATTGGCGGTCATCAAGTATTACGAGAACCGCAACAAGTCGGTGCTGGTGTTTTGTCCCAAGAAGTTGAGCGACAACTGGATGACCTATAGAAGCAATTATGTGAACAATCCCATTGCAGGCGACAGGTTGCGTTATGATGTGCTTTATCACACGGACTTGTCAAGGACTTCAGGTGTGTCGAACGGGATGGAGTTGAACCATATCAACTGGGGCAACTACGACTTGGTAGTCATTGACGAAAGCCATAATTTCAGGAATGGCGGCAAGGTGACCGCTTCTGAGGACGATGAAGACCCTAAGGAAAATCGCTACCTCCGTTTGATGAACAAGGTGATTAAGGCAGGCGTGAAAACCAAAGTGCTCATGCTTTCGGCTACGCCTGTCAACAACCGTTTCAATGACTTGAAGAACCAGTTGCAGTTGGCCTACGAAGGCGATGCTTCCAATATTAACGCTTTGCTGAAAACGGAGAAGCCTATCGATGAGATTTTCCGTCAGGCACAAAGAGCGTACAACGAATGGGTAGAGTTGCCGCTTGAAGCCCGAACCACAGAGCGGTTGCTGAAGTCACTGAGCTTTGATTTCTTTGAAGTGCTCGATTCGGTGACGATTGCCCGAAGCCGTAAGCATATTGAACAGTTTTACGATACGGCTGACATCGGTAAGTTTCCTACACGGTTGAAACCCATTTCCAAAACACCGCCTTTAACGGATATAGACAAGGCTATTACGTTTAGGGACATCATCGAAATCGTCCAACAACTCAACCTTTCCATTTATACTCCTTCGGCATTCATCCTGCCGAGCAAGAAAGACAAGTACGGCATTGACACCGAGGACGAATTGGATGTTGAAACAGGGGCGCACCGACTTTCCATCGAAGACCGTGAGTTGGGTATCCGTCGCCTGATGGGTATCAATATGCTGAAACGTCTCGAGAGTTCGGTTAACTCCTTCCGCTTGACCATTAGCCGAATCCAGCAGCTTATCGCCAATATGATTGAAAAGATTGATTCGCGGACGGAGGAGGAATATGTCGAGGAATTTGATTTCGACGACCTTGACATTGAGGATGAAGGCGATACCATCATTGGCAACAAGAAAAACAAAATCGACCTGCGGGATATTGACACCATTTCTTGGAGAAGATACCTGGTCGCGGACAAAGAACGTTTCGATTTGTTGCTTCTGATGCTGAAAGATATCAGCCCTGAACACGACAGTAAATTGCAGCAACTTATCTGTGATTTGAGGGAGAAGTTTGCCCATCCCATCAATGGATCAAACAAGAAAGTGCTCATTTTCACCGCTTTCGCTGACACTGCCGATTATCTTTACAAGAATCTGGCCCCTTTGATTTTGGAGAAAACGGGATTGCATTCTGCGATGGTTTCGGGTACGATTGAGGCGAAAAGTACCATCAAGCTGAAACAAAAGATGGACTTCAACACGGTGTTGACCTTGTTCTCGCCAGTGTCGAAGGAAAAGGATGTGTTGTTCCCTGGTTTGAAAGAGGAGGTGGATGTGCTGATTGCCACAGATTGCATCTCCGAAGGTCAAAACCTGCAAGACTGCGATTACCTGATCAATTACGACATCCATTGGAATCCGGTCCGTATCATCCAGCGGTTCGGCCGTATCGACCGTATCGGTAGCAAAAACGAGGTGATTCAGCTGGTGAACTATTGGCCCGACATGGAGCTTGACGATTACATCGACCTGAAAGGTCGCGTGGAGTCGAGAATGAAGATTTCGGTGCTGACCAGCACGGGCGACGACAATCCTTTGTCGGTGGAAGAAAAAGGCGATTTGGAGTATCGCCGCCAACAGCTCAAACGCTTGCAGGAGGAAGTGGTTGACCTCGAAGATATGAATACGGGTATCAGCATCATGGACTTGGGGTTGAATGAGTTCCGTCTTGATTTGTTGGATTACATGCACGAAGGCCACGACATTGAGCACACGCCATACGGGATGCACGCTGTAGTGAAAGGCGGCGAAGGCATGCCACCTGGGGTGATTTATGTGCTGAGGAACCGCTCGCAGGGCGTTAATATTGACCATAAGAACCAACTGCATCCGTTCTATTTGGTGTATGTGGACGATGATGGTGGTGTGGTGGTGAACCATCTTTCACCCAAGACATTGCTTGATGATTTCAGACTATTATGCAAAGGCAAAGCGAAGCACGACAAATCACTTTGTGCCGCTTTCAACAAGGAGACCAAGGATGGCAAGAATATGAAGCATTATTCTGAATTGTTGGGCAAAGCCATCCAGTCCATCATCAACGTGAAGGAGAAGAGCGACTTGGATTGCTTCCTCGAGGGGGTTCAAACGGAACTCTTCACCAAGGAAATCAAAGGCTTGGATGATTTTGAACTGATTGACTTTTTAATCGTGAGATAATGTTTGCCCTACCTGCCACAACGGAAATCAAGAAGTCGCTGCCGAAAAAGGCCATCTATGAGAAGTTTGGCTTGAAATCGGCGCAGCGCGATGCCTTTGATGCCGACATCAGCCGCATCGACATCGTGAATGTGGTCTCGCCTTCCACAGTCCCTAGCTTGAAAGAAGGGGAACGCGTGAAGGAGTTCTATGTGTTGCTCGTCACGCTGAAACGCCAACGCTATGACGAGAAAAACATACTGCTTTTGACTAAACTAATCAAACAGAACATGATTTTCGCTTTGGCATACAACGACATGGTGCGTTTTGCTGTCATCCACGAAAAGCTCTTTGTCATGGATTGGGAATTGTTGGAAGATGCCGCATTGCCTTTGATGGGACTTGACTTGGACAAGGTGTGGGAGAATCTGGTAACGACCATTGGCAGTTTCGAGGTGATGGAAGGCGTGACCATGGAAGAACAGATTGCCATTGACGGCGAGAAGTTGAAGAAGATAAAGGCAATCGAAAGCCTCGAAAAGAAACTGAGGGTGGAGAAGCAGCCGAGGAAGAGGTATGAGATGTATAAACAGATACAAGAGTTGAAAGGCAATTGAAATAGAAAAGATTGTTTTTTGGCTGCATAAACGTATCTGAATTTTACGTTTATGATAAAATAGAGTGTGTTTTTGCATCAATTTGGATAATAAACGTAAAAAACATGACATTTAGGAATATTACTATTCGGGAATGAGTATTTGCTAACAGATAGCACAGTAACAGACGAGTTTTTTTTGTGACTATTTTTATTTATTTCTCTAAAATTTGTAACTTTTTTACGAAAATTATCGATTTATTTTGTTGTAATTAAAATATTATTCCTATTTTTGTAGAAAATTTACGGTTTAATTCAATCAGACATGATACGAGAATTTTGGGTCGAAAATTTCCTCTCAATTAAGGAACGACAAACTCTAAACTTTGAAACCAAGTCAAAAGAAGACGAATGGGCTTCTGTGGATTTAGGCGGTGAAAGACGCGTTAATAAAATTGCGGTCATTTATGGTGCAAATGCTGCGGGAAAATCAAACATGCTCATGGCCATACAGAATGTTTTTGAAATATTGTTTTACCCAAGAACCAATCGGCAAAAATCTGTTATGACTAGAAGACCATTTGCTTTAAGTCAAGAAGACCCGACTCGGATGTTTGTCTCGTTTTATGCTAACCATATAAGGTATGATTACGATGTTTTGTATACAAAAGATCATATCATTGATGAATTGTTGGAATGGTATCCCAAAGGTTCGAAATCCCTTTTCTACGAAAGACATTATGTGTCGCAGGAATCACAGGCTAATATTAAATTTGGTCCAAGTTTAAATATCTCTTCAAAAACGAAGGATGCTTTTTTGCAAAATACACTCAACAACCATTCGGTTTTGTCTTGTTTTGGTAAAAACTCATTTAGTGAAGATGCGAAACAATTGGCAGACTTGTATTATTGGATGGAATCGTACATGCATGAGGTAGACAGCCCCAAGGGTTCGTTTGAGAAAAGACTTAAGGCAATAGAAGGGAAGGCAAGTGCAAAACAGTTCTATCTTCAGTTGTTGCAGAAGGCGGATTTCAATATTGTTGATTTTTACACTGAAACCGTAACTGAAAAAATTTCTAGACATGGATATTTTGTGCTTAATATTGATGCTCCTGCATCTGATGATGATTTGATTCAAATAGAACGAATTAAAGTGTATTTTGTTTGTCAAGCAGGTAAAGATAGATTTACACTTAGTTATGACGAACAATCTGAAGGAACCAAAAAGTTCCTGTCAAATCTGTCGGTTCTCTATAGCGCAGTAACGGAGAATCACGTGTTCCTTATTGATGAAATCGATTCTGAATTGCATGATGATTTGTTGCTGTTTTATCTAAATACATTTATTATGAATTCTAAAGAGTCTCAATTGTTGTTTACAAGTCAGGAGACCTCTTTGCTGAATGAAGATTTATTAAACACCCATCGTGATTATGTGTTCTTTGTGGAGAAAAATCGCGAAGGAGCATATTCTGAATATACGCGTGCAGATGAATATGGACTGCATAAAAACCTTTCACTTTATAAATCATATAGGAATGGCCGCTTAGGAGCCATTCCTCAGTTAGGTTCACCTTTATTATATTTGGAAAACGATGAAGAAGATTAAAGATTCCATTATAGTGATTGGCGAGGCGATTACGGAGTATTATTATTTCAACTCGTTGAAAGACACGTATAGGCAACTCAACATCAAGCCTGCCTATCCCAAACATTCCACAGGGCTGGATTATCTTGCCCAGGAAATAGACAAGGCAATAGATGATGGACATTCGCTAATTATTTGTGTTGTTGACATGGACAACAAAAAAGAAGGGAAAGAAAAGGAAAACTACGAGCGTATCAAACAGCGCAGAATAGGAATTCATACAATAAAGAAATCCGGTTTCAAATATGAGATTCGTTTTATTGAGAATGAACGTTGTACCGAAATCTTTTTCTTATTCTATTTTGCCTATACATCGCATTGTTTCCAAAATCAACCTGAGTTGCTTGATGAGCTGAATAAACATTGTGGATATGAGAAGACAGAGAAGTTTTTCCAGAGGCATCCGCTTCATCAGTATTTTGAGGGCGCCGGAGGCGATTTCATGCAAGCTTTACGCAATGCAGCAAAATCCATGAAGGAAAAAGAGGAAACGGATAGAGATTACACTTATTCTCAAATGGCTGAGTTGTTTGAGGCATTGGGAATTAAACCTGAATAAGTATGGAAAAACTAAATTAAAATAAACAGCTCAACAATAGTTATTTCTAATGATCATTAGATTTATTAAATATAACAGATTAGTATATAAAATAGTAATAAGAAAAGCAAATTAAATATGAAAGATAACATTGATTCTAAAAGTATCGGTAATCGGAAGTTTGTAATAGAACTTCGATTTGACCATAAAGTTACACTTTCAGATAAAAAAGGTGCAATTATTGAAAACATTAAGGCATTGGGTATTTTCGTTCCGCTCCATTGGGAAATAGGGGTTGCCAATGCTACGATTTGGGATGGAGAAAAAAAAGAAAATGCAAGGAATATCGTAATAATAGAATTAAACAGGCTTTGTTATATAAGTAGTAAAATAGATTCGGTAGACTGTTTCTACAGTAATTTTTCAAAAATCTTTGATTGCGTTGAGAATGAATTGGGTGATTTTAACATCCGTCGAATTGGGTGTAGAATTCAAGGAACTTATAAAACAAAGTCAGCAGATTTTGATACCATAATTGAAAAAATAAAGAAAGGTTTTCCAAGCCAATTTTATCTTCAGGATTTTCCTGCTACAGATTTGCTTTTTCAACTAAATTACAAAAATGGCATGTATAACGTGGGGCCTGTAAAAGAGGACAAAGATGCATTTATAGAGCAGAATTTTGCGGAATCATATCGAATAAAGCATGCTGGAATAGCAATAGATACAGATAACTATTTGACAAATGAAAAAGAACCGATCAACGACAAGTCACTAATCAAAGACACTTACATTTTGTCGTTGTCTGTTGAAAAGCAATTGTTTGAGAATCTAAAAGAGTTGTAATTATGGGAGGGAAGAAGAAAAAACAAGTTCCAAAACAACCTCCGATTATTCCGAATCAAGAGGATTATGATTTGAAACGCAGTTTCTCTAGACTTAATCGCTTTCGTAGTTCAAATTATTATCAAACTAGAGGGGATGAAGAATTAGAAGAAAGGTATTATCCACCTGTTGATAGTAGTTATTCTCAAGAAAAAGAATACAATGCTGTTACCAATCAAATTGGGGATACATATTTTCGTTTGGAAGATAAAATCAGTGCTTTGTCTGATAAAAATGATGCTGCACATGATAGTTTGAGAAAAGAATTGGAAGGGAAAATTGAAAAGGTCAAAACGGATATTGAACAACAAAGCAAAGACAAAAAAGAAAATAAGAGGTGGATAATAGGCATTGTTATAACTATAATAATTGCTATTATTGGTTATTTTGTTTTGCCTTATCAGAAGTCAAATAAGAATCAGCATGAAATAATAAAAATACAAACGACTATTGATGAAAACATCAAGCCATCCATCGAAAAAAATTCAAATGCAATAGAAAAGAATGCTTTAGAAATCAAAAACCAGGCGGAAAAACTGATTCAAATTCAAAGTCAACAAAAGAAAAAATAGGTCTTGCTATTCTTAAACAAAAGAGCATAATGATATGAATAAACTTACCATGCAAACCCACAACATTGTGGACGAGAACATAAAGAAGATCGCCGAACTCTTCCCCAACTGCCTCACCGAACGCCTCGATGAGCATGGAAAGCCCGAAGCGGCCATCGACTTCGACCAGCTGCGGCAGGAGCTCTCGAAAGACATCGTGGAAGGCCCCGAAGAACGCTACCAGTTCACCTGGCCCGACAAGCGCAATGCCATACGACTGGCCAACGCGCCGACCACCGACACGCTGCGCCCCTGCCGCGAGGAGAGCGTGGACTTCGACAACACCCAAAACCTCTACATTGAGGGCGACAACCTCGAAGTGCTGAAGCTGCTGCGCGAGAACTACTTGGGGAAGGTGAAGATGATTTACATAGACCCGCCCTACAACACGAGCAACGACTTCGTGTATAACGACGACTTCGCACAGACAGCCGGCGACTATGTTCACAACAGCGGGCAGGAGGACGAGGAGGGCAACCGCCTCGTGGCCAACACCGAAAGCAACGGCCGCTTCCACACCGATTGGCTCAATATGATTTATCCGCGCCTGAAAGTGGCCAAGGACTTGCTGAGCGAGGATGGGGTGATATTTATTTCGATTGATGATAATGAGGAGTCAAACTTAAAGAAGATGTGTGATGAAATTTTTGGTGAACATAATTTCGTCGCTTCTGCTGTATGGCGTTCCTCTGACAATAGCAACAACGATGCGAAACAATTCTCGAATGATCATAATTTGACTTTAATCTTTTCCAAATCACCGAACTGGCAACCTGCAAAGATATTTGATGAGTCAAAACGAACTCATTATAAAAATCCAGACAATGATCCAAATGGACCATGGTTTGATGGTAATCCTCTGAATTCCCCAAATTATAGAGAGAACCTCATATATGACATAATCGCACCGAATGGCAATGTCATTAAAGCTCCAGCAAATGGTTGGAGGTGGTCTAAAGAGACAATAAAACAAAAGATGGACTCTGGTGAAATATACTTCAACGAGTCACAAACAAATATTAAAAGGAAAACATATTTGAAAGATTTGGGTGGACTTCCACCTTCATCACTGTGGATAGATTTAGAGAAAACAGGACATAATCGTCAAGCCAAATACGAATTACTTGAATTAATGCCTGAGAATGTATTTGATACTCCAAAACCACTAAAGTTAATAAAGTACATTATTAACCTTGTTAATGAAAACAAAGATGCCATTATTATGGATTTTTTCAGTGGCTCGGGGACAACAGGAGAGGCGGTAATGCAACTTAATTCTGCTGACGGAGGAAATCGAAGGTTTATTTTGGTGCAGATTCCAGAAGATTTAGATAAAAAACTATTGAAAGCATCTAATGACAAGAAGATGGTGATTAGAAATGCTATTGAATTATGCGATAAATTAGGGTATAAACATGAATTGACCGTTGTGTCAAAAGAAAGATTGTGTCGTGCAGGAAAGAAAATCATGGATGAACGGAACGCTAAACAAGCCGATTTGTTCAGTGGTGAGAAGAAACCCTTGGACATCGGATTCCGCGTGCTGAAACTCGACAGCTCCAACATGCAGGATGTGTATTACTCACCCGAGCAGTTCAACGAGAACCTGCTCTTCGAGGACAACATCAAGCACGACCGCACCGACGAGGACCTGCTTTTCCAAGCCATGATAGAGCTGGGCATCGAGCTTTCGGCCAAGATAGAGCAACGCGAAATCGCCGGCAAGACCGTCTGGAGCGTCGCCGACAACTACCTCATGGCCTGCTTCGACAAGGACGTGAACGAGACCGCCATCACCGAAATCGCCCGCCAGCATCCCTACTACTTCGTCCTCCGCGACAGCAGCCTCGCCACGGACAACGTAGCGGACAACTTTGAGCAGATTTGGGAGGAGTATTCGAAAGAGACGGTTAGGAGGATAATATAAAGCGCTATGAAAATAAGGACAATAGACGGTTTGCAGTCTTTGATAGACAACGAAATTGAAGAATCTACGGTATTAGATTATAAAAGTACCATTGATAAGAATAAACCAAGTTGGAAGGAGGAATTGGCGAAGGATGTTAGTGCAATGGCCAATGCAAATGGAGGAGTAATTATTTATGGAATTATGGAAAAAGCCGTTGGTAAGGGGCATTCTGTTCCTGAAAAGTTAACCCC
>JAEEGK010011650.1_pt1 | contig 20053 bp, 14 predicted proteins | sample 8958771 | NCBI WGS metagenome assembly JAEEGK01 (sample SAMN16246547, study PRJNA631951) | gut metagenome | biome: gut microbiome; feature: rumen; material: SC-attached | host: Bos | place: Iran: Karaj | collected 2018-10
TAATTTAAAAAAAATGAAAAACAAGGAAAATCCCGAGGAAGGCCAAGAAGCTATAATCAAATATAAAATAACAAATGCTAAAGGTGAAATACTTGATCAAACAGAAGGTCGCCAAACTTTTAAATTCATAGTCGGTGATACTCAAACAGTAATGAAATGTGTCTCAGATACAGTAATGACCATGAAATACGACGAAAAAAAAACAATAGAAATAAATACAGAAGAAGATTCAAATATTTTAGATATATTAGGTGAAGAAAAAAAAAATTTACCAGAAAATAAAACATTAAAAATGGAAATAGAACTCGTTAGATTCGGTAACATTACCAGAAGTATATACGAATTAACTGATGATGAAAAATTTGAACACTCAAAAAATTTAAAAACTCAATTCGTTGGTTTATATAAACAAAAAAATTATCAAAAAGGTTTAGAAATGATAAAAGAAGCTGTAGGTGTTATGGAAAAAATAAATAAAGAAAATAAAACAGAAGAAATGAATAAATTTTATATAACTTTATTATTAAATGAATGCAATTGTATGAATAATTTAAAAGATTACTCAAATACGGTGAAAGTAGGCCAAAAAGTGGTAGAAATGGACCCCAAGTCGGTTAAAGCTTATTATTATCTGGGGAACGCATATGCGTATATGGATGAGTATAAAGATGCAACGAAATGTTATGATAAATTATATGAATTAATGCCAAATAAAGATGATCCTGGTGTTGTGGCATTAAATAAACTTATTACTACAAGAAGAACAGTTAAGGAAGAAAATGCAAGACGAAAATTCAGAGCATTTTTATCACAGAAATAAATAAATTTAAATATTCATTATTTGAAATTAAAAATAATAAAATTAATTTTGTTTTATTAAAAATTTAAAAAAGTCTGATATAAATATTTTTATTTAAATATATTTCAAATAATTATTCTAAATTTAAATAAAAAAATATATACATGAATATTTCTCATGAAACAAGTGGATATTTATTTAAACAAAATTCATCAACTTCAATAGATTACTTTAAAGAATTTGAAAATGAAAATTATTTAAATAGAAATGAAAATGATGATTCAAGTATTTCAACAAATTATAATCAAAATACAAATTCAAAAAAATTAAAAGATGAATATTTATATAATCAAAATGAAAATGAAAAAATGAATAGTCCAATAATTGAGTTAAAAGAAAAATTAAAAAATTTGTATTATGATTTAAAATTTGATGAAATTATAAATTTATTAGAAAATGAAAATCCAAATTTTTTAAATAATAATAAGTCGTTTCTTTATACTATCCATAAAATAAAATTTTTTTTAATGATTAAAGAAAATAGAATTGAAGAAGCACAACAACTTTATTTGAATAAATTAAAACCTTTTTTAATGGAAATAAATAATGACGTCAATAAAAAAAGAGATTTATTATTTCAGACATCATTAAAAAAAATTTTTTTTTTTTCACACATTGATATTTTAGAAAAGAATTATTCAGAGTTTGAAAATGAAATTGATAATTTAATAAGACATTATAAAGGAATTGATGATGCAATGGTAATAGAAAAAAAAAATGATAATTCAACTTATGAAAGAACTAAAAGTGATTATTTAGATTTTGAAGATGAATTAAACTTTATATTAAATAATGAAAATGAAGGATTAATTTTTGAAAAAATGATATCTGAAAAAAAAATAAATGAAATAAATAATAGTAATATAAGAAAAGATAATAACGATGAACTAATATTAAAAAAACTTCCTTTAATATCTTCATTTAAATCAAAATATGCAAAAAGAGAAACAATAGATAAAAAAATAATAAGAGCATTTAAATCATTTATAATAAAATTATATAAAAAAAAAGAATTTGATCCAAATAATTATCAAGATTATTCATTTTATGTTATGTTAATAAATGGAAATATTCTTCCCCCAATTGATTGTATTGATTTATTTAAAAATGAACATATTCATTTTAAATCATTTAATACAAATTTCCTTCTTTGGTTTTTTAGTAAAGAAGGTATTAAAGATTTGTATAATAAGTTTATTAATATTGAAGGAAACAATTTTATTGATAATGTTTCTAAACATTATAAAATTAGTGAAAGTGAGAAAATTGAATTAATCAATTATTTTAATAATCTTCCTTTCATTTTCGATATATCATTAGTTAATTTTCCTTATAAAGGAAATTGTCTTGACCATAAAAAAATGTATATTTATTCAAAAGGTGTTTATAAGAAAAATAAATTTAAAAAATATCGATCTCGTGATTTTGAAAATTAGATTCCATATATGGATTAGTTGGTATATTATCTAATTTTTTAAAATATGTTATATTTTTATAAAGAATATTTACTAAATTATTAAATATATATAATATTTAAAAAAATATTAAAATCTAATATCTTTTTTATATAATTAATTAAAATATATTTAAAAATAAATGAAATAAAATTAAAAAAATATAGTTTTATTCTTATTTTGTCTCTATTAATATTTAGATTAAATAATAAATAGAATGAAAAAATATTTAATTCAAAATTATCATTCCTTCATATATTTTTATATTTGATAGGGAGAATAATTTTATATATAATTTCTCTTTAGATAATATAGAACAAAAAAAGAAAATTACAAAAAAATGTTGAAACCTTAAAAATACCTAATTGAAATTATTTAATAAATCATATAAATAGAAAATAATAATAATATTTTTATTATTATGTCACTTTTAGTTTATCTTTCTTCATATTTATATTTTTTGATTAGATTTAAACAATTCAATCATTATTTTCCTTATATTTATCCTTTAGTAATTTTATCTTTTATATTATATCAAAGATTATTTTTCAATTAATATTATATAAACATCATTATCTTTCCATTTTTTAATATTCATTGCTTAATATTTATTATTTTTTGAATTTAAACTTCAAAATATTATATTTGAATATCAATTAATTAGTGAATATTTTTAATACATTATATTTATCCATTATTGGATATTCTTTCTTATTATATATTACATATAAAAGATTTTTCATTTTTTTAATTATTTTTATAATAGGAATATCTTGTAATTTTTTGGAATTAATATTATACTATTTTTTTTATAAACATAATAATGAATTTAGTATGTTTAAAATGTTTTGGAAAAAATAATAATATAAATTTGTTTACTTTTAATTTCATATTTTACCTCTTTTTCTTTATTATATTTAGTTTTTAAATTATTTAAGCCTTCTTTTTTTAGTGGTTCAATAAATATTATTGTATTATTTATAATAATTATTGATAATTTAAAAAAAATATATAATCATAATCCTTTTATTATTTTTATAAATATTATGCTTATTATTCAATATTTTGTTTTTAATGGACTAATTATATTGAATTTTAGGGATTTATATATTAATATTAATATAGAAATAATTAAAAGAGGTGAAACTCTTCCTATTAATTTTATAATTGGAGAAGAGAATAATATAGAATTAATATACAAAAGATAAAAATTAATAATATTCAATTATTATAATTGTTTTTAAATTTTTTTATTTATTTTATAGATAATTTTATAAAATATATAAGTTAATAAAAAAAAATTAAAAATTAAATAAATAATCTATGATAATAAAAAAATATTAAAAAAAATAAATATTGAAATGTCAAAAATAAAACAAAAATTATTTTCAAAATCATATAACAATTCATTAAATGATGAATTTAATAAAAATGTTCAAGAAATAATGGATTTATATAATAAAAATAATTTAAAAAATAAAAATATAACGAATAAAAATAATATAACTATTGATTATCCAAAACATTATTCACCAACATATAGATCACCTGTTTATTTACCTTCAATTAATTCGAATTATAAAAAAATAAATCAGAGTCAAAATAAAAAAATAAATAATAGTATTAATGAAGGAAGTTTATTTTCAAATATAGGAAATAAAATTATAAATGAAAAAAAATCTTTAAAAAGAGAAAATACTGAAATTATGATATTAAATAATGAAAATAATAATGAAAATATGCTTCCTCAAATTAATAATATTACAAATATTAATATTCATATTTATCAAAATGGAAATCAAAATTTTTCTATAAATAATAATGTAGCAGCAAATAGAAAAAAAATGAAATTAAAAGGTAATATTAAAATTAATAGTACTTTTAATAAAGGAAAATCAAATTCAAATTATTTAACTAATTCAATCTCAGATGAATTTAATTCAAATGATATTTCAAAAGGATTAAATAAAAATGCTAATTTAACAACTAGAAAAATTATTTCAAATAATAATAATAATAATTATTCTTTATCTGAAATTGATAATTCAGTTAATTTTCTTAAAGATTTTTCAAATGAATCAAATACTTTTATTAATTTTTTAAAATTAATTCAAAATCATATGGATATAGAAATTATGATTGATAATGCACTTGGTGGAAATGGAAATAATATGTTTAGAAGAAAGGCAAATGTTGTTATAATAAATGATATTAATTTCAAATTATCCAAATTAATTAATAATTATTTTAATTTAATTTCTTCAATTTATATAAATAATTCAAATGTAAATGATAATTTTTTTCTATTTCCATATATAAATAACATACTTCATAAATGTATAAAAGTTCAAATGTTAATTTTTAGTTCATTATTGGTTACATTAAATCAATTAGGAATATATGAAATAAATGCAATGGTAAAAAATCATTTTCATAAAATAATAAAAGAATTATCAAATCCTTTATTTAATTTATTCGAATTATTTATTCATGATGAAATAAATATAAATTATCCTGATATCATAAAATCAAATTTACGTTTAGATTTTGAGGAAAGATTTAATAAATTATATCTTGAAAATAAAGTAAATAAAGGATATAAAAATAGTGAATTATTATCAATAATAAATAAAAATATTGATAAAAGTTCAAATAGTTTAAAATATTATTCAACTTTAAATTTAAAATATTCTCTTATTAAACCATTTGGCGATGCATTAAAGCAATTAATAATATCAATAGAAAGAAAAAATTTAAGTCAATTTTCAAATATAATATTAAAAACACTTTTATTTGGAGAATTAGAAATAAACAAAAATAAATTATTAACAAGACCACAATTAATAAATTCAATTAATAATATTCCTCCATTTCTTCCTCCAATTGACTCTAAATATAAATATACTTTAGTTTTAGATATGGATGAAACTTTAATTCATTTTTTTTTTACTCATATTAATGGTATGTTTTTTGTAAGACCTTTTTGCTTTGATTTTTTAAATGAATTAAATGATTTATATGAAATTATTACTTTTACAGCTGGAACAAAAGAATATGCTGATATGATTTTAAATCAATTAGATATTAATAATAATATTTTTAAATATAGACTTTATAGACAACATATTACAATTTTAGAATTTAATATTTTTAAAGATTTGAGTAAAATTGGAAGAGATTTAAGTAAAACTATTATTATTGATAATTTAAGAGAAAATTTTAAAATGCACCCAAATAATGGAATTTTTATTAAAACTTGGACTTCTGATATTAATGATATTCAATTTAGGGATTTAAAAAAAATTTTAAAAGATATTGTCCAATATAATGTTAATGATGTTAGAGAAATTATTTTAAAAATGAATGATGAAATCAAAATTTCTAAAAATGTAATTAATCCATATTCAAATATTGATATAACTAAATATATTTAAAAATGTAATTAAGTAAAATATATGTATAGTTATTTATTCAATATTTATTTATTTTTATATAGTATATTATATTAATGTAACAGTAAATATTTTAAATATTTATTATTATTATTATTATTATTAATAAAAATAAATTATAAAACCAATTTACATTTACTTTTTTTTTATTTCTAACAAATTTTTACATTCATTAATTCTATCATTTATTTCTTTTTCATTTATATTATTCCCTTCTTTCATATTTTCAAATAAATCAATTGCTTTTTTATAATATCCTAACTCCATATAAACACAACCTAAATTATAATAAGCATCATAATAATCATCTTTATATTTAATAGCAGATTTAAACATTTCAATAGCTAATTTTTTATTTTCTTTCCCTTTTAAACAATTTAAAGCAATTCCTTTATTATAATAACCTAAATAATAATTTTTTTTAATTCCAATTATAAAATCATATTCTTTAATAGCTTCATTAATTTTTCCTAAAGCCTTTAAACTTGCTCCTTTATTTAAATAAGCATCTAAATATTTATTATCAATATTAATAGCTTTATCATATTCTTTAATAGCATCTTCATATTGTTTTAATCTAAATAAACAAACTCCTTTATTATTATATGCAGTTTTTAATTTATCATCTTTTAATATTGCTTTATCATAATTTAAAATTGCTTCATCATATTGTTTTGAATTATAATAAGTTATTCCAATATTTAAATATGCTTCTGCAAAATCAGGATTAATTGATAAAGCAGAATCAAAACAAGATAAAGCTTCTAATTTTTTATTTAATAAATCATATGATATTCCTTTATTTAAATATGCATTATCATATTTTGGATTTAATTCAATTGCTTTATCAAACATTACAATTGCTTCTTCATATTTTGATAAATTATTTAATGTAATTCCTTTATGATAATATGCACTTATATATTTAGGATCTAATTCAATTGCTTTATCAAATATTTCTATTGCTTCATTATATTTTCCAAGTGCTTTTAATGTATTTGCTTTATTAAAATATGAAACTGGTTCATTTGGGTTTATTGAAATTGCATTATCAAAACATAAAAATGCTTCTTTAAATTTTTTTAAATTTTTTAATGATACTCCTTTATTATTTAAAGGGAGAGGATCTTTATTATTTAATTCTATTGATTTATTGTAATTTTCAATACTTTCTTCATATTTTTTTAAACGAAAATAACTTACTCCTTTATTATTATATAAACTTGCATCATTTGGATTTAATTTTATTCCTTCATTAAAACATTCTATTGCTTCTTTATATTTTTTTAAATGATTTAATGATACTCCTTTATTTAAATATAAATTTTCATCCTCTTGATTTAAAAAAATTCCTTTGTTATAAGATTCTACTGCTTCTTTGTATCTTTTTAAATTAAATAAACATACTCCTTTATTTAAATAGTATATGTAATTTATTTTATTTATTTCTATTGATTTTTCTATATATTCTAATGCTTTTGTATAATCTTTTTGTTTAAGGTAACATTTTCCTATATTAAAATATGCCTCTTCAGATTCTGGTTGTTCTAATATATAATTTTGATATGAATTTATTGCTTCTTCTATTTTGTTTTCTTCGAAAAATTTATTTCCTTCTTCAAAATAATTAACTTTTTCTTCCGTCATTTATTTTTTATTTTATTTCATATATTCAAATTTAAATATATATTTAATTATAAATTTTACTTACTTTCAATTTTAGTTATAATTTATAAATTAATGTTTAAAATGAAGAAATATAAAAATTAAAAGACCCAATGGTTTTATCAAAATTAAAATTTTACAAATACTTAAAAATAATATTAATAGATATATTTATTAATATTATTTTCACAAATAATTTAAATACACAATTAATATATATCAAAAATTAGATATATTAATTCGTAAATAATAGATATTATTTTTTATGAGAACAATAACTTTATTAATTTAATTAAAACTTCAAAAAACAAAATTTTAAGAAAAAATTAAATGAATAAATTTATATATAATTCTTTATTACAAGTTTAATTTACTTTAATATGTATTAATTATGCTGGATAATTTATATTAATATAAAATAAATATTATAAACAATAAATTTGAATATTTAAATTAATGAACATTATATGATTTCAGAATAATAAATATAAAATTCAATACTAAAATATATTAAATTTAATTTTATTTTATTTTTTATAATAATTACAAAGGTAAAACAGTATTTCCAAATAAAGCAGAAAATACTAGATCATTTTGTAAACTACTTTCAGCAGTCATAACTTTATTTATTTTTTTATTATTATCGATTCTCATTTTAAATAATTTTAATTGTTTTTCTTTAATTTCATCACTTCTTTTTTGTAAATAATCTAATCTACATCTTAAAGTAATAATACTTTCTAAATAATTTTTAGTTTGTACATCTTTTTCAAGAATATTTAAAACAGAGCTTAATTCTTCATAATTATCTCCATAATTTCCTCCTTTTTCTAATAAAGTTAACTTTAAATCTTTTGTAATATTTTCAATTTTTAATTCTTCTAATTTTTTTTCATTTTGATATTTAAAAGTTTCTTTATGTCTCAATAGAACTTTATTAAAAACTTTATTTAAATGTTTATCAGTTTGAGTAATATTATTTTTTTCTTTTCTTAAATTTTCAACTTCTTCTTGTAATAAATCTTTTTTATGATGTTTAGTTTTTAATGCAGCATTAGCCATTAAATTAAAATATTCATATTTTTTTTCAACAGAACTTTTTTCATTTTTATCTTTCATTACTTTAACAATAATTTTTAATTGAGTCATTTCTAATAAAATATTAGCTTGTTCAATTAAATAATCACATTCTTGATGATCTAAAAATTTTGGAAAATGATAATATTCTAAATCAGTTTGTAATTCTAATAAATTTTTAACACACCAAACTAAACCTTCATTTCTTACATCATATCCTTTTTTTAATATATCAATATAATATTCTTTTTGACTTGATATTAAAGATAATTTTACTAATTTAATATAATTTTCTTCATCTTTTAAAATATACATTTCTTTCTTCATTTTATTTTTTAAATCATCTAATTTTTTTAAATCTTTTTGATAATTTCTATATAATTCTTTTACATTTTTTTCTAATTGATTTCTTTCTAAAGCTTTTTGTCTTATTATAAGCATTGATTCTTCTTTTGAAATTTTAGAATCTCTTCTCATTTTATCTAAAGAATCTTGTAAATTAATAATATCAATTTTAATTTTATTTTTTTTTTCATTAAATGAAGATGTTAAATTATAAATATCAACAAAAATTTTACTTAATTGACTTTCTTTTTCAGTTCTTTCTTTTTTTTTATCCATATATTGAAGTGTTACACTCATTAATTCATGACGAGCATAATTTTCTTGATTTACTTTTTCTTTTATTATTCTTCTATAAAATTGAGAATCCATATTTTTTTCTGCTACTGTATTTAATGCTTGTGATTCAAAACCAAAACTTTGTGCCATTTGTCTTTGTTTTTTATTTTCCATTGAACCTAAATTAAATTTATTTTTTGTTTTTACTATATTATTTAATAAAATTAATCCTTGTTGCTCTTGATTTTGTTTTATGAAACTTTCAAAAACTTTATTTCTTGAATTTTTGGATTTGTTTTTTAAAATTTTTTTCAATTCATCATTTGATGTTTCTATTATTTTATGATATGATTCTAATTTTTTTAATTTTGAATAATTTTTTGTTTTATTATATAAATTTGATAATGATGAATATAATAAATCTGAATCTTGTTGAATATGAATTAAATTTTCTTTATCCCAATTTTTTAATTTTATCACATCCATTTCTCCTGTTCTTTCAGTTATTACATAATTTTTTGTATATGAATAATTTGATATTTTCTGTGATTTGTTTTGAATATTAAATATAAAGTCTTTCATAGTTAAATTTTGAATTGATTTTTTTTTATTTATTCTTAATCTAAATTTTGGCATTGTTTTATTTAAATCATCTGATGTTGTTAGAGTGGTATCAAGAAATGACATATTTTGAATTATAATTTACAGTCAAATTATTAATTTAATTTAATTATAAATAAATAAATAATTTAAAATATTTTCTTAAAATGTTTTTCTGTATTTAAATAAAAACCAAAATTTTTATCCAATTTCTCATTTAAAAAAAATATAAATTTATTATATAAAATAAATAAAACAATTGTGACAAATTGGTTTTTATTAAAAATAAATAAGTATAAAAAAAAAAAATTTAGAACATATTCTTTTGATTTTATGTCATTTATCTAATAAAAGATAATTTAATAATTTTTAATTTTAAAATATTATAAATATATAAACCATATACAAGAAAATGGGAAATATACCACTTTGTAATTGTATAGTAAATTTATCAAAAGATATAAAAAAAGGAAATTTTTATTTAGATGATTTAGAAAATGAAAATGAGAAAATAATGAATTACAATGAAACAAATAATAATAATGTAATTAATTCTGAAACTTCAAAAGAAATTCCACAAAAGAAAAATGTTGAAAATAAATTAAAAAATATTCAAAAAATTTCAAAAGATAATAATAATTCATCATTTGTAGCATTAAAAGGTGATTCATCTCCTAATAATAATAATAATTTAAATAAAAATAAAGTTAATAAAGATTTTGAAATAAAATCAAAAAAAAATTCAACGTTAGAAAATTCAACTAATAATACATTAGATCGAAAACAAAAAGAAAACAAAAAAATAGAAGAAAAAAGTGAAGAAAAAGAAATTAAACAAAATAAAAAAATAAAAAAAGAAGAAAAAGAAATTAAACTAAATCAAGAAATAAAAATTGAAGAAAAAGAAAAAAAAAAAGAAAAAGAAAAGAAAAAAAAAGAAAGAAAAAAAGTAGAAAAATCAAAATATGCAAAAACAATAATAATATGTGGTCCATACGAATCAGGAAAAACATCTTTTTCAATGAGATATTGTGATAACAAATTTGATAATTGTTACATTCCTTCTTTAATAAATGAAATATCATCGAAAAATATAATATTAAATAATGGAGAACAAAGATTACAATTAAAATTTATTGTAACAAATAATATTGATAATTTAGATGATGTTGATTGTTTTTTTGTATTTTATGATATTAGTTCTAATCAATCTTTTCTTGATGCTAAAAAGTTAGTTCAAGATAAAATTTTAATTGAAAAATTACCTATTTTTTTTATTGGAAATAAAAGTGATTTAAAATCAGTTGTTAATAAATTAGAAGTTGATAATTTTTGTAAAAAGAATAAATTATATAATATGGTAATTTCTGTTAAGAATAATATTGGCATTTCAGCTTTAATTAAAAAATTCACTCAATTATTTAATTATGGTGATTGATTGATATTAACAAAAGTTTAGTCTTTTTTGAGAATTGAATATAATTTCTTGTTTTTATTGTATAAAATGAAGAAAATTTGAATATAATAATGTAAAATATATAATATATTAATAATATAAAATATAAAAATAATTTAGTGAATATTTTTAAAATAAAATTAAAAGAAGTATTTTATAAATTAGAAAATAAAGGAATAATAATAATGAAAAAAATAAGTGAATTAGATGATATATTACTAATAACATCATTTGATATTGGACAAATATTAAAAATATCAACAACAATATGGAAAGATGAAGGACTTTATCCAATTAGTCAAATTCATTCAGTAATAAAAGATAATTTAAGTTATTCTATCAAAATTCAAGGTGAAATAATTTCTTTTTGCTTAGTAGAAAGAAAAAAAAAGAAAAATGAAGCAAATATTTTTTTAATAGCAGTTAAAGATAATTATAGAAATAAAGGTTTAGGTTATAGAATATTAAATTATTGTATTAAAAATGCAAAAAAAGAAGGAATTAATAATTTTTTTCTTCATGTTTCTGCAAATAATGAAATTGCAATTAACTTATATAAAAAATTTGGTTTTGAAATAATTAAAATAATTGATAATTATTATCATTCAAAAATATATCCAGAAATCAATAAAGCTTATTTAATGAATTTAATATATAATTAATATATTAAAATAAAAAAAATATTTTTTTTTTAAAATAAATATATGAATAAATTATTCAAAGGTTTCAACATAATAAAAAACCAAATAAACAACGTAGCCACTAATGCAGTAAATTTAATAGAAGATAATCAAAATCAAAATATATCAAATATAATATCATATCTTCAATCAAACAAAAATAAAATATCAAATAATTTCTACAATCAAAATTTAAAAAATTTAGATTCATATTATAATAAATCAAATTTAGACTCAAATCCAATATTATATATTGCAGTAGTATCATTTCATCCAAAAAAAGGTTCAATAATAGAATTTACATATCCAGAAAAAGAAGAATTATTAATTAATGAAAATATATTAAATTACTTAAAATCACTTTCAGTTTCAGAAGGCGATACTCCATCATCAATAATAGATAATATTAATAATCAATTAACTTATTTATGTTTACCTGATGGTTCTCATTCTTCAGAAAGTGATAGTCAATTTTTTTTAATCCAAAATTTTTCAAAATTACTTTTTGGAATTAGTTGTTTTAGACAATTAGAAATTACACAAGCAATGAAAGATGATGATATTGAAAATACGAGAGATTGTGTTCAAAAGGCAATGTGTATTGTTTCTAAAATTCCTTTTTTTGGTCCTATGACTTCAAAATTAAGTGTTACTATGAGTGCTTTTTTTAATCAAAATTCTCTTAAAGATAAACAAATTATTAAAGAATTGTATTTTAATTATGATATTAAAAGATTTAAAAATATTAATGTTAATGAAATTTTAGATTCTTTTTCTTTGAGAAGATTAATTTCTGTTACTAAAGATAAAATTTTTGAGTTGATTAAATTAATTTTGTTAGAAGGGAAAATTTTAGTTTTTTCTAATTTAGCTCATAATGTTTGTTCTTTTATTTTTTCAATTTTATCTATTTTTCCTTGTAATGCTTTTTTTAATTTAGATTATGAATATGGAGGAAATGGGAAACAATATTATGAATGTTATAATAAATTTGGATTTCCTTTGAAGTTTTTGAATAAAAAATCAAAGTTATATTCTCTTTTAACTTTATATGATGTTGAAAAATTAGAAGATAGTGAAATTAATTCTTTTATTGTTGGAACTACTAATCAATTATTATTAAATTATAATAAATTACATTATGATTGTATTGTAAATATTGATGAAGGGAAAATAATATATAATTCAAAATTAAATCAAAATTTAATTAAAAATTCAAAAACCGAGAAAAATATTTATAAAGAAATATCAAATTTATGTCAATTTAAAAAAAATGAAAAAATAATATCAGATAATTGGATGTTAAATAATTCATCAGAAGATATAAATACAGTAGACTCAATATCATTTAAAGGAAATGATGATCATTTAAGAAAAATATTTATAGACTATTTAATAAAATTCTTATGTGACATATCATTAATATCACATATATCAAATGAACTTTCATTAGACAATGACACAAAAACTTCTCAAATAAAAAAAATAATATCAAATCATAATTCATCATTTATAAACAATTGGATATCAACAACAATAAATTTTAAATTTTGGAGATATGAACACGATGAAGAAATATGGTACAAATCAGAAAATATATCCTATGCAAATAATATATTAATCCAATATGAAAATGGTGATTACTATAAAGGTGAAATATCAAAAGGAATACCAAATGGAAAAGGTACATTAATATATACAAATAATAAAGAAAATACAATTTACACTTATATAGGTAATTTTGTAAATGGGAAAAAAGAAGGAAATGGAAATTTAACATCAAAAGATAATTTATATATTTATGAAGGTGAATGGAAAGATGATAAAAAAAATGGTAATGGTCAACTTTTAGATCATGGAATTCAATATACTGGAAAATTTAATAATGATATTTATGAAGGTTACGGTTGTTTAGTTTGTAAGAATGGAGATGTTTTAGAAGGAGATTTTATTAAAGGTACTTTATATGGAATGGGACATTTAAATTATAATAATGGTGATATTTATGTTGGTAATTTTGAAGAAAGTTTACCTAATGGAAATGGACAAATGACTTATAAAAATGGAGATATTTATAATGGTGATTTTAGAAATGGAAAAAAATCTGGTAAAGGTTTTTTAATGAGGAAAAATGGAGAAAAATATGATGGAATTTTTGAAGATGATTTATTTAATGGTAAAGGTATTTTTACTAAAGAAAATGGAGATGTTATTCATGGTATTTGGAAAGATGGAGAATTATTTGAAGAAATTGAAAGTAAAGATATTAAAAAAGTTATTGATGGTGATTAGAAAAATTATTTGAAAAGAATTAGTTTTTTTTTATTATTATAATTAAATAATAAAAAATTGAAAAATATTAATTTATAATTAGGAAAAATTATCATTTTTTTTAAAAATATTATTTCTTGTTTTAATTTAATAATAATATTTTTTTTAATTATGAATATCATTTAATAATATTTCTTTTGAATTTTCGAGTTCTTTAATTAAATTAATTTGTTCATCACTTACTTTATGTAAAACACTATCTGTCATTTTTTCATTATCAAGATTAATTTTATTTAATTGAATTTTTTGAATTGCTTTTTCAGTTTCTGATAATTTAGGAAAATAATCTTTTTGTTTTTTAGATAATTGATTTATATCTCTTTTTTTATCTTTAACAGTATCATCAATATATTTTATAATAGGGGAAATTTCTAAACTATTAAATAAAGGTTCAAGTGCATCTTCCATTAATTCAAGTTCTCTTTCTTTATAATCAATTTTTTTTTTTTTTTTCAAATTAAAAAAATTATTTTTTGTTGTATTTGTCGAATTAAAATTAGTAGAATGAGTTTTTTGAAAATTACCATTATTACTTTCAGGTCTATTATAATTATAATCTTGAATTTTTTTAAATTTTTTTTTATAAAAATCACCTTTTTTTCTTTCTTCAATTTCTAAATTTATTTTATTATTAATTTCATCTAAAAAATTTTTAACGTCATTATTTTCAAGTCTTAATTCTTTTAAAAATCTTAAATTAATTTCAGGATTATATAATTGAAAAGCTCTATTAATATCTCTTCTAAAAGAATCATTATATCTAATATAATTAATTGGTTTAATATGTTTTTTAGGATGAATATATAATTGATCCATTAATTGAGGAGAAGGTAAATTACTAAAATTAATATTTGTACTATATGGTCTTCCTTTACAAAATTGTTCTGTTGTCTTTTGTAATCTTTTTCCATTTTCTTTTTCCCAAAAATTTGAATATTCTTTCATATAATTTATTTTTTCATATGCATCTGTTAATACATTTCTACATAAGTTTGATACTTCTAAATTTGATGGAATTATTCCAGAAATGTGACGACGTTTTTTTTGGAATTTTAATTGATTTTTATCTGGGTATAAATCTTCTTCATTTAATATTGCTTTTTCGTATCTTATTTTTTTTTTGTTGTCTTCTATTTTTAAACATATGTCTTGACCTCTTAATCCTTTTGTGTGAGTATATAAACGAAAATTTCGAAGTTTTTGCTCTTTTAATCTTCGCTTTTGGGCTTCTGTCATTACAATGTTTTTTTTTGAGTTTCCATTTAGCATTATATTATTAAAAACTGTTTTATATTTTAAAATATTTATTTTTTTTTTGATAATATTTTTTTTATAATATTTTTATTTATACTTTAAAATATTTTAGATAGGCAAATAAATTCTATTGTTTTTTATTCATATAATTTATAGAATGATATAATAATTAAAAGTTTCATATTTTAAAAAAATGTATTTTTATGATATGATTCAAATAATAAATTATGTTTATTATTATTATCAAAAATATTAAGATAATTAAATATATATTTTTTTTATTTTTTTGCATGTATAAATAATTTAATTTTTCTACTTTTTACAACTTTGAATATACTTTGAACATATCCCTTATTTTTGAAGATCGGTATTAAAATATTTATCCTCCACTCTTCACTCATCTTATTTAAGATGAAAGATATAGTTAAAAAGATATTTAATCCCACAAAATTCTAAAACTTGTTTATTTTTTTTCATTATTTTTAAATATAATTCATTTCATTTAAATAATTCAATTAATATGAATGAGTCTCTTTTAGGTAAAAAAAAAAGAAACATAATTCAATCATCTCAACAAAGTTCAGAAACAACTACTTCTCCTAATTCAAAAAATACTAATTTAAATTCTCCTTCCTTTTCTCCAATTCAAATAAATGAAGAAATGAATGAAACAAATGTTAAATTTTATTTTAATCACTTCGAAAACAATAATTCAAATAAATTATCAATTGAAGAAAAAAAAGAATTAAAAGATTTATTAAAACTAAATAAAATTGATATTCCACCAATTGTAATTTATGAAAAGGAAAAATATAATAATCCTTTTAAAAATATTAAAATTCATTTAAAAGATGATGAAATAAATGATGGAAAAATTCCTTGGATAAAAGATAATTCAGATACAAATAAATATACTGGAATATTAAAATTACATTATGAAATAATTGATTTTTATAATTTTATAAAATTAACAAAAAAAGAAGAAAATATAAGATATAAAGTATTTAATAATGTTATGGAAGTAATAAATAAACATTATCCTAATTATAAAGGAGAAATTTTTGGTTCCTTTCCTCAAGGATTAAGTTTATCAAATTCAGATTTAGATATTTTTTTATATTTTAAAAATTGTCCTAATGATAAAAAAGAAATTTTAAAGATTTTATCAAATATATTAAGAATATTAAAACAAAGTGGTAAATTTAGAAAAATTTTTTTAATATCTGCAAAAGTTCCAATAATTAAATGTTTAGATAAAAATTCAGGAATAAAAATAGATATTAGTATAAATAGAAAAAGTAATTATATAACTAATTCATATGTTAAATCAATTATTAATAAATATCCTTGTATTCAATATCTTACTTTATTAATTAAATTTTATCTTAGACAAAGAAAATTGAATGATACTCATAAAGGAGGAATTAGTTCAATTGTAATTTTTAATTTAGTTTATGCATATATTTTATATGCAAAAAAAATTAATAAATATAATGAAAATATAATAAATTTAGGGAGTATATTAATTGATTTTTTTGAATTTTTTGGTTACATTTTTCAATATAAAAATATTGAAATTAATAATCTATGTGGTGGTTTTTTTAAAATAAGAAATGATAATGATAGTAATTTGTTGTATTTAAATAATCCAATTGATAATCAGAATATGTTAAAAAATACATATAATTTTGAAAGAGTTATTTTAGCTTTTCAAAATGCACTTAATTGCCTTTATAACCCTAATCAACCTGAAAAAAGTTATCTATCTGATTTTATAATACCAAATTTTATATTAAAAAGAAGAAGTGAAATTATAGAAAAATGAAATCTTATGTGAAATCAATATAAATAATCACCTAAATACAGCATATTATATTTTAATATAAATAGTTTCTTTTTTTGAATATATAAATATTTAAATATATTGAATTAATATGTTTATAATTTTGCATAATATTTTTTTATATTATTACATTCAATTATAAAAATTGATTATCATTTATTTATTATTAAAAAAAAGGATAAATATATTTATATTTTATAAGATTTTGAGAATTTATAAAAAAAATATTTTTTTTTTTCAAAAATAAAATAAAAAATACTCCATATAAATAAATAATAATTTCAACAAAGAAAAATATAAATAAATGATAAACCAAAAAATCCAATTAATAATAGTAGGAGAAGTAAATGTAGGAAAAACATCACTTTTATATAAGTAAAAAAAAAAAATAAAAAAAAAAATTAGATGGACTAAAGGGAGATAACTACTCAACATTTAGCAACAGTTTGTTTAGAATTTTTTGAAAAAAAAAATAATAAATGGAAAAATAATCCAAGTAAAAATATGGGATACAGCAGGACAAGAAAGATATAAAGGATTAACAAAAAATTATTTTAGAAATTCAGATGGTGTAATTATTACATATGATGTAACTAATAATTATTCATTTGAAAAAGTTCATGATTGGATTGAATCAATTTTTAAATATAATGATTCTGAAAAAGATATAAAATTAGTTTTAGTTGGTAATAAAATTGATATAGAAAAAAGAATTAATTCTGAAGAAGGAAAAAATTTAGCTAAAATGTATGGAATTCCTTTTTTTTTGAATCTAGTGAAAAGAAAAATATTAGTATTAATGATTTTATTGAAGATGTAGTTAGTAATTTTAATTATTATAAAAAGGGAATAAATTTAAATAATATAAATAATCGAAATTATATTAATAATAATTCATTTAATGATGGATGTATGTGTTGACAATTTTATTTTTAATTTGAATTTAAATTAGTGGTATTATTTTTGTAAATGTAATTAAAATTCAAATTACATTTTATTTAAAATAAATATAATTAATAAATTCTTGGATTATATAAATTTACTAAAAAAACAGTAAAAAAAACTAAAAAAGAAATTAAAAAAAAATAAAAATAAATTTTTCATTAAAAAAAAATAACAGTAACAGTAATATCATCAACAATTTCATTATTCATAACCCAAACTTTTTTAGCATAATCTGCAATTTCCTGAGTACAAATTTTTTCTTTATCTTCTAAATTTTCACAATTAACAACAATATCTCTAACTTTATCATTAGAAACAAATTCCCAAACACCATCACTAGCAATAACAATACATTTCCCTTCTTCATTTTCAATATTCCAATCATTAATTTCAGGTTCAGCAATAACACCAACAGACTTTCCAATTAAATCACCAAAAGCTCTACTAACACTTAAACCAGGAATATCTTTTTCTTTTAACCAAATTCTATAAGGACCAAATTTAGCATTTTTTGGTTTTCTTTCTATTCTCCCTTCCATTAATAAAATTCTCTCTTTTTCATCTTTTAATTCTGGTTTATGATCACGACTTAATTGAATTATTTCATTATTTTTTTTTATCATTATTGCTCTTGAATCACCTAAATTTGCGCATATTATATTTTTATTATTAAATATAAATATTAAATTACATGTTGAACCACTTAATTCTGTATTTATTTTTATGCTCTTTTCACATGATGAAAATAAATTTTTTATTGCTTCGTAATTTCTATTTTTGAAATATTGATATAAATCATTTTCTCTATGTAAATAATTTGAAGAAAAGTATTTTGATGATTCACTTTTTGTGAAAAAATTAGTAAAGAATGTGTTTAAGTATTTTGATATTAAATGACCTTTTTGACCATGACCATCAAATATTCCAAATATTTGAAGAGGATAATTTATTTCTTTATGAGTTAAATTTATGTAATTGTCTTGATTTATTTTTTTAAACATTCCTTTTCCACCTGCTATTGATATTGTGTGATATGATGATATTATTCCTGTTTGATAATCAGATTTTGGTTTTATGTAAAAATTGTTTATTTTAAATTTTTGTTTTTCGTTGTTTTCTTTTTGAGTTTTTTTATTTGTACTTATGTTATTTATGTCATCTTTTTTTTCGGATTGATTTATATTACTTGAGTATTTTCTTATGCTTTTGTAATTGAAAAGATTTTTTTTGTCTTTGAAATATGAATTAATTTCCTTTTCTTTAGTTCTTGTTTTTTGATTTTTATAAAATTGTTTTTGTGTTATATATGGAAGGTTAACTTGGATTTCCGGTTTATAAAAGAAATTATTTTCTGTGTTTTTTTTAGTATTTAAAGTTGAATAAGAATATCCATCTTTTAATAATCTTTTATTTTTATTTAAAAATGTTTTATATGGTTTTATTATTTTAGTATATTTAAATTCTGAATTTTCCTTATTGTTTGGTGTTTTTTCATGTTTATTATTCTCATTAAAATTAAAAAATTGTAATAGTTGATTTTCAATATTTTTAAGATGAAAATTTGTATAATTTCCAAAATTTTCCATTTTTTAAAAATTAAAAAATTGAAATTATAATAATGATTATAATTTATAAATAATTATTTTTTAAATTAATTTAAATATTAAATATTTAAAATTATTTATTTATTTACTAGATATATGGGTAAAGTTATTAGAAAGTGTCGTAAAGGGCAAGGTAGTGTATTTAGAGCACATACTTCAAAAAGAATAGCACCAGCAAAATTAAGAAAATTAGATTTAATAGAAAAAGAAGG
>JAEEGK010011651.1_pt1 | contig 20053 bp, 21 predicted proteins | sample 8958771 | NCBI WGS metagenome assembly JAEEGK01 (sample SAMN16246547, study PRJNA631951) | gut metagenome | biome: gut microbiome; feature: rumen; material: SC-attached | host: Bos | place: Iran: Karaj | collected 2018-10
CTACGGCGATATCGTGATGAAGCTCTTACCAGCGGTATTAACGACGTAAAACAAGACTATTCCAAGCAGGTAAGTGACTTATCAAGCCCTCTCTTAGATAAGACTATGGCCGTTTTGGACAAACAGGCATATGATCGCAGAATTCCACTAATGGCGAGATGCTATTTCAAGGAGATGCATGAAGTGTTCCAGGGGCTCAGCAAGAATCTCAAAGATGGTGCTGATGTACTCGTTGATTTGGGCGATTCCATCTTCTCGGATGTCCATATCCAAACCGATCTTATACTTCTTGAAATAATTGAGCCTTTAGGGTTTAAGCTCAAAAGTCGTGAAATCTTACGACAGAGAAGATCACGAAATGGCGCACTCCTTTCTCAGGTACTTCTGGTAATAAAGTTTAAAGAATCTTAGTTATGACAAAATACATTGATGGAAAGTGGAGCCGGTTTTATAGAGAACTGCCACACAAGGAACTCCCATTCTCAAAGAAGAATTGGGGACATCCTAATCATTCATTGTGCTCATACCAAGGAAAGCTTAAACCGGCAATAGCATATCATCTTGTCCGCACATTTGTACCCCAAGGCGGAACATTGTTCGATCCATTTGCCGGAGTCGGAACAATTCCTTTTGAAGGGTGCTTAAATGGCAAGCGTGCATATGGCATGGACATAAGTCCACTGGCATATTATGTTTCTTCGGCCAAGATGCAACGCTGTTCTATCGAGGATTGTCATGCGGTAATTGATCGACTGCAGAATTTCATTGAGAATGTACGATTCCCTCGTGGATATATCGCTCGAAACAGCCGGTTTGGCTTTAATAAAACTCTTGCTGAGTATTACAACGAGCAAACTTTTCGTGAGATCTTAGCTGCTCGGCTTTTTTTCCAGCAGAATGAGCCCCAAACCACGGCAGAAATGATGGTGATATCTTCCTTACTTCACATATTGCATGGGAACAGACCATATGCTTTAAGCCGCAAGTCTCACCCTATTGTTCCTTATGCGCCCACGGGTGATGCTGTATATAAAAACCTCATTGAGAAGGTGACAGAAAAAGTAGATAGGTCTGTGGCGGTACCGTATCCAAGAACTTTTGTTGACGGTCAAATGTTCTTGGGAGATTCGACAGAAGCATGGCCAGATGAACTCAATCAATTGGATGCTATTATCACGTCTCCACCATTCTTTGATAGTACCCGGTTCTACCTGGCGAATTGGATAAGGTTATGGTTTACGGGGTGGGATGAGCCCGACTTCAACTTACAGCCTGCCCAGTATGTAGACGAGCGCCAGAAAGAGAGTTTTGATGTATACGACGCTGTCTTTCAACAAGCAAGAGATAGGCTTCGTAATGGCGGCTATTTCGTAATGCACTTGGGGAAAAGCGATAAGTGCGACATGGGGCGAGTTCTTCAACAACGTGCTCGTCATTGGTTCAATCGAGCCCGGCTTTATGATGAAGATGTGGCAGAATGTGCCAAGTTCGGAATAGCCGACCTTGGCACAGTAACATCACATCAGTATTTGATAATGGAGTAAGACCTAAAGTCCCAGCAGCTTTTTATTCTCATCGGACAGCTTATCAACGAGCTTTGCTTCGGTGAGAATTTTCTTTAACTCTTTAACACGCTTATTCAGCGTACTTTGACTCCGTACCTTGTGCAGATAACGTTGCACAGCCATATTGGGATCAATATTGGTATTGTAGATTGGCTCTGGGCTTGATAAAAGTGTTAGATCAGCTCCAGTTATTCGGGCCAATTCCACCAATTGTTGATTGGTATATACTTCACTTGGCCATGTCGCCCTTTTGCTTTCATTTGCCCCTTTTGATAAAAGAGCCGCATTCTCTTTCGTCAACGGATAGAAGTAAGCAGACGGGATAATATGATCAATATTCCACTCTTTTCTCTTGTTAATATCCAGAGGTTTCCCTGTTTTAAAACATTTTCCACCAAACCGCTGGAACAAATCCTTGATGTCACTATATGGCTTATAGTTGGGATCAGGATGCATCAGATCACCTATTCTGCGTCTTGCGCCACTCTCTTGCAATTGTTCTTTGGTGCGCTCAGGGTTCAAAAGTGAATTGATGGCGGCTTTACATGCCTTGCATTCTTGTTGCTTTTCAATTTCACTCCAACCAGCATGCTTCGCAAAGGATGTACTGGGAAGGACTCGCCCACAAGTCGTACATTGTTTCCAATAATACTCAGGGTTAGCGGTAGCCAGAGTAAAGAAGGCTCTCCAAAAATTCTTACACGTGGTGGAATCATTTTTCCTCAGCTTTGGAGCCCAGTTCTTAAATTTTATAGGTAGATCCGAGTCCTTAGAATGAACGAAGCCACATTTGGCACATTTCCATGAACACTTATCATATGCATCTTCAGGACGCAAAATATGCTCACCGATGTTTTCATAGTTCACATGCCCGCAACTGAGGCACGTATAGGAAATCCATATATCCTTCGTTGGAACGCCAGGGATATGTGATATTCCCGTTTTATTGACGGACTTTCTTCTTGCCATCTGCTGATAAGGATTACTATGCTTTTGCAAATATACACAAAATGTCGTACAATAGCCAATAAACCGATTTGTTAAAGTCAATATTACAGATACTTAGCATCACTCAAAAAGACCACCGGTAGATTTTTCTACCGGCGGTCTTGATGTAGTCAGAGGCTATTCGCAACTTCTCATGTACTCCTCAATTCCCTCTACATGCAGTGCCACAATGGCCCGCTTCCCTTCATCTGACTCCAGGAAGGCCAGAGAGACCTCGGAATCCATGAATCCGTTCTCGGTGAGAACGGCGGCACAGTAGGTATGCTTGAGGATGTAGAACGGAGCCTCGAAGTCTGGATCTCCGTCGGCATCATCCGTTCGGATGCGGTGCCCAGGCAGATGCTTTCGGGCCGCCTTGTAGAGGCAGTCGGCCAGCTTATCGGACAGGGTGTGTCCGTAGTAGGTGTAGGCGCACCAGCCGGTGGCATTGTGCCACATCAGGCCACTGCCGGCCGCATTGACGTGGATGGATACCAGAAAGGTCTCCTGGACGGGATGACCTATCTGGCAGGTAATCCGTTTGACGGCCCTCAAGGGACACTCTTGATGCACGTACAAAAGTTTGTTATTTTTCGTATTTTTGCACAAATAGAACGCATATCTCAAGTTAATGAGTTGGGTTTTCATCATACTAGCTTTACTGGTCATTGTATTAGCCATCACCGCCCTCCTGAAGGGGGAGAAAAAGGATCAGCAACTAAGCAGGGACAGTGACCAGTCTGCAAAGGAGCAAGCGGATGATTCCGTTGGCAAACTCACCCTCGGACAGAAACTGATCTTGGGTGCTGCCATGGCGCATAAGATGGAAGAGGAGGAGAAACGGTACCAGGCCAGGAAACGTGAAAGAGAACAGAAGTACCGGGATATGTGGCAGTGGCAGGATACGGTCAGAGATAAAGATGACGATAAACCCGATGCGTTTTAAACCGCATCGGGTTATTTTCAATAATTGCGCGTTCATCTCTTTCGGCAAACCCTATGCCCTTCGGGCGGCGTAGACGCCCGTGTCTTCGTGAACGGGAGGGGCCCACCGGATGCGACGTCAGTCGCAGACGCGTGGGAGGGATAGGGCCGGAGGCCCGTACCGGCCCGAAGGGCATAGGGTTGCCGTGAAGCATAGAGGCAGGAGATGCCCGGTCGGGGCCGGGCATGACGGGTAGGGGTCGGGCATAACGGTGCTACATAATTACTTCCCAGCTTCCGCCCTTGTCCGGGCCGTTTCTCTTGATACGGCCATCGGCTTTCAATTTGGCCAGTTGTTTCTCAATGGCCTTCTCCGTGACGCCAATCTCTTCGGAAAGTCTCTTTGCGGAATATTCGGGGTGGGCTTGGAGCAGCAAGAGGATTATCTCCCTACTTTTTTGCTTTTTCTCCCCACTTTCTCCTGTAGATTTGAGATAGGTATTGATGTCCGTGGTGATTGTTTTAATCATCTCTTCTGCCATGAAATCCTGGAAGGAGGTGATGTCGTCAGATTCTCTCGTAGCAATCAAAGCATTGATATAGTCACCTTTATCTTCCTTCAACACCTTGGCCGGAACCAGAGAGAACTCAAACTGAATGTGGTTCATGATGAGCCGGGCTATTCTGCCGTTACCGTCGGCCCAGGGATGGATGGTAACTAAGCGATAGTGCGCCTCAAAACTGAGGTTATATCGCTCTGCCATAGACATTTTCTTTTCTCTCTGAGCGTTTAGCCAGTCGCAGAACTCCTGCAGTTTGGCGGGGACCTTCTGGTAGCTTAAATAGGATTTCCCTCCTACGCCAGCAGTTACATTTACCAAACGCAGGTCTCCATTTGCGGATGAAAATTCTCCCAGCGCAGTTTTATAAGTGGAACCCGTGTTTTGCATCACCAGTTTTGACAAGGCTTTCAGTACATCGACAGTGATGGGAGTCTTCTCCTTTGCCAGCCTGATGCTTTCTTCGTAAGCCCGTTTTAAGTCCAGATTCATCATCTGCTCCACGATTGTCTTGCCCTTGGCGGAAATACCTTCGTCGAACAGCATCTGATTTTCAAGCTCCGTTACCGTTGAGCCTTCAATAGCTGTTGAGTGGGTTATGATGGAGTACAGATAGAACTTCTCATAGTCTATCTGCGAATCAATACCCAGTTCTTTATAACGCCCGATCAGAGCAACGAGTTCCTCTATCTTTTTCATTTTCTCCCTACTTTTTCTGTGCAAAAATAGTGTTTTCTCCCTACTTTTCAAATTTTTCTCCCTACTTTTTGGTGTTTTTTGTTGAAGATGCCCGGTCGGGGCCGGGCATGACGGTGCTACAAAGGTTATCCAATCGAGCCAATGACAAACTGGGCGAGGCCCTCGGAGATGGGCTTCCGGTAAGCCATGTTGAGCATAAAGGGAATGCGGACGGCGGCAAAAGGAAGCAACCGTTTAACCGCTTCGGCAATCTGCTCTGGCGTGTCGATGCCATAATAGGCCTTTACAAAGATGTCCCAATGCTCCAGCATCTGGGCCCGGTCCAGGTGGAAAAGCACTTTCTGCCTCTCTTCGTCAAGCCGATTGGTGAAAACCCAGAGCTGAGCCACATCCCATTCGGGAACGCCATGGGAGAAAAGCCCCAGGTCTATCCACAGGTCCCGTTTTCCGTCGGTGATCAGATTCCCCGTCTGGAGGTCACCGTGGAGGCAAGTGGGAGCATCGGCCACGGTGTCAAGGAAGGCAAAGACCTTCTCGCGCAGGTAATCCGGAGCGGACGGCTCGTTGGCATAGAAAGAGCGCAACATTTCCCGGAAGGACGGAAGGGCCGATGTATCGGCCTTCATGGCGTGCAGCTCCTTGCAGAGATCAGTGAAGCGGAGCGTGAGCGGACGTATCCGGGAAGGGTGTAATCTTCAAGGTTTATTCTCTGGTACATTGAATCCAAATTTATAGGGCGGGCACGTCTTTCACCAAACGGACAGAAAGACCGTAGCTGCGTCCTTCTTTTAGGGTATACGTACCACCGACTTCTTCATCCGAATCATATTTGGTGTACACGGTGAACAAAAAGCAGTAAGCATAGTAGTCCGGATCGTCCCCGGGTTCTCCAGTAGAGGAAAGCCAGTAATGACCTTCAGAAGGAAGCCGACTAACATGTTCATTACGACGGTAACCGGCAGCAGGAAGGAATACTGCTCCGGCGGATTCCATCAAGGGCCATTGGGAGAAGTCATACTCGTTGGTCGTCCAACCACCATCCCTGCCGGGGGTGAAGGTACATCCTAAAGGCAAGGTCCAGTTGTCGGGAAGCAAAACCAAACCATTGACGCCACACACAGTCGCAAAACCATACAAGCTGTCTTGATATCCGTCACGTTCGTATAACAGATAACGCCATTCATCAACCGATAGGGTACGCCATCCGGAATTCTCTGTATTTCCGCCGTTGCTTATGGCGTTATAACCCCAGTCACTATTGCCACTAAGATCGCGCCCCGGGTTCGGGCCATAATTACTATCTTCTGAGTTGGTCCGATACGGTTCATAAAAACGGGCGCCATAGTTATATCCGCTAGTGCCCCAACCGAAATGGCCAACGGCCTTCAGCGGATCATAATCCTCATATATCTCATAAGAAGCTGACGTCTCACCTTCGTCGACCATACTGTACTGGTGGTCCATGAAACTGAAGGTCCAGGGATTCAAGGAACTCAACCAACCATCCGTCGTGGTGGCTTGCAAATTGCCCTGTGAGAAATACACCTGTTTTGTGTTGCTCACAGAGAACTTCCCGATCAGGGCTCCTATAGGCGGGTCTATAAACCAGCCGCTGGGGATGCTGCTTGTATTGAGTGTCCAGTCAGTCATGGAAGGAGCCCTGGTAAACTTTCCACTGGCCGCCACACCATCCAGCCAAAGATTCGTGCACCCATTTGCAGAAATGTCCGTAGCCAGGCATGTCACGCGGTTCAAGCGGCTGCAGCCCTGAAACATTTGATAATAACAATCTTCCACCAGCGTCGGAGCAGGCAATGTCGGCGCAGTAGTAAGAGTGGTGCAACCGGAGAACATCGAGTCATAGCAATCTATAGCCAGTGTTGTTGCCGGAAGCGCTGGTGCCGTAGTCAAGTTGGTGCAGTTCTCAAACATGCCCAAGTAGCAAAGAGGTGTCAGCGTAATGGCTGGAAGCGCTGGTGCCGTAGTCAAGTTGGTACAGTTGGAGAACATCGATGAATAGCACCCTGAAGTCAGCGTTGTTGCAGGAAGAGCGGGCGCCGTGTTCAGGCTGGTGCAGTGCGAAAACATGCCAGAATAACAACCATCGGCCAGTGTTGTTGCAGGCAAGGCGGGCGCAGTAGTAAGATTGGTACAGCATGCAAACATTTCTCTGTAACAATTGTTCGCCAGCGTTGTTGCCGGAAGCTCTGGTGCCGTAGTAAGTGATTCACAACGATAGAACATAGAAAAGTAACAGTACCTTCCCAATGAGGTAGCCGGCAGGACAAGCGCTTTTGAAGGATGATTAAGGATGTGATTGTTAGAGAAAAACAAATCTTTGAAAGCATTATTCGGTACGCTTGTCTTTGTAGCAAAATCATCCTTGCTGAGCAAACTCATGATATTGCCATAGATGTAGCAGTTTTCGTCACATGTAAAGGAGCTCCCGGAAACGCCAGAGGAGAATGCTCCATTAGTGGTTGTTGCACGGAACGAAACAATATCGCCAATGTGGTTGAGAGTGATGATGTCGCCAGAAGTGTAGTCATTCCAGTTAGATCCGTCCGTGCTATACTGTAGAGACGGGTTTACGCCATTACCTTTTGTAAAGCAAACCGTAGCGCCAGCCACTGTCGCCTCAAAAGTAAGCGGCGTGGCAAGCATACCGGGCTCCGGCTCCGGAACGCTCGACGACCCGGTGGCCTTCTCCCACTTGCTATCGCTAAGCGCAGGGAACCTATAGAAGGTGTTAACGGCCAGGGAACGGTTCCTGGAGAAGGTGTATACGTTATTCGTGCCGGTTAAGGTGAAGGTGTAATCCTGGGTGGTTCCGGGGCTTACTATCTTGGCAGAGAATACGCCTCCCTCCGCATCGGCAAATCCCTTGAAAGGAGCACCGACCGTACCCTCGTTCTCGGTGATGGCGCCACTGCTTACGTTGATGTAAGAGCAGGCTACAGGCTGCACACCATTAGCCTGGAAGATGTAGTCCGCAATGCCTGCCTGGATACCGGGGATATGGAACTGGGCATAGCCGGACGCAATGCCAAGGGAAAGGCTCACGTTAACGACGGACCCGTCAAGCGTGTATTCGGCGCCCGTCTGCTTCAGGTAATAGGAATACGCGGGGCCACCGTCGGAGGTGAAACTCAGCACGCCCGCATTCAGCTCCGGGGTAACGGCCATGGGGAAATGGACAGCCGTGAGCTTGAGGTCTTTTCCATCAAAATCACTGACATCAAAGGCGCTACTGGCCTGGTTGGTCCAGGAACCGCTGTCGTAAGTCAATGTGAGGAACTTTGTGGTAATCCCCTTGAAAACCACATAGATCATATCACCATCGGCCCAGTCGTTCTTGGCCTCGGCCTTGGTCCCGAGGGTGTTTACGGTAACATTGAACGATACAGGATTGGAAACGGCTTCCTCCGGTTGGATCTCAAAATCCTTTTCCGACATCTTATCATTGCAGGACAGGAGGGCAAGCAAAGCGCTCAGGATTAGCAAAGTCTTTTTCATCACTCGGTCCTCCATGCTACATGTTATCATTGTTCCAGCCACCGGGGTAATCGCCGCCGGAAACAATCAGAATCACCGACTCCATATTCAGCTCTACGACCTCGATATCCGGGGCCTCGTAGCTTCGTTTATCGTTCACTTTCATATGGCAAGACACATTTTTCATTCAATTCTTTCCCGAACCGCTTCTTGACTAATGCTTTTGCATTGCCGGCAACCAACCAAATGTATTATACTTTTTTCAAGTACAAAGGTAAGCATTTGTGCCGATAATAAGTGATGGAGATGTCCCGAAAACTGGGACATCTCCATCATTTTCGGCCTTTTTTGCATGAGATGTCCCATTTTTAGGGACATCTCAATCACTTCGGCCAGTCCGAATGTGTCTAAAGTGCACCTATCGTCCCAAAAATAGGGACGTTAGGTGCACTTACCATCATTTTCGGCATACCCTATTCCAAATTCTTTTCGTACTTTTGTAGAAGCTAACGGATTCGCCCCATGAAGACCCTCCGCCATATCGGCCTGTACATACTCCTCGCCTGCACACTTCTATTGGCACAGTGCTCCAGGCCCCAGAAGAATCCCACCGTCCAGCGGATTCAGGGGCGCGGGACCCTGCTTGTGGGCACTACCGGAGATTATCGGCCCCTGAGCTTCAAGGAGGAAAACGGCGAGTACTGGGGCTTCGGCATTGACCTTGCCGGGAAAATTGCGGAGAAGCTTAAGGTCAAAACATCCTTCGTACAAACCTCCTGGCCCACCCTTACGGCCGATGTCATCGCAGACCCCCAGGCCTTTGATCTGGCCATCGGCGGCATCTCCATCACGGAGGACCGCAAGAAAGTGATGCTCATGAGCGACGGCTACCTCAAAAACGGCAAGACCATCCTCTGCCGGGCCGAAGACGCCGCCAAGTTCAAATCTCTGGAAGATCTTGACAAACCGGAAGTTAGGGTGATGGTGAACCCCGGCGGCCTCAACGAGAAATTTGCCAACGATTACCTTATGAACGCCACCGTCATCGTCCACCCCAGGAACGAGGAAATCCCCACCCTGGTGGCCGAAGGTCAGGCCGATGTAATGATAACCGAAGTAACCGAAGCCCCCTGGTACGTCCAGAACGACAACCGCCTGGCCGCTCCCCTCCTGAACACCCCCTTCACCGACGGAGAGATTGGCGTCCTAATGCGGAAAGGTCAGGAAGACCTCCTGGAGCTGGTCAATACCGTGATCCGCGAAATGAAGGCCGACGGAAGCCTCCGGAACCTCTGCAACCAATACGGACTTGTATACGCCTACTGATATGAAAAAAGCTCTCTCCCTCATACTCCTTTTTACCGCCGTGCTGTCCGCCCAGGCCCAGCCCCAGCCCCGCGAACTCTCCGTACGGGAGTTCCTCAGGCTTTCCCGCAACGACACCACCAGTTACGTGGTCCGCGGCGTGGTGGACCGCGTCCGCAGCACCACCAGAGGCAGTTTTTACCTCAAGGACAACACCGGAACGCTCCTGGTGTACGGTATTAAGGATCCCGCCCATCCCGGCCGCAGTTTTACCCAGATGGACATTGTGAAGGGAGACACCGTTGCCGTCCTGGGCCGCTTCACCATCTACGACGGCACCACCCTGGAGATGAAGGACGGCCGCCTGGTCTCCAAGGCCGACGGACCGGACCACAACCTCTCCTTCTACGACCGCCTGGACAAGAAACCCGTCTTCCGCGGCAAGGAAGGAAACGAAGGCCTGGAAGCCTTCAAGAAATGGGTCCAGAGTCAAATAAAAGCCCCTGCCGATGGCGGCAAGGGCACTGTAATGGTCCGATTTGTAGTGGGCCGTAACGGCCGCGTCCAGGAAGTTCAGGTAACCAAGGGAGTCTCCCCCGCCCTTAACGCCGAAGCGGAACGCGTGGTGAAAAGCTCTCCCAAATGGAAGGCCGCCGTTTCCGACGGCAGCACCGTCCGCATCACCTATACCATCCCGGTGGTGTTTGAATAGCTGCTATTTGAAAATTAGCTGGGCGAAGTTGTAGAGGCCGTATTTCCACACAACAAAATCGTGCTTTCCTTCCGGGTACTCAATGAGGGTGCACGGTACGCCATGTTCGTCGCAGAAAGCCTTGAGACGGGAGCTGTTGTACATGAGCCCGTCGGCACTGCCGCACACCATCCACAGGAGCTTGTTCTCCGCCTTCGTTTTCTCCACATCCGGGATAAGGACCTCCGGCATACCGGTGTTGGGAGCCGATGAGAAGCCACCCACAAAGGCGAAGACATCCATGTGACCCAGGCCGAAGTTGAGGGACTGGCCGCCGCCCATGGACAGGCCGGCTACGGCGCGGTGCATCTTATCGGCATACACGTTATACTTGCCCTCGATGAAGGGGATGAGGTTGTCCAGCAGGTCGTGCTCAAAGTTGGCGAAAGCTGCGGAACCGGCATACACGTTGCCGATGGGGCGGTCGTCCTTCTGGGCGCGTCCGTTGGGCATCACGATGATCATTTCGGCAGCCTTTCCATCGGCATAAAGATTATCCAGGATCACGTTGGGCACGCCCTGGAGCCATTCCCGTTCGTCTCCGCCGATGCCGTGGAGAAGGTACAGGACGGGGTATTTCTTGGCCGCGTCGAATTTGGGCGGGAGGTACACCGTAGCCTTGCGGATGGTGTCCGTGGTGGTGGAGAAATACTCTACCGTTTCCAGGGTGCCGTGCGGAATGTTGGCCCGCTCCTGGTCGAAGCCCGCGGGAGCCTCCACGTAAGGATTGAAAGTTACGTCAATCTTGGGCATCTGGAATCCGCCCATGCCGCCCGGCTGCGCCTGGGCAAGCATAAAGCCGCACCCAAGCACCACAAGAGTTAAAAGGATCTTTTTCATAGTATCTGTGTTTTGTATTCAATAGTCCGGGGACAAATTTAATTATTATTGTTATCTTTGACAAGCTATGAGAATACTTGTTATAGTTGGAAGTCCCAAGGGAAAGGATTCCATCACCCTTCACACCTGTCTGTACCTGGAAAAGCAGTTCCCGCAGCTGCAGTTTGACTACATTTATCCCGGAGCCCGCATCAAAGCCCTGGAGAAGGACTTCTCCCCCGCCCTGGAGGCCCTCCGGAAGGCCGATATGCTCCTTTTCTGCTACCCGGTGTATACCTTCCTGGTCCCCTATCAGCTCCACCGCTTCATTGAGCTCATGAAGGCCTCCGGGGAGGATTTCTCCGGAAAATGGGCCAGCCAGGTCTCCACCTCCAAGCACTTTTACGACATAACCGCCCACCGCTTTGTCAAGGACAACTGCACCGACATGGGCCTGCGGGTGCTGGAGGGCTTATCGGCCGATATGGAAGACATCCTCAAGGAGACGGGCCGCCGGCAGGCAAAAGACTGGATGGACTTTGTGCTCTGGCAGACGGGAGAGGCCGATGCCCCCGCCAAATCCGGAGAGAAGAAGGCCGTGATTGTGGCCGACCTGGAGCCGGAAGATACCTCTCTGAAGGCCATGGTGGACCGGTTTGTGGAAGTCTTTCCCTATGAATGCGATGTAATCAATATCCGGGAATTCCCCTTCCAGGGCGGCTGCCTTAGCTGTTTCAGCTGCGCCGCCACGGGGAAATGCGCCTATAAGGACGGCTTTGACGATTTCCTCAGGAACACCATTCATCGGCACGACGCAATCCTCTACGCCTTCCGCATCCAGGACCACTCCATGGGCTCCCTGTTCAAGATGTACGACGACCGCCAGTTCTGCAACGGTCACCGCACCGTGACCATGGGAACGCCCTTCGGCTACCTGGTGGAGGGAGAATATTCCAAGGAGGAGAATCTGCGCCTGCTGCTGGAAGCCCGGGCGCAGGTGGGCGGCAACTTCCTGGCCGGAGTGGCCACCGACGAGGGGGACATGGAGGCCAACATCGACCAGCTTTCTGCTACGCTATCCTACGCCATGGAAACCCGCTACACCCCGCCGCAGAACTTCCTGGGCGTGGGCGGCATGAAGATCTTCCGGGACCTCATCTACATGATGCGCGGCCTGATGCGGGCCGACCACAAGTTCTTCCAGTCCCACGGCCAGTACGACTTCCCCCAAAAGCAGTGGAAGACGTCCTGGAAGATGTACCTGGTGGGCTGGCTGATGCGAAGCAAAAAGCTCCGCGCCAAAGCCGGCGGCAAATTCACCGAAGGCATGATTGGTCCCTACCGCAAGGTGGTAGAGGAAGGGTAGAGTTACGGCCTATAATCTATGTTATTTGTCAGATAGATATCGCCGTCGTTCAGGAAGTTCGTGCCGTCGTAGTACACCGTGCCGCCGATGGTGATGGTGCCGCAGATAGAATATGTACTGTCGCCTTTTCCGATGCTATAGGAGGCAGCCTTGCCTTTGGTTGCAGTGACGCTGTTTACTCCATTGGTAATGGTAATATCGCCGCATCTGGCAGAAATACCACAGCCAATTCCAGCAGCAGCATGTCCGCCAGTGGCCGTAACTGTGCCGCCGCTAATCGTTATGTTTCCGCAGGTGGTTTGATTGACGCCGCTGCCGGCGCCGGCACCACTGCCGATGCCAGCACCGCTATCGCCACCGTTGGCTGTGATAGCTCCGCTCTTTATTACAATATCACCGCAGCTTTGCTGAAAACCGCTGCCGATACCAGCACCCCCGTCACCGCCTGTGACGATCATACTACCGCTACCCTGAATGGTGAGTGTGGTGCCGCTGCCACCGGCCTGTATGGCGGGAGAGCTGATGTCCGTATTCGTGACGGTGTTCGTGCCTGCGAGGTTGATGGTGGCGTTACCTGAGCAGAAGATGCCCGCCCCGCTGATGTTTACACCGTGTAGTCTGACTTTGGCCCCGTCGCCGATAGTGATGGAGTTGGCGATGGCCCCGCCGCTCTGCCAGATGATGTCGCCCGAGGATGCGGTGATGCTGCCAGCGCTCAGGTCCTTGAATGTGAATTGCCCAGCCGTGAACTCGTCCCTCACCAGATTGATTGTTCCGATGTTGCGGTAGAACTTGCCAGCCGAAAGTGTCGTATTACCCGATGTATGCAGGTAGTTCCACTGAACGCTATGGCCCTGGCTGGTGCCGGATGTTGTATAATAGAACGTGACAACCTTGCCACTGACGGGGAGCAGGGCGACGTAGATGTCGTCTGTGTTTCGGAAGTATCGAGTGCCGCCAAACATCTCGTCGGTCTTATCCGACGTGATAGTGTAGGTGTGGCCATTGCCGTCGAAGATGATGACATTGCGGAACTCATCCTGAATAGCCGTGCTACCAGCATCGAGGTGGAAGCGAAACTTGCAGATGCAGACCTGATTAGTAAGCGATATGTTGCCGTTGAGAGTGGCCTCTGTGCCGTTGACGATGATAGTACCATCACCCGTGGCTGCGTCGAACTTCGTGCTAACGCCGTTGGCGCCCGTCAGGTTGCCGTTCTGGTTAAGCAGTTTTGACTCGTCGATGCCGCCCGTTCCGTTGTGGAGCGTCGCGGGATAAACGAGACTGACACTGCCGCCGTTGATGGCGCCAGTGAGGTCGGCGGTAATGGTGGCTACGCCGTTAGTAACGCTCTGAACGGTGGCCGTCGCCGTGGCGGGGTCACCAGAAGTCTGATAGTAGACGGCTATCTCTTCGCCCTCGGCCCATGCCACGTTGAGAACTTCTTTCCCGCCTTCCGTGCCAGTGGTAATGGCTTTGGACAGCGGGTTTTCGCCCTTGGGCGCAAGGGTGGCGGTGAAATGGATTACGTTTTCAGTGGGTTCCTGGATCTCCGGCTTCTGGGCAGGGGTGCAGGCGGCAAGCATGCACAGGGCCGACATGGAAATAAGTATCAGTCTTTTCATCTTCTTGTCTTCGCTAAGGTTCCACATCAATTCCCAAAGGGATTCTCGTCAGTCGGAATATAAGGGTTCCGGTTACCCAAGCTCTGGCAGATAATGCCCTCGCTCCGCACTTCCACAACAGTGACCGAGGGGGCTACGTATACTATGTCCATTGCTTCCATAAAAATACACTACTTCATTTAGGAATGCGAATATAACAATTCTGCTCCAATAATCCACCTTTCCTCCCAGAATTCGGCAATAACGGAGTTTTATTTGCTCCTCTCTGTAATTATGATTATTTTTGTTTCTGCGAACGGTCGTGAAATCGTGCCGGTAATGAAATCAGGAGCATCAGGTCTTCCTATTCCTGGAAGCAGTTCCCTTCACAACAAATAATTAGTCACAATCCGTATACCTGGATCTCTGGGATATACGGTTAATCCCATCGAATTATAAAAAAACCCGGATTCATCACCAGCACTTAAGTCTGGGAGAGGAATGACCGGGACTGCATTGCAAAGATATGAAGAGTTTGGAACTTGACAAAGCTTTTTTTGAAAAAGTGTTCTCGGAATCCAGAATGCGTCCTTATTTTGACCGCTATTCCGGCGATGAGAAAAAGGCCATCCAGCATTACGAACAAAACATTCGTCTTGCTGAATCGCTTTTGCCGTCTTTATCAGTTTTTGAAGTAACGCTCCGAAACGCTATTATTCGTGAATTGGAACGGATGACCGGGAGTAAAGAGTGGTATTTGTATTTTCAGACTCACCCGGTCTTGAGAGCGCTCTATGTATATATAACCGTTGCAATCAAGCATATTTCCAACCGGGGAGAGATTGTGACTGCCGATAAAATAAACGGCGAACTCACCATGGGCTTCTGGGTTACCCTCTTCAACGCCGAATATGAGATGTATCTATGGAAGGATCTCCGCCGGGCCTTCCCAAATCTGCCAAAATCTCAACGTCAGAGAAAAACCATATCGGCCCCCTTAAATACAATTCGTTCTCTTCGCAACAGAGCTTTTCATCATGAGGCTATCAGTTGGAACCTGACAAGGCTTTCCTATCTGCACGATATGATTATTGAAATTATCTGTTGGATGAATCCTACTCTTCCCATCTGGCTACCCAGGGTTGATCAATACGACCAAGTAGTGCAGACTGTAAAAAAGCAACGGTTCGGCTGGGTGTAAAATTTTGGCAGTTTCGTGGACATTAAGTAACTTTGGGACCAAAGTAGTAGAGTATTCTTTTTTGCTTATGAAAAAACTGTTGATTCGGCTGCTGCCGCTCGTCGGCGCACTGTGCCTGGTTTCCTGCGCTAAGCAGGAGGGAACCCGTGTGGTGTTTGAGACCACCAAAGGAACCATCGAACTTAAACTGTACGATGCCACTCCCCTGCACCGTGACAACTTTCTTTCGCTGGTTAAGGAGGGCGCCTATGACTCGCTCCTTTTCCATCGCGTCATCAAGGATTTCATGATCCAGGGCGGAGATCCGGACTCCAGGAATGCCGGCCCGGGCGTCCTTCTGGGCGAAGGTGACAGGCCCTACACCGTGCCGGCGGAATTCCGTCTGGAGGAAGGCATCTTCCACAGGCGAGGCGCATTGGCTGCAGCCCGCGAGAGCGATGACGTGAACCCGGAGCAGCGCAGTTCCGCCATGCAGTTTTACATCGTCTGGGGCAGTGTCTTCACCGACGAAAGGCTGGACTATGTGCAGCAACGCCTGGACCAGGCCACGGACGGGAAAGTGAAGTTTACCCCGGAGATGCGTGAGGTATACAAGACCGTTGGCGGTACCCCTCACCTGGACGGCCAGTACACCGTCTTTGGAGAAGTGGTCTCCGGCCTGGATGTGGTGGACACCATCCAGCAGGTTGCTACCGACGAGAATGACCGCCCCCTGGAAGATGTCCGCATCCTGAGGGCGTATGTGAAATAATCCAGCTTTTGAAGTTGGTGATTCCTTCAAGGACTTACAACCTGCAGCCTCTAAAAGTTGTTCAGTTCCACCGGCACCCCGGTCAGACAAGGAGTCTGTGACATCTTTTGCGGGTTGGTACCAGGCAAACCCTGCGGGACCTCCATGCCCAGCTGCCCGAATTGGTTTTCCCAATAGGACGGCATAGTTCCGTCCGCCGCCATTTGTCTCATACCTTATTCGGCCTTGGGTTTCCTGACCCGGTTGGGAATATTCTCCGGAAGGACGATGGATAACTCCATAAAACCTGCATATTCGTCTCCATCGTACCACGGAGTCTGGAAGATGAGCTTCTTAAGGCCTTCTTTCTCTACCGTATAGATGTTGGTGCGGGGATTCTTGAGCATATCCTCCAGCATGGAACGGGCCGGTTCCGGATGGCAATCCAGCACGTTATGGCCGATGAGCTCTTCCCGTCCCGGTTTAAGGAAGGTCTTTCTGGACTTCCGGTTCATGTCCAGGATGGTCCCGTCTTTAGCGCAAATGGTGACCGCAATATCGGCCCCTTCAAAATAGTCTTGTTTCATAACCCCAAATTTAGTCAAAAAAAGAGCAATTACGTCAGATTTTTATAAATTTGCATAGCTAACAGTGCATCTTATTGGGACTAACGAGAGAACCAATTTGGAAAAGAAACGATACATCATACTGGACGCCCTTCGCGGCTTTGCCATTCTGGGTATAATCCTGGCGAACTTCCCGGAGTTTTCGCTGTGGACCTTTGCCGATCCGGCTTCGCATACGGCGAATGACAGGGTGCTGCAGGCCCTCCTCACCTTCTTTGTGGATGGAAAGTTCTACACGCTCTTCTCCATCCTTTTCGGGATGGGCTTCGCCATCCAGCTGGAGAACGCCGAAGGAAAACTCCGTACGTTTTACCGCCGGATGGTGGTCCTCCTTCTTATCGGCCTTCTGCATATCCTTTTCCTCTGGAGCGGGGATATTCTTATGCTTTATGCCGCCATGGGGATGCTGCTACCACTGTTCCGGAAGCTTCCCACCAAAGGCATCCTGGCGGCCGCGGCCCTTTTCCTGGTGCTGCCGGTCCTCTCCGATGCCCTCTTCGGAAGCCGTCTGGCCGATCCCATTGAAGCCGCCCAGTGGCGTATCTGCGGGGTATACGGCATCACCGAGGCCAATTTCGGCACCTGGCTCTCCGATGCCCGCAGTTACCGGGAGGTGTTCCAGTTCCTGCTGCAAGGCGCCGTGGAGCGCATGTGGGAGTTCGTTTCCAGCCACCGCTATTTCAAGGTGCTGGGACTCTTCCTCATCGGGTATGCCGCCGGACGCGAGCGCATCTTTGCCGATTTGAAGCGATTCAAGCCGCTGCTTAAGAGAATACTCGTTGTGGGGCTTGGCATCGGTGCCCCCATCGGCCTTCTCTATACCTGGAGCGCGATGAACGGGCATCCCTGGGGACAAGTCCCGCACAGCGTCTTTTACCTTTTCAGCGTCTATCCGATGGGCCTGGCCTATGCGGCGGGGTTCTGCCTCTTATACAACAGGAAGCAGGAAGGAAAAGTCTGGCGCGCTTTCGCGGTTCCCGGCCGGATGGCCTGCACCAACTATCTCTTCCAGTCCGTCTTCGGCCTGTGTATCTTCTATGGTATCGGCCTGGGACTGGGCGCGAAAGTGAACCTGCTTCAGACAGAACTCATCGCCCTGGGCGTATACGCCTTCCAGATAGCGTTCAGCAGTTTCTGGATGAAGCGTTTCCGCTTCGGGCCGATAGAATGGGTGTGGCGGATGCTTACGTACGGAAAGAGACTGCCCCTGAAAAGATAGCCGATGAATGGACTGTCTTTGCTTATTTCCGGAAAAACTGCGAAAAAGCGATGCCGGGCATGGATATTTGAAAACTAAATAGTAGATTTACAGTCGTTAACATTTTAATGCTCAGCTATGAAACAGCTTGGATTATTCTTATCGGCCGTCCTCTCGGTCGCCGCAATGGCGGCTTGCAGCCCCGCCAACCCCGTCCTGCAGATTGAAGGCGGACAAATCCAGGGAGTGGAATCTTCCGTAAAAGGCGTCTATATTTACAAGGGAATCCCCTTCGCAGCACCGCCCGTGGGAGACCTGCGCTGGAAGGAGCCCCAGGCCGTAATTCCCTGGGAAGGCATCAAGGTGGCCGATACCTTCGGCCCGGGCGCGATGCAGGCCAAGCACGATTCAAGCAACCCCTGGACCAGTGAATTCTATTGGGAAGACCCGGAATTCAGCGAAGACTGCCTGTATCTGAACGTATGGACTCCGGCGCCGGGCAAACCCGGAAAGAAACTGCCTGTGGCCATGTGGATCCACGGCGGCGCCTACACCGGAGGATGGGGCTATGAGCCCGAATTCGACGGCAAGGTCTGGGCCGAAAAGGGTGTAGTCCTGGTAACCATCAACTACCGGCTGGGCATCTTCGGCTTTATGAACCATCCTCTCCTGGCCGAGGAGAGTCCCCATCACGTTTCCGGCAATTACGGCATCCTGGACCAGATTGCCGCCCTCAAGTGGGTTTATGCCAACATTGCAGCCTTTGGCGGGGACCCGGAGAACATTACCATCCTGGGCCAGAGCGCAGGGGCCGGCAGCGTCAAGACGCTGGTTTCCTCGCCGCTCACCGGCAATCTCATCAAGAAGGCCATCATCCAGAGCGGAGGCGGCGTAAATGTACGCCCCGCCGGTGCGCCGGCACCCACACAGCCCACCGTTTCGCCGATGATCCTCTCCGGCAACGCCTTCAAGGAGCTCTTCGACTGGGCCGGCTATGACACCCTGGAAAAAATGCGCGCCGCTTCCACCCAGGAGGTTTTCAACTTATCGGCCCGCTATATGGCGGAGACGGGAAACCGCATCATGCTGGGCACCCGGCCCGTGGTGGACGGCTACGTTTCCACGGAAGGCTTTGACGAGGCGGCCGTGGAAGGAACCATCAAGGACATCCCTTATATGATTGGCTATACGCGGGACGATATGGGCAATCCCGAGGCGGGAATCCGCCTCTTCTGCGAACTGAGGAACAAGGCAGGCCAGCCCGTCTATGCCTATCAGTTCGCCCACGCCCTGCCGGACGATGAAGCCGGCTCGCACGACATGAAGGGAGCCTTCCATTCTTCCGAACTCTGGTATATGTTCAAGTCGCTGGACCGCGGCGACAGGCCTTTCACCCAGGCCGACTGGGACTTGGCCGAACACGTGGTAAGTTGCTGGACCAACTTTGCCAAGACGGGAAATCCCGGCCTGGGATGGAAACCCTATTCGGCGGATGCTCCGGAGTTTATGGTCTTCAACCTCAGCGAAGACGGCACCAAAGATGCCTCCGCAATGGGTGCTCCGCTGGCCCGGGGCAACTGACCGTGACCACGCTCCAGGCAGCGGACTCCGACGCCCCCAAGGCCCTGGCATTCAAGGCCCACGATGAGACCCCTTACCTCCACGATGGATATATGGCCATAAATTATGGCGTCTTAAAACTCTTCGGCCCGGAAGTGGATGCGGTCGAAGAACATGGCATAGCGCTCGTTGTGAAGGTCGGTCCCTACCATGTTGTAGAGGCCGGCTTTCATTATAAGCTCCGTCCTTTCACTGACGGCCTGGCCATAGAGGCCCTCAAGGGAGCCTGCATTACGCTGGAACAGGCAGCCGGCGTCCTTAAGGCCGATGTACTCCTCCATAGAAAGGTAAATATAGCGTTCCGGGTGTGCCAGGACGGGTTCGTAGCCCATATCCAGCAGGCGCTTGACTTCGTCTACGGGGACGATGTCCCCCACCTTGGTTCCGTCGCTGATGGGCAGTTCGATGAGGATGTGATGGCCTTCCCAGGGCAGTAACCATCCCTTTTCCAGCGTCTCCGGCCAGGTTTCCGGGACAAGCCGATACTCCATGGAAGGAACCAGCTCCAACGGGATATTCCTGGCAGCCAAAGCTTCCCGCAGCCGGTCACAGGCTCTGTTCACGATGTCCGGCGTATTCCGGTAGAGAGACGTCCTGTGCGAG
>JAEEGK010011652.1_pt1 | contig 20053 bp, 19 predicted proteins | sample 8958771 | NCBI WGS metagenome assembly JAEEGK01 (sample SAMN16246547, study PRJNA631951) | gut metagenome | biome: gut microbiome; feature: rumen; material: SC-attached | host: Bos | place: Iran: Karaj | collected 2018-10
AGGAAGCTATCAGGAAAGCCGAGCAGAACGGCAATTCCGATCCGGAAGGCAAAGAAGATACGGTGGATGTGGCAGAAGAAGCAGACGCTGCTGTTGAATTCACAGAAGAGATCATGGATGCCGAAGAAGTTGTTGAAACCGAAGAATAAGTAAAAGAAGCGGATAGGCCTAAAGCCTATCCGTTTTTTATTGGAAAACAAATAGGACAGGCGATCGGCCTGTCCTTTTAACATCAGTGAAATACATGTAAAGTATCGTCATATTCGATCGAACCCGTCGTAACTACCATCCATGAAGTGATCTCGTAGAAAGGCTCGCCTTCGTTTTCGGGGTAGAGTATCTTGATCGTCGCATTCAAAGACTGCAGATCAGATATGGGATAAGCAAACGATCTTACGTTTCCGACCTGTTCAAAGTATCCGGCTCTGGATATCCCCGTATCGTAAACGGCTTTTAGGTTCTTGTCCACTTCGGAGATCTGTTCTTCAAGCATTCCCGAAGCTTCGTAGTAATTTGTCGTATTGTTTGCAACGTCGTTTGAAAGTCTGTAATCCGTAAGTGCGCTCACCAAAGAAAGAACGGCAAACGATATTAACGTAAGGATCACAAAGATGAACAATATCGAGGAAGTACCGACGTTTAAGTTAAAGGATTGTTTCTTTGTACTCATTTGCCGCTTACCTCCTGTTTGTTCTTTTTGAACTTAAGGGTATAAACGGGCTCTTTTTTGTCGGGTGAATAGTAGGCAAAATCGAGGTAGATGAAATCGCCGTCATCCGTTGTCTCAAGCTCCACGCTGTAGCCTTCGGGAAGATTTTCCCTTACTTCGTCTTCGTGATCTTTAAAGTCCTCTCCGTACTCGTAAAAGAGTTCTCCGGCGTTTTCCGCTACCAGCACGGCGTTGTTAAGATCTTTGGTGTCCCTGCCCACGAGATGAGCTTTAACGAATACTCTTATGCATACGGCCGCCGTCAGTGAGAAGAAGAACATGATCACTATCATTTCCATCAGAAAGAGGGCGGTTCTTGATTTTTTCATAGACCTTCTCTGCCGCTCGAATGCGTATGAACGTAAAGCGAGCTGCTTTCCCCTTTCTTTGTGGTAAAGTCGAACCTGTAAAGAGTGTCCGTAACCTGAGTGACACTGTAATCTTCAAGAGCGATTATCGCGTTGCCGTAGCTTGGATCGATGTCCTGTCCGTAACGCGTAAAGAGTTCACAAAGATTGCCTTCATGGTAATAAAGGTAAGTGCAGTAGGTTATGTTGTCTATCTCTTCGAGCATGAGTATCGCGTTTTCACCGTTAAAATCACCGATCGTAACGTTGCCGTGTTCATCGGCTCTGTGAATACGGTTAAACAGATATGTGCCCGCAGTTCGCGAATCGTAGTTGTTTTCCATATCGTCGACGATATTCCGGTAGACTCCGGCACCCGTACCCGTAAGCATGAGAACGGAAATTGCGAACACAACAAACAAAGTGATCACAAACAATATGTCGACTGAATGTTTTCTTTGCTTATCCAAGTCAGGGTTCCTTTCTTATCACGGTCACATCGGGGAAGATGTTCGATCCGATGGCCTGATAGTCTACAAAAAACAGATCTTTATCATAAATCAGTCCGTAGTGTTCGGTAAGATACGAAAGACTCGGAGGGTACGTTCCTTCAACGCAATAGCAGTTGACTATGCTCCTGTTTATGGCGTTTTCAAGGGCAGCCTGCTGACGGTCGGTCGTTGACTCGGAGATGCCTGCGATCGCGAACATGAAAACAAAGATCAGCACAAAGAAAATGATGATCGAAATGCTTCCGGAATTTATTCTGTTTTTGAGCGATCTGTCTACTCCGTAGTTAAAACGTGCCATGAAAAACCTTTCTTATCCGATGTTGGACAAAATTCCCATAAGAGGTAAAATAACCGACAAAAGAATGAGACCTACGATGACCGAGAGTATTATTACCAAAGTAGGTTCGATGACCGATATGATCTCGTTCATTTTCTTCTCACTTTTTTCACTGTATTCATCTGCGATCTTATTCATGACTTCATCGCCCTGACCGCTTCTGAAACCTACTTCGATGAGGCGGTTGTTAAGGTTGGTGAAAAATCCCGCTTCCTTGATAGCTTCGGGAAAACTTGCCTGTTCTTTTATCGACTGACGGCATACATCGATCCTTGCCTGTGTCTTTTTGTGCTCGACAAGTTCTTTGACCATATCGAGACCTTTGTAAGTGTCAAGACCTGCTCTTAAGACAAGTGACATTCCGCCTGCAAAGCGCTGTATGGCGACGTCTTCGTAAAAACTCTTAGTAAGGAAAAACCATGCAAGGAATTTCATTCCCGCTTTTTTGCCTGCGCCGGTTTTGGAAAAGAAGATGTAAAGCCCAAGGCACAGTACCAGGAATATTATTATACCGAGACTGTATGTGTTAAGTCCGTTACCCATCTTAAGAAGCGAAGAGGCAAATCCCGTCATTTCCGATCCGAGCTGTATGAAGACCTGGTTGAAGATCGGAAGCACTTTCGTGATGAGTACGAGTATTACGATCACCATCATGAAGATCATCACGACAGGATATGTGATGGCGCTTTTTATGCTTTCTTTTATGCTGACTTCTCTTTCGTAGTACTTTGCGAGAGAATTCAAGATATCATCTGTCGAACCGGACTGTTCGCCGAGCTTTATCGTATTCAAAACGTAAGGAGGGAACACACCGGTCTTTTCCATCGCTTCGTACAGTGAATCACCGTTACTGATGGATTCGTTTAAGCTTAAAAGAAGTGCTCTTGCTCCTTCGTCTTTGGTATCCGAAAGAAGTATACGTATGCTCTCAAGAGGCGTTATGGCCGCATGAGTAAGCATCGCAAACTGTGAGCAGAATGCAGCGAGTTCTTCACTTGATAATTTTCTTTGCTTTGCCATTTTCTTTCTCCTAGATCAATAAGCGTACTTGACGGAGTAGTTCGTTCCGTCGCCTATAAAACTCTTAAGTGATTTATCCGACATATTTGAGCCGAACGTCGGATCGACGAGCGACCATTCTTTTCCGTTAAACTGGATGATGCCGTTAAGCCAGCCCACGTCTTCGACGTATATACTTATCCAGGCATGGTAGACCATATCCTGTCCCACGTAACCGACTTCAAGTTTTGTGGGTATCTGCTGCGAGCGTAACATCGTACACATCACCGCGGCGTAATCGAGACATATGCCCGTGCCGGTAGTGAGCGTCGAATCGACGTCGCTTAAGTATCCGCTCGGAACGGTCTCGGCTTTATCGTAATCGTAGGTGATATTCTTTACTATGTAATCGTATACGTTAGTAATGACACCGATCTCATCATAGCAGCCGGTTGCCAGTTCTTCGCCTTTTGCGACCGTTTTCTTGGTGGAGTCGAAAGAAACGTACTGATTCGGATGAAGATACGGGCCAAATTCGGATATATCGTCAAACGAATAGGTACCTCCGAATACAAGACTGTATTTGGAATCTATGATGTTCTCAGCTACGTTTATCGTATATTCGCCGGATCCCGAACTTAAAGGGAAAGCGACATAGCCGTTTGAAAGATTGTAAGTGTAAGTGACCTGATCGGGGCCTGTGATCTGGAGTTTGACTTTTACGCATTCGCCAAGGTAGTTTACCATCACATAGCCATCGGAATTGTTTGAATAATCGATCTCGACATATTCGTTGCCGTCTGTAAGAGTGCCGGGTGCTTCACATGTAAGGCATACCGGGGTGGGGTCTCTTAACGGCTTGTCGGGATCTACGCTTGAAGCGGCGGGAACACTTGAATCTTCGGTTATCGAAACGGGATTGGTCTTAACGGGAGCATCATCAACAGGCATGGGGGGAGTACTGTTGCATGCCGAAAAAAGCATTGCGGCACCCAAGAGCAAAGACAAATATGCTGTTTTGCGTCCGGTTCTCTCCATAGTGATGATCCTTGAATACTATTTCCCGTCGACAAGAAGCTGAAGTGATCTTCCGTCGGTAGAATACAAGTATATATTATACGAATTACCGTCGAATTTGAAAACGGCAATGTTTTCTCTTATACCTTTCACGGTGGGCTTAAGAACACTCTCGCCTTCCGTCGATTCCATGAAAGAACGCTCCGCGTCGATCGAAGCTTTCTCTACGGTAATGTACAGGTATCCGTCCTCCACATGGTGCTCTTTTATTGCAAGGTTCCTGTTCCCGATCTTTGACACGGAAACAAATGTATGAACAAGCAGTATTACCAGAACGATTATCGGGACGATCCTGATCGCGACCGCAAATTTTTTGTTTGATATAAGTTTTATGAACCATTGCTTAAGCCTGACTCCAAAAGAGATCTTTACGGGGTCCGCGTCAATGGCTTTAAGAATATTGTCTAACGTTCTGTCTTCACGTTTAATGTCTTTACCCATAATATCACCTCACGACCACGCCAAACTCATGGCGCAATTTCTCAACTGCAGTGTTGATATGTCTTTTGACGGTACTTTTCGAAAGACCCGTCATATCGGCGATATCATCGATCTTTTTGTTTTTGTAATATCTTAAAGTAATGAATTGTCTGTCAGAGGGGGATAGTCTGTTAAGAGCGTCGTTTAAGCGAAAATACTCATCGTTGTTGGCAACGGTCTCTTCGGGATTGGAAAAGCTGTCCGTACCCACAACTTCGCTTAAAAGTTCCGAGTTAACGTCTGTATCTTCGCCCTTTCTCTTTTTATCTATGTCATAGCACACTCTGAAGCTTATCTGATTGAGCCATGCCACGAAAAGCGAAGGATCGTTAAGTTTTTGGATGTTTTTGTACGCCAGAATGTAGATCTCCTGAACGGCGTCCTCTGCAAGAAACTCATCCCTTAAATAGCGACCGGTGTACGCAAAGACTTTGTCGCACGTCATGGAATAAAGCTCCGCGAACGCACTTTGGTCACCGTTCAGAACCTTTACTACAAGTCCGGCTATGTATTCATGCCGGTTATCCATATTAAATTCCCCTTTTCTTGAATGCCACCAATAACACTCAAATGAGATTATATAACAATTGAAGTTTAATTACAACCGTGAAACCCGCATATTTACGGCATTTTTCATAACAATATTTTGATAAAGAATAAAAAAATCTGATTTAAAATGAACCGTTTTTTAACCTCGGGGTGTCTTATAAGTTGTTGGGAGATGTGTGATGAACACTGTGATGAATATTATGAATACCGCAATTTTATGGATAAATTCAAAGATCGCGGCACTTTTGTCAAGTGAATATACGCTCATCGTTTTGGAAGATGAGGACGCTCCGCTCGCACCCGGTGTCAAGCATAACAACACACTGTGGGTGATCGCTTTGTGTGCGGTTTGTTTTGTGTGTTTTCTTTTTGCGGTTTATCTGGTAAAAAGAAACCGCCTCATCAGGCGCCTGTCTGTTTTGAGAAAGCAAAACAATGTGACCGAAAAAGCTTATTCTTTCAAGATCTCAGTGATCGAAGAGGAGATACTAGAACTTGAAAATGAGATCGCTTCCTCGATCGGCGTAGAGGTGTGAATTATCTGACAATTAATTGAAAAACAAGACATTTTTTGGTATAATCAAAGCATCCTTTTGAGGGTGCTTTTTTTACATTCTTTTTTTTATAACCGAGGTATTTTATGAATACTGTTGATGTCATCATCATTGGTGCGGGTGTAGTGGGAAGTGCGACGGCAAGAGAACTGTCGCGCTACAATCTTGATATTCTGGTGCTTGAGAGATCAAGCGATGTCTGTGAGGGAACTTCCAAAGCAAACAGCGGCATAGTTCATGCGGGATACGATGCAAAGCCGGGGACAAAGAAGGCATACTTCAACGTCCGCGGAAGTCTTATGATGGAGGAATTGTCAAGAGAACTTGATTTTGCATATAAAAGAAACGGGTCGCTCGTGCTCTGTTTTTTGGGGGATGAAGTAAATAAGCTTGAGGAATTGAAAGCGCGCGGCGAAGAGAACGGCGTTAAGGATATCACCATACTTGACAAAGAGGAGCTTTTAAAGAAAGAGCCCAATCTTTCAAAGGACGTTGTGGCAGCTCTTTATGCGCCCACCGGTGCGATCGTAGATCCTTTCGGCCTCACGATCGCTCTTGCGGAGAACGCTTTTGTGAACGGTGTTAAGTTTAAGTTTGACGAAGAAGTGATCTCGGTACATAAAGAAGCGGACGGTTTTACGGTAAAGACAAATACGGGCGAATATAAAGCGAGGGCTGTCGTGAACGCTGCGGGAGTGTATGCGGATGTCATCCACAACATGGTCTGCGACGACAAGATAAATATTACCGCGAGAAAAGGCGAGTATTGCCTTTACGATAAAAAGGTCGGAGGAACGGTTTCTTCCACCGTATTCAGACTTCCGGGTGCACTCGGAAAAGGCGTTCTGGTAACACCCACGGTACACGGCAATCTCCTTATAGGGCCGACGGCCGACGATACTCCCGACAAAGAAGCGGTATGCACGACCGCCGAGGGACTCGCAAACGTATTAAAAGGCGGTGCGATATCGCTTGAGAGCGTTCCTTCGAAATCGGTCATCACATCGTTTGCGGGTTTAAGAGCGCACTCGGACCGCGGTGATTTCGTGATAGGAGAGAGCAGCGTCTCAGGTTTCTTTGATGCCGCGGGCATAGAATCGCCGGGACTTTCGGCGGCTCCCGCCATAGGCGCGCATCTGGCCGAAGAAGTCGCCGGAAAACTAAACGCCGGCAAAAAGGAAAACTTTATCGCAAAGCGAAAAGGTATCCCTTCGATGGCACTTGCGAGCAGCGAAGAAAAGAAGCGTCTTATCGAAGAAGATCCGCTTTATGCGAACGTGGTCTGCCGATGCGAGCTCGTTACGGAAGGCGAGATCGTGAATTCCATAAGAAGACCGCTCGGCGCCACTACGCTTGACGGTGTCAAACGAAGAACGAGAGCGGGCATGGGACGATGTCAGAGCGGATTCTGCTCACCGACCGTGATCGAACTGATAGCAAGAGAACTCGGTATAAGCACATCCGAAGTCACCAAGCACGGCAAAGGTTCGCAGTTCATAGAAGATCACAAGTAGGAGGGAACGCTGTGAAAAAGAAAATAGCTATAATCGGCGGCGGTCCCGCAGGACTTGCGGCAGCCGTTGCGGCCAAAGAAAACGGAGTCGATGACATAGTCATCATAGAACGTGCACCGTCTGCGGGCGGCATATTAATGCAATGTATCCACAATGGATTCGGTCTTCATACTTTCAAGGAAGAACTGACGGGACCCGAATATGCGGACAGATACATTAAGAGAGCAAAGGAAAAGGATGTGGAGATTTTTCTTTCTACCTTTGCAATCGATATTTCGCCCGATAAAGTCATCACATGCATGTCAAAAGACAAAGGAATATTTACGATAGAAGCAGAGAGCATTATTCTGGCGATGGGATGCCGTGAGAGGCCGAGAGGCGCGCTCAATACGCCCGGTTACAGGCCTGCGGGCATCTATTCCGCCGGAACCGCGCAAAAGTTCGTTAACATTGAGGGAAAACTTCCGGGTAAGGAAGTTGTGATACTCGGCTCAGGCGATATCGGACTTATCATGGCAAGAAGGATGACGCTCGAGGGTGCAAAAGTCAAGGCGGTTGCCGAGATCATGCCTTATTCGGGCGGTTTAAAGCGAAACATCGTTCAGTGTCTTGACGACTTTGGCATACCGCTTAAACTCAGCACCACGGTTGTTGATATTGACGGAAAAGACAGAGTTAAGTCGGTCACACTCGCAAAAGTGGATGAAAGACTAAACCCCATACCCGGCACCGAAGAGGTGATTCCTTGCGATACGCTTCTTCTTTCATGCGGGCTGTTACCCGAAAACGAATTAAGCCAGGCGATCGGTGTCGAATTAAGCCCCGTTACCGGCGGACCGAAGGTCAACGAAAGCCTTGAGACCAACATCTCCGGAGTATTCGCTGCCGGAAACGTACTCCACGTCCACGACCTTGTCGATTACGTCTCCGAAGAGGCCGCAAATGCGGGAAAGCATGCCGCAGAGTATGTCAAACGATCCGCTGAGGCTTCGGGCGATAAAAGCGAATTCGTTGTGGAAACAGGCAACGGCGTAAGATATACGGTTCCGATGACCGTAAGACCCTCCGAGTGCGACACACTTACAACGCTTCGTTTCAGAGTAGGCAATGTTTACAAGAACCCCGAGATCTGTGTATATATGGGCGACAGATGCGTTCTTCGTCGCAAAAAGCAGATATGCGCTCCCGGTGAGATGGAGCAGGTGATACTGAAAAAAGCCGATCTTGATACGCTTAAAGACGGCGAAACGATCAAAGTATTGCTTGAGTAGCCAAAGGAGATCTTATTATGGAAAACAAAACGATGACCTGCATCAACTGCCCCATGGGGTGTCAGGTGAATGTGGCATATGAGATAAAAGACGGCAAGCCCGATCCGGTTTCTTTTGTCATTACGGGCAATACCTGTCCGAGGGGAAAAGATTACGCAATAAGCGAGATGACCGCACCCACGAGAACGGTTACGGGTACGGTAAGTGCAAAAGGCGGCGACAAAGCCGTGCTTCCGGTTAAGACGGTTCCGCCTGTTCCCAAGGACATGGTGCTTACTGTCGCCAAAGAACTTGAAAAGATAACCGTTACCGCACCGGTATCGATCGGAGACGTGATACTTGAGAATGTATGCGGAACGCAAAGCAACATAGTGGCCACAGGCAACTTACGGGAGGATTAAATGAAAGACTATATAATGGCTCTTGATCAGGGGACTACAAGTTCAAGATGTATCATTTTCGATAAGACCGGAAACATAGTAAACATGGCGCAAAAGGAATTTACGCAGATCTATCCCGAACCCGGCTGGGTTGAGCACAACGCCATGGAGATATGGTCTTCACAGCTTTCGGTCTGTCTCGAGGCTTTATCGGTAGCTCATCTTTACTCGGAAGACATCGCCGCCATCGGTATCACCAATCAAAGAGAGACTACGATCGTTTGGGACCGTCACACCGGGCGCCCCGTTTACAATGCGATCGTATGGCAGTGCAAGCGTACAGCCGATTATGTCGAGGAGTTGAAAGCAAAGGGCTATAGCGAAACGATCCGCAAAAAGACAGGTCTTATCCCCGACGCCTATTTCAGCGCCACAAAAATAAAGTGGATACTTGATAACGTCGAAGGCGCCAGAGAATCAGCCGAAAAAGGCGACCTTCTTTTCGGAACCGTCGATACCTGGCTCTTATGGAACCTTACCAAAGGATCGGAACACGTAACCGATTATACCAATGCGTCGCGAACGCTTCTTTTTAACATAAACACTCTTGAATGGGACGACGAACTTTGCGAACTTTTCACCATTCCCAAGAGCATGCTTCCCAAAGTAAAGCCCTCCTCAACCGTATACGGCTTTACCGACCGTCACATCTTTGAAGGCGAGATCCCAATCGCCGGCATCGCGGGCGACCAGCAGGCCGCGCTTTTCGGACAGTGCTGTTTCGAAGCCGGAGACGCAAAGAACACGTACGGTACCGGTTGCTTCTTACTGATGCATACCGGTGACAAAGCGATATACTCAAACAACGGCCTTCTTACCACGATCGCCGCAAGTCCCGACGAGAAGCCCGCTTACGCTCTCGAAGGAAGCGTATTCGTGGCAGGTGCCGGAGTCCAGTGGCTCCGCGACGGTCTTCGAATGGTCGAGACCGCGCGCCAGACCGAAGAATTCGCCACCGTCGTTCCCGACACCGCAGGCGTATACGTAGTTCCCGCCTTCGTGGGCCTCGGCGCTCCCTACTGGGATCAGTACGCCCGAGGAACCGTAGTCGGCGTTACACGCGGCTGCAAAAAAGAACACTTCATCCGCGCCACGCTCGAATCGATCGCATACCAGACCTACGATGTTCTCAAAGAAATGGAAAAAGACTCATCAATCGAACTCAAATCTCTCCGTGTCGACGGAGGCGCCAGTGCCAACAACTTCCTCATGAAGTTCCAGGCCAACATCTTAGGCCTCAACGTTCTCCGTCCCAAGTGCATCGAGACCACGGCTCTTGGCGCCGCATACCTTGCCGGTCTCGCCGTCGGCTACTACGAAAGCATTTCGGAGATCAAAGAAAACTGGAAACTCGGCCGCGAATTCGAACCTTCCATGACCGACGAAGAACGTTCCAAGCTTCTCAAAGGCTGGCACGTCGCAGTCAAGTGCGCCAGATTTTACGGCGAAGAAATGAATAAATAGATACTTGCCACAGCCGCGGAACTTTCATGTGTTCCGCGGCTGTTTTCGTTTATGCCAACGCCGCAGATCATAAGAAAGTTCCGCTTCGGACGCGCTCTCGCTCAAATTTTTGACGTTGCGTTACTAAGCTCGAAAAAACCTCGCTAAGTAACGACGTCAAAAAAAGGTCCGAAGTCGAAACCATCATATGCTCTGCGGCTGTTTTTTCTTTTAACCCAATCGCCACGGAACTTTTTATGCTTGAATTCTCGTTTTCGTGATTTAAGCAGGAAGGGGAAAAAGCATTTCCTGCTTAAATTAGGATTTGTGCAGAAACAGCAGGAAGATATTATGACCAATTCCTGCCCTAAATGAGATTCTTCCAAATACAGCAGGAAAGGGATCATATCAATTCCTGCCTAAAATGAGAATTTTTCAAAAACAGCAGGAAAATGCCAAATACGATTCCTGCCTAAAATATACAATTTCTGATTCAAGCAGGAATGGCAGAAAAATAGTACTGCTTATTTCGGCTATATGGGAAAAAGAGCAGGAATTAGGTTGCAGCCCGCGATACAGAGCCGGATAAGAAGTTGGCATGATCATGATTGGTGGCGTTTTTGGCAAGAAAAAGCCGCGGGACTTTTATATGTTCCGCGGCTGATAGTTGTTCTATGCTGTTTCAGGAGTAAGATACCGGTTTTTGGCCTTTTTGAAGACTATCACGAAACATATCAGATGTACCGAAGTCGTAAGTATCCATGAGATCGGGTAGGATAGGTACAGGCATTCGAGAGTGTGAACGGAGCGAAATACCGTGCATATCCAGATGATACGAAAGGCGCAGGCACCAAGAAGCGAGACAATGGTAGGCATTATGGAGTAGCCGAGTCCTCGGATGGAACCTACTATGCAGTCCATCGTTCCGCATGTGAAATATGTGAACATGATCACTGCCATTCTGCGCATGCCGTAGTGTATTACTATCTCGGCATCGGCTTTGTCGGCATAGATCGCAAGTAGTTCGGGCCCGAAGATGTATGAAAGGCTTCCGAGTACGAAGCCCACTACCGAGACCATGATAAGTCCGGTAAGACACACTTTCTTTATGCGGTCGAATTTCTTTGCACCGAAGTTCTGTCCGGTGAAAGAAAGGCTTGTGTGATGAAATGCGTTCATGGCCACATAAATGAAACCTTCTATGTTGCAGGCCGCTGAATTGCCGGCCATCGCTTCAGCTCCGAACGAGTTGATCGATGACTGGATGAGCACGTTAGAAAACGAGAAGACACAGCCCTGGAGTCCCGCGGGAAGTCCGAAACGAAGTATGAGTTTTACTTTTTCGCCGTATAAACGAAGCTTTGAAAGTTCCACTTTGTAGCATTCGTTGCTCTTGATCAGTGACATGAGCACCATCACGGCGGAAATGGTTTGTGAGATAACGGTCGCATAAGCGACGCCGTCAACTCCAAAGCCAAGGAATACGATAAATATGATGTTTGCGATCACGTTTATAACGCCTGCGACCGTAAGGTAGATAAGGGGGCGTTTTGTATCGCCGACAGCACGCAATATCGCGCTGGCGAAGTTATATAAAAGGCTCACGGGCATGCCTGCGAAATATATTCGGATATACAGTACGGATAAAGGAAGCACTTCGTCGGGCGTCCCCATCATTACCAACAGTTTGGGCGCCATAAAGAAACCGAATACGGCCAGAAAGAAACCGCTTATAACAGCCAGGAGGACACTCGTATGAACCGTTTCGTTTACGTCTTTTTCCTGACCGGAACCGAAAAATCTGGCAACAAGAACATTTGCGCCTACGGAAAGGCCCATAAATAAGTTTACCAGCAGATTTATGAGGGATGAGGTGGAACCTACGGCGGCCAGTGCGTTTGCACCGACGTATCTTCCGGCGACTACCATATCGGCAGCATTAAAAAGAAGCTGAAGAATGCCTGAAGCGATCAGCGGAAGAGTGAATTTTATGATCTTCGGAACAAGTGCGCCTTCGCACATGTTCATACTGTGTACTTTCGCGTTCATTGGAAGATTGTATCGCAAAGTGCCCAAAAATGAAATATGCATTTTTGTTAAATATGTCATATGGATTTTCTTAATATGTTGTTATAAAATCAATCTACACTTATCTCGATACGGATTCGGCGCATTATTGCGTCTATTCTGTTATGGAGGTATTTTTTTATGTATTTTTTGAAAAAAGCAATGAGACTTGCTTTTTCTTTGACAGTGCCCGTTGTGGCATTTATAGGATTTTCACTCCCTGCGTTCGCAGGTTCTTTTACCCACGTCCACTCTTCCAAGTGTTATACGGAAAAGACTGAGAGATGCACGCATATTCAGGTGTACGGAAGAGAGTTCGCAAGATGTTACTGCCCGAATTGTAAAAGAGAAACGGAACGACGTACGGACGGATATATGGAGTACTGTCCCGCAAAGACCTGTGAACCGTTCTATGCGGGCTATGTTCATTTATGCGATTCATGCGGTTACGTGTTCGAAGATCGTTCGGCACCGCCCCCTCAGGAACATGATTACAAAGTGACCGTTCTGGGATGCGGAAGAAGCGAAGGAAGCACATCCGCAACCGTAAGTGCAAGCGGAGGCGGCGGATCGTGGACTAGCGGACCCGTATCGGTAAGCTGCAGCGTCTCGGTAAGCGATCCCACTTTTTCCGTAACGGGCGTATCGTTCAGCGGAGGAGGCGGAAGCACGGGAACCGTCACAAAAAACGGAACCTATTCTTTTACCGTTAACGGGTCCAACGGCCAAAGCGTGAGTGTCCCGGTCACGGTCTCCAACATCGACACGGGGGCACCGAAAGTTACGGTATCGAAAGGCTCGAATGAATGGACCAACAAAGCAGTGTCGGTAAGCGCCTCCGCATCGGACGATCTTTCGGGTGTGGCAGGCTACTCATTCAACGGCGGCGGATACTCTTCATCAAGCTCGTGGACTGTCGATTCAAACGGAACGTACTCTGTTTCTGTCCGTGACAGAGCCGGGAACGAGGCGTCGGGCAGTGTCACCGTATCGAATATAGATAGGACTGCGCCTACGGTTTCTTTGTCCAAAAGTACCGATGACTGGACCGAAGAAGGTGTTACGCTGTCCGCATCCGCATCGGACGATCTGTCGGGGATCGCAGGCTACTCGTTCGGAGGAAGTGAGTATTCGTCGACAAGTTCATGGACCGTCACATCAAACGGGACATATTCCGTATCTGTAATAGACAAAGCAGGCAATGAAGCGTCCGCTTCCGTAACCGTTTCAAAGATCGGCAAGGACCCGGTTTTAGAAGAACAAAAGCGCAAAAAAGCCGAAGAGGAAGCAAGGAAGAAAGCCGAAGAAGAGGCCCGTAAGAAGGCAGAAGAAGAGGCAAAAAAGAAAGCTGAGGAAGAAGCCCGTAAGAAAGCCGAGGAAGAGGCCCGCAAGAAAGCAGAGGAAGCTACAAAGCCTTCATTTTTTAACGATAACAGTGGCGGGGACAATGGAAGTGATTCAAATTCCGAAAATGATAACATCATAAAGAATGCTGCCGAAAAGATCGAGACTAAAGCAAAAGAGACTGCCGAAAAGATCGAGAACAAAACAAAAGAAAAGGTTAACAGCATTATTTCGAAATTTGCGAAAAAAGAAGCAAAGACCGGCAGGGAGGATATTGTCAAACCCGCAAAGAGCGATTCAGGCTCAAACGAAATCCCCGTCAATATCATTAAAAACAGCGATCTTCCAGGTGACACACCGGAGGCGACACTTGTATTAAACGGTATGTCGACAGATCCGAAAGGCTCCGCTGATAACGTGAAGCCTTCTTTCTTTGCTATGCTTGTGAGTACTCCGGTAAGGCTTCTGTGGCTGGGTCTTCTGTTCTTTTTTGCCGCGATCGTTTTGATGTGTACTTTCACATGGGTTTACGAAATAAACGGGCGCAAAGTCAAACTCATCTGTGCTGCAAAAGTTAAAGAAGAAAAAGATCGTATCATCTTTAATATTTCCGGTAAGAGGATCAAACCCGCAGTCAAGTACAGTTTATTCATATCACCTATACTAAAAGCGATAAAGAGCACGAAAACCATTGAGATCAGAGTGGACGGAGAAGCAGTAAGTGAGCTCTCCGAAGACGGGAAGAGTTTTATCATGGATATGTGACAGACATACATAAAGAGGCAGTGGAATTTTGGGGCAGATATTGAAAAACACTGCGCCGATCAGCGGCGCAGTGTTTCAATCTCTTTTAATTCATCAATGCTGAAATAGTAGTGGCTTTCGCAGAAACTGCAGTTAACCTCGATCTCTTTTCCTTCGTTTATAAGATCCTGCATTTCCTTGTGGCCGAGCGAATAAAGTCCTTTGGCGAAACGCTCTTTTGAACAGTTGCAATAAAATCTCGTCTCATGCTTTCCGTTGAATTCGGGGTTAAGGCCGTCGAGTATCAGTTCAAGTATCTCTTCCGGAGTTTTACCCGATTCAAGAAGAGCGGTCACAGAAGTGATGTTTTTCATGTTCGCTTCCAGTTTGTCTATAACTTCATCGGGACAGTCAGGCATAAGCTGTACTATAAATCCGCCCGCGGCTTTTACGGTATTGTCTTTGCTCATAAGAACTCCGAGTCCGACGGTCGAAGGAGTCTGTTCCGATTCCATGAAATATTGAGTCAGATCTTCTGCAATCTCAGATGTGACGAGCATTGTCTGTCCGACATAAGGCTCTTTAAGTCCGAGATCTTTGATGACCGTTAAAAAACCCGGTCCCAGCGCTCCGCCGACATCGAGTTTTCCGAGCTTATTAGGAGGAAGCATTACGTCTTTGTTTATTGCGTATCCCTTCACATTTCCGTGAGAATCGGCCGTAACGGTAAGTCCTTTCGCTTCTCCGCCGCATTCGATCTTAAGCGTAAGTATATCGGCATCGCCTTTTTGCATAAGGCCCATCATTGAACCTGCGGTAAGGAGTCTTCCCAGCGCTGCAGTCATGATCGGACTTGAATTGTGTCTTTGTCGTGCGTATTCAACGAGATCTCTTGTCGTAGCCGCAAATGCTCTTACTGCGGCACCGGCTGCGGTCGCGAATACTACATAGTCGTTTGTTTTATCCATTTTTTGCTCTCCAAAGCCCGGTACAAGCCACATTTTATTCAGGCTCGTACTTGACCTGCCAATCAAGTTTGAAAGTTAACGTTCAAACCTATCTTTCTTTTATAATTTCTTTCCGCATTCTCTTGCTATAACGGTTATCCGCTCACTTTCATCACAGGCGGGCAAATTTCCGTAATCGTCATAAGCATCTTCAAATATCATTCCGGCTTTTTTTAGTGCTTCTTTTATCTCGGAAAGCGTATATCCTCTTTGGATGTGTGTTTCCGTAAACCTTCTGTAAAGTCCCGACTCTTCTTTTGTAAAGAACGTTATGTCGTATTCGTTCAAAGCCGTTTCGGGATCGAAAGAATTTTCCCAGATAAAGCTTGCGTCGTCTCGCGTCTCAGCGATCGTATCGTCACCTATAACTTCCTCGTATTTGAAACGTGTATTGAAATCGAATATAAGAAGTCCGTCGGGGTCAAGATAATTGTTGCATAGCTTAAATACATGAACAAGTTCGTCAATGTCCGTGATGTAATTTATGCTGTCACACACGCTCACTATTGCACGGACCGTACCATAGAGTTCCATTTCACGCATATCCTGCAAAAGATACAGTATATCAGTCGAGTCATCCTTGGCTCTTGCGATCGCAAGCATTGACTCAGAGTTGTCGAGGCCGATCATGTCGTAACCGTTTTCTTTCAACCTTACTGTCATTTCGCCCGTACCCGATCCAAGATCGCACACGAGCCCGTCGCTTATGCCGTGAGACTTCAATTTTTCGCATATAAAGACACACCATTCATCGTATGGCGTGTCTTCCATGAATTCATCGTATAGAAAGGCAAAGTCTGTATATTCTTCCACGTTCGCCTCCGTATTTTCCTATAAAAGGAAACTGAGCGCCGACAAAACTCCGGTGCAGATAAGACCGACGATCACACCTGCAAGCAAAACACCGCACAATGCGGCGATAACGCTTTTCTTAAAGTCCATGTCAAGAATGGATGCGGCCAGTGTTCCGGTCCAGGCACCTGTTCCGGGAAGGGGGATGCCTACGAAAAGGAATAACGCCCAGTAAAGACCTTTACCGGCTTTCTCTTCCAGTTTTTTGCCGCCCTTGTGGCCTTTTTCAAGACAGAAAGTAAAGAACTTTCCGATTACCTTCTTGTCTTTGCCCCACTCAAGCACTTTTCTCGCAAAGAAGAAAATGAACGGAACGGGGAGCATGTTTCCTATGATACCTATAACACAGCACAAAGGAAGGTTAAGATCAAACCCTCTGTCAATCTGAGTAAGTGCGTAGGGGATAGATCCTCTGATCTCGATAAGAGGAAGCATTGAAATGAAAAATACCCAAAAATATTTTTTTAACATAATAATCCTGCCTTAATTAAGTATTTCTTTTAACGCATCGATGACGATCTTCATTTCTTCGTCGGTTCCGATGGAAATTCGCATATAATCTTTGACTCTTTCACCGTTAAAACTTCTTACGAGAATATTTCTCTCACGTAACGCGCTCGCGATGTCATCACGTTTCATGTTGCCGTTGTACTTGGCAAAAATGAAATTTGTGTGACTGTCTGCGAAAGAGAAGTTCAGTTTCTTAAGTTCTTTCTTTGTCCATTCTCTTGTCTTTATGACTTTATCACGGATCGTTTCAAAGTATTCTCTGTCTTCAACCGCAGCGGTTCCGAGTACGATCGAGGGTGTGTTCATGGTATAAGAATTGAACGAATACTTCACATCCTGAAGATAAGAGATCATCTTTTTGTTCGAAAAAGCATATCCGACCCTGAGGCCCGCAGCCGCTCTTGACTTCGAATAAGTACGAACCACCAGAAGATTATCGTATTTATCGATAAGATCGATGACCGAGCGTCCGCCAAAATCTATATATGCTTCATCGACGATCACTACCGAATCGTGATTCTTTGAAATTATCTCTTCAACTTCATCGTACGGAAGTTCAACGCCCGTCGGAGCATTGGGATTGGCAAGAACTATACCGCCGTTTTCGCGGAAATAGTCTTCCTTGTTTATTGAAAAATCATCCATTAAAGGAATGCGTTCATACGGGATCTTAAAAAGCTCTGCCCACACATCGTAAAAAGAGTAAGTCACATCCGGAAACAAAATAGGCTTATCGGAATTAAAAAATGTAAGAAAAGCCATTGCGAGCACATCATCGGACCCCACTCCGACAAAAGTCTCGGAAATATCTCTCGAATAAGCTTTTGCGATCGCTCCCGCCAGCATCGATACCGTCGGATCGGGATATTTTTTCAACACTCCGGCGTCAAAGTTCTTAAGCGCCTCAAAAACCTTGGGTGAAGGCGGATAAGGATTTTCGTTTGTATTAAGCTTTATAAGATTGCTTATCTTAGGCTGTTCTCCGGGTGTGTAAGGCACAACCCTTCTGACATTATCTTCCCACATGGTCATTCCCTTTCAAAAACTTGTTCAACCGATTAAGAAGTATACTTTATACGCTGCTTTTTTACAAGTCCGCTGATTTGTCGCATCAACTTGCCTGTACGTAGCCTTTTGAGGGTACGATATTATCCCATTAATTGACAATGAGGCAAAAAAATGGTAATTTGAAGGTGTGCAAGCGGTTGCGCAAAAGGAACTTGCATGGTAGAAAAAGGGCTATAAAAAGCCTATAAAAAAGAAAATAGAAAAGACAATAAAAAAGACTAAAAAAAGACGATCATAGGAGCGGGTCCGGTGAAAATGAGAGATTATAAAAGAACGATCATAGGGGTGGTTACGGTTATGAGTATGATCTTTTCACTTGCAGGATGTGGCGAAGAAATGAGCAAATATAAGTATGATGCGCCGACGGGGCCGGAGGAAGCGGGTATATTTGTGGAACCCGTTGAAGGGATAAGCGACGATTTTATAAGAGGCGTCGATATCTCGAGCGTTATAAGCGAGGAACAGTCGGGAGTCGTTTATAAGAATAAAGACGGCGAAGAAGAGGATATTTTCAAGATTCTTGCGGATGCGGGTGTCAATTATATAAGAGTGAGAGTCTGGAACGATCCGTACGATGAAAACGGAAACGGTTACGGTGGCGGAAACAATGACACAAAGAAGGCTGTGGAGATAGGAAAGAGGGCTGCAAAGTATAACATGAAGCTGCTCGTTGATTTCCATTACAGCGATTTCTGGGCAGATCCCGGAAAACAGTTTGAGCCTAAGGCGTGGGCGGGAAAGAGTGCCAATGAAAAGGCAGAACTTGCATATGAGTTTACGCTTGAAAGTCTGAATGCCATACTCGACGGCGGCGCCGATGTGGGAATGGTGCAGCTTGGAAACGAGACGAACAATCATATGAGCGGCGAAGAAAAGTGGGCCGAGATAAGTAAGATCGTTTCAAGAGGAAGAGATGCGGTCATTGAGGCCGGTGCGGCACATAAAAAAGAGATAAAGACAGTGCTTCATTTTACCAATCCCGAAAACTTTGACGGTATAAAGGGGTTACTGAGGAAACTCGACAGTTGTGGGGCACAGTACGATGTTTTCGCGCTTTCGTATTATCCATACTGGCACGGAACACTTGAGAATCTGTCAAAGGTTATCGAGTACGTTCATGAGCATACAGGCAAGGAAGTCATGATTGCGGAAACTTCGTATTGTTATACACTTGAAGAGGGTGACGGTTTTTCAAACAGCGTGAGCGAAAAAGATCTGTGCAAAAACTATTCCGCGAGCGTCCAAAGTCAGGCAAACGCCGTAAGAGACATATTTGACACACTTGTAAAGACAGGAGACTATACACTCGGAGTATTTTACTGGGAGCCCGCATGGGTACCGGTCGGAGTTGTGGATTACGAGAATGCGGATGCCGAAAGCGTACTGGCCGAAAACCGTAAAAAATGGGAAGAGTTCGGTTCGGGATGGGCATCGAGCTATGCGGGCTCTTACGATAAAGACGATGCGGGAAAATGGTACGGCGGTTCTTCCTGGGACAATCAGGCGATGTTTGATTTTGAAGGGAAAGCGCTTGATTCGCTTTACGTTTTCAGATATCTTAAGTACGGAGCGACGGCTCCGTTAAAGGTTGATTTTGCAAACGACCTTGCAATCACCGTCAATCCCGGAAGTGACTTTACGATGCCGAAAACTGCCGATGTCTGCTACAACGACCGGTCAAAGAACGGTCCCGCGACGGTTACATGGGACAGCGCGGACGTGAGTCGGATCGACACATCAAAGACCGGAGAATACACGGTGAACGGAACGTTTGAAGACGGTACTCCGATCCTGTGCACGGTAAACGTTGCAAACGTAAACTGGGTCAAAAATCCGAGCTTTGAAGACGAAGACCGCTCGATGTGGGTATTTGAGCACAGAGGCGATACGGTTTTGGACTATCAGCAAAAAGAAACCGACGCTTACACAGGTGAATGGGCCATGCATTATTGGAGATCTTCGGCAGTGTCGTTTCGCGCAAGCCAGACGATCACGGGCCTCACCGACGGCAAGTATTCGTTGTCCGTATATACACAGGGCGGCGACAGCGGCGCGGGTGCGAAGATGTTTCTTTTTGCCGAAACGGGCGAAGAAACCTATACTAAAGATTACAATGTGAACGGATGGTGTGAATGGCAGCATCCGGAGATAAAGGGAATAGAAGTCAAAGACGGTACGGTTACGATAGGTGTCGAATTTGAAGGCGGTGAAGGTGCCTGGGGAACATTT